>Ga0265595_1000853_pt1 | contig 25416 bp, 24 predicted proteins | sample saktaG_15_FD_190148 | JGI IMG/M metagenome (GOLD analysis project Ga0265595, IMG submission 190148) | Saline water microbial communities from Sakinaw Lake, British Columbia, Canada - sak_2013_06_06_50m | ecosystem: Environmental > Aquatic > Non-marine Saline and Alkaline > Saline ...
TTTTATTCCTTTTAGAAAATATGCTAGATTATGTTTCTATAAACTTAATAAAAAATAAATTTTAATTATGGAAAATTTACCTTTAATTTCAATTATTATACCGTGTCGCAATGAAGAAAATTTTATTGCTGGTTGTTTGGATTCATTTTTAGAGCAGAGTTATCCAAAAGATAAAATGGAAATTTTGGTTGTTGATGGTATATCCGAAGATGGAACGAGAAAAATTTTAAGCGAGTATTCTGCAAATCATTCTTTTATAAAGACAGTTGATAATCTCAACAAAGTAACTCCTTTTGCTTTTAATTTGGGAATTAAAAACGCAAAAGGACAATTAATTTTTCTGGCAGGGTCTCATGCTAAATATGACAAACAGTTTGTTTTAAAATCTGTTCAGAGTCTTTACGAATATGAGGCAGATGTTACAGGAGGAGCGTTAAAGACTATTCCCAAAAAAAATACCTTGTTTGCGAGGGCGATAGCACTTTCTCTTTCCTCTCCTTTTGGAGCTGGTAATTCCGCCTTCAGGGTTGGAGTAGATAAGCCAACATGGGTAGATACTGTTTTTGGCGGATGTTACAGAAGAGAGATTTTTGATAAAGTGGGGCTGTTTAACGAAAAACTAATAAGAAGCCAGGATATGGAATTTAGCCAAAGGCTAAAAAAGGCAGGAGTAAAGATTTTATTAGTTCCAGACATTGTGGCCTATTACTATCCAAAGGATAATTTATGGGGGTTTTTGAAGCATAATTTAAAAGATGGTATCTGGGCAGTTTATCCTTTAAAGTTTGTTAAAATTCCATTTAAATTGCGCCATTATATACCACTAGTTTTTGTTTTAACTTTCCCAATAAGCATTTGGCCGTATATTCTGGCTTCTTTATATTTTGCCTATAAAATTGCAGTGAAAGAAAAAGACTGGAAACTATTTTTCGCACTCCCAGTAGCATTTTTTGTGAGACACTTTGCTTATGGATTAGGTTCTATTATTGGCATAATTAAATTAATAGTAGACAAATAACATGTTAAACCCCGTTAGAAATCTTAGTAGGCGGGGGGAATAGTAAAATATTTAATATGAACATTAAATCAGTAATTTCTAACGGGGTAAAGCGGTTGATGGATGTGGTATTAGTTTTGTTGGGTTTGATTGTGGCTTTGCCAATAATGGCAATAGTTGCTTTGATTATAAAAATAAATTCTCCAGGGCCTGTATTATATGTATCAGAAAGAATTGGAAAAGGCGGGAAACCTTTTAAAATATATAAGTTTAGGACAATGGTGATAAATGCAGATAAAATTGGCGGTCCATCTACGGCGGCCGATGATCCAAGGCTAACTAAAATCGGACTTTTTCTAAAAAGATTTCAGCTAGATGAATTGCCTCAATTATTTAATGTTTTAAAGGGAGATATGAGCCTGGTTGGGCCTAGGCCCGAAGTAAAAATTTATGTTAATATGATGACAGAGGAGGAAAAAAATGTTATTCTCTCTGTGAGGCCAGGCATCACCGATTTAGCGTCATTATGGAACTTCCACGAGTCAGAAATATTAAAGGGAAGCGCAGACCCGGAGAAAGCATATATGGAAAAAATACGGCCTAAAAAACTGGAATTACAGATGAAATATGTGAAAAAACAATCATTATTTCTTGATTTAAAAATTATATTTCAGACAATAATGAAGTTATTTAAATAAACATTTACAATTTCTCTGATATTGATATAATGACAGTATATGATTAGGAAATGCTTACAGTGTAAAAAGGATTTTATTACTTATCCTAACAGAATAAAATTAGGAAACGGCAAGTTCTGTTCTCACTCTTGTTTTTATCAAAAAAGAAAGATTAGATTTCAAAACATATGTTTGTTTTGTAAAGAAAAGTTTGAAGTGCATCCTTATAGAAGGTTAACCGCAAAATACTGTTCTCGGTTATGTAAGGGGAAGAGTTTAATAGGAAAAAAACCATGGAATAAAGGAAAGCCTCATTTGGGAAAAGAAAAACATCCTCTTTGGGGAAAACATCACTCCCACGAAACCATAAAAAAAATGAGCGATGCTAAGAAGAGATTATATGAATCTGGAAGGAAAGTATGGAATTATGGTAGGCACCATTCAGAAGTAACTAAAGAAAAAATTAGAAAAGCGCGGGCAAATCAGAAAAATATATTAAGGGGAGAAAATCACTATTTTTGGAAGGGCGGTATCTCTCCGCTTAAAAAGAGAATAAGAAATTCTTTTAAATATCGGAAATGGAAAAAGAAAATTTTTCAAACAGATAATTACTTGTGCCAAAATTGTAAAATAGAAGGCAGAAGTTTAGAAGCAGATCACATTAAGCCAATGGCTAAAATTTTAGAACAGAATAACATAAAAACATTTGAAGAAGCTATGAATTGCGAAGAGCTTTGGAATATAAATAATGGTCGGACTCTTTGCAGGGATTGTCATTTAAATACAGACACATGGGGACGCAGATAAATTATAAAAAAATATCGCAACAATCTCGTATTAAATGTTTAGAGCTTGTATTCCAAGCTCAAGCTTCGCATATAGGAAGTTTAATGAGTTGCGCAGACATAATGGCAGTTTTATTTGGGAATATAAACTTGGATCAAGATAAGTTTATTTTATCTGCCGGTTGGAAGGCTTGTATGCTTTACTACCATTTGTATAAAAAAGACAGAATTACGGAAGATGAGTTGAATAGCTATTGTCAACCTGGGAGCAAATTTATTGGATTAGCTGAACCGATAATTCCTGAAATCCCAGCTGCCGGAGGCTCAATGGGTTTTGGCTTACCTTTTGGCGTGGGGTTTAGCTTTGCTAAGAAAATAGCCAAAGAAAACGGTAGAATTTTTGTTTTAATGGGTGACGGAGAAGTTGCCATTGGCACAACATGGGAGTCTGCCCTGATCGCTGCTCAACAAAAGCTTGATAATTTAACTGTTATAATCGACGCTAATGGCTTTCAAGCAATGGGAAAAGTAAAAGATGTTTTAAATATAGAACCGTTAAAAGAAAAGTGGCAGGCGTTTGGTTGGGATGTGTCAGAAATAGATGGTCATAACTGCGACGACATCGAAAAGGTTCTTCTTGAAAATTCGGCGCCAGGCAAGCCAAAAATGATAATTGCCAGAACAATAAAGGGAAAAGGCGTAAGTTTTATGGAGAATAATAATATGTATCATTACAAGGCTTTGTCTGATCAGGAATATCAGGAAGCCTTAAAAGAATTAAATGGCTGAAATAATAAAACAACAAGACACAAGGCGAGAGTTTGCCAGCACATTAATTGAGTTGGCAGAAAAAGACGATAAAGTAGTTTTGATAATTCCAGACGTTGGTTTTAATTATATAGAAGAATTTCAGGCAAAATTTCCGGACAGATTTTTAAATTTAGGAGTAACGGAGCAAAGTTGTATGATTATTGCCGCCGGCTTGGCCTTGGCAGGTTTTAAGCCATATGTATATAGTATGATTAATTTTGTTGTGTTTAGGCCATATGAGATGTTAAGGAATGCTGTTTGTATGCACAACGCAAATGTAAAAATTATTGGAGTAAAGGGAAGTGAGAAGTATAAATTTTTAGGCTTCAGCCACAACTTGATTTCTGAAGACGAGGATATTAAGGCCGTAGAAAACTTGCCCAACATCAAGGCTTTTATTGCAACAACGCCCGAAGAGAGCAAAAAAGTTATTGCTGATACGTATAATATAAACGGCCCCTGCTATATAAGACTTTAATTTTGCGTGTAATGGAAAGGAATTTTGAACAATCTAACAACCCAGAAAGCGCGGAGACAGACGAAATTTTGGAGGGCAAAAAGGTGGCCTATAGAGAGATCGTTGGGCTATCGGAGGGCGAAGATCCTGATTTAATTCTCGCGTTGGATGCCGGTATCGCGGAAAGAAAAGTTTTTAGAGAGCCTCGATATGTCCCAACTTCATACGAAGATGAAACCGGAAATTTTTCAGAGCAAGCTACTTCAGATAGAGCAAAATATAATCTACGCAAAACTGATCGCGGTAATCTTTTGGTAGGTGCTGGCGGAGGCAAGGCGCGCGTGCTGGCTGTAAGGAATTTATCCGAAGTTTTTCAGGGCGCAGGTATAGTTACAGATAGTAGGTTTTCTGTTAATAAAAGCGACCATCCTGATTTTCCTGAAATCCATTCCAAAGTATACAAAAATTTTTTAGAAAAAGCTGGCATTCCTTCTGATAAAATAGAGGAAGAAAAAGAATCGACCACGACTTTTGAGGGATTAATAAATTTTTTATTGATTGCCGTAAATGAAAATAAAAATCACCTAGTTGTTGTAACAAATGATTATCACATCCCAAGAACAAGAAAGATATTGGAGTTCTTAATGGATAAAGAAAAGGCACAAAAGTTAAAGTATATATTTGCAAGAATGCCCAAGGAATATCAGGATAAGCTAGGGGCAGAAATTAAACAACACGACGACGGAGAGGTTGATTTGTCTTTTGTTGACGACTCTTTTTTTGAAAAATTAAAAGGAGTTTCCGTAAATGTCGCACCCGCAGAAGACATATTGTCTTACGATAACACACACTACGATAATTTATTTGGTAAAGTTAAGAAAACTTCAGCCTATAAAAAAAGAGTGAAGGCTGAACAAGAAGGAGTTCACCAGCTTGAGGATGGAGTATATGGCAAATCACGGAAAGAATAATAAATCAATTATTTAATATGAAGAAAAGATCTGCAATAGAGGCATCTGGACATAAGTTTAGAACAAAGAATATTTCTAAGAGAGTCCAAAAAATTGTGATTTCTCCCATAAAAGAGATGTCTATTTTAGCTGATATTGAAGCCGAAAAGGGCGGAGCAAATATTATTTCTTTTGGTCAGGGAATTCCTTATTTTGATACACCAGAATATATAAAGTCCGCCGTTAGGAAGTCTCTTGATGATTTAGACACGGCTAAATATACATTAGAGCCCGGAATTACAGAATTAAGAACATTGCTAGCAGGCCACTTAGAAAAATCAAAGGGGATTAAGAAAATAAAACCAAAAAAAGAAATAATGGTTTCAGCTGGTTGCCAAGAAGCGGTTGATTGCGCATTAGCCACAATAATTGACCCTGGAGACCACATTCTTTTACTGGAACCGGCTTTTGCGTCTCATATTGAGCAAATTTTACAATGGGGAGGGAAGCCGATTTTTGTGCCCCTAGAAGAAAAATTAGGATGGAAACTTGATATTGAGAAATGCGAGGAAAAGATTACTAAAAAAACAAAAGCAATTTTGTTTAGTAACCCATCTAATCCAACAGGAACTGTTTTTAGCAAAAAAGAAGTTATAGCCTTAACGAAATTTGCTGAAAAACATAACATTATTATAATCTCGGATGAAACTTATGATTTTTTGACTTATGAAAACATATGTCATTTTTCGCCAGCAAGCGTGCCCGGAGCTCGTAGTAGAACAATTCTTTGCGGGAGTTTCTCAAAAAAATATGCGATGACTGGCTACAGAATAGGATTTGCCTTTGCTGATGAGGGGATAATAGACCATATGTTAAAAGTTCATGATGCCCTGGTGATTTGTGCTCCTGCTATTTCTCAAAAGGCGGCGATAGGAGCGTTGAAGGGGAACCAAGAAAGCGTTAGCGATTTTGTCAGCAAACTTTCCGAAAACAGAGATTTAATGTGTAGTCACCTAGACGAATTGTCAGACTATTTTGAATACCAAAAACCAAAGGGAGCTTATTATATTATGGTAAAGTACAAAAAACTAAAGATGGATTCTTTTAAGGTTTCGTTAAAAATCCTTAAAGAGGCAAAAGTTATTACAATTCCAGGAGATGCTTTTGGTCCTTCTGGTAAGGGCTATTTAAGATTTTCTTTTGCCTGTTCTCCCAAAGAAATTGAAGAAGGATTTAGAAGATTAAAAAACTGGACTAAAAATTTATAATATTTAAAAATATGGAATATAAAGTAAGGTTTGTAAATCCTCAAAAACAATATCAAGATCATCGCGAAGAATTTTTAAAAGCTTTTGACGAAACGCTTGCTAAAGGGGCCATTGTAAACAGAGAAGAGCTCTGGCGTTTTGAAGAAAATTTTGCAAAGATTGTAGGAGTAAAACACGCTATAGGGGTAAATTCAGGAACATCAGCACTAGATGTTGCCTTTCAGGCAGCGGGAATAAAAAATGGAGATGAAGTTATTACGGTTGCCCATACTTTTATTGCCAGTATTTCAGCAGTTCATTTGGCAGGAGCAAAGCCCATACTTATTGATGTTGGCAAAGACTTTAATATGGATACAAAGTTGATTGAGAAAGCTTTAACTCCAAAAACCAAGGCAATAGAGCCAGTCCATTTGAATGGTCGCCTATGCGACATGGAAGTAATTATGGATATTGCCAAACGGAAAGGCCTTATTGTTATTGAGGATGCGGCCCAAGCATTGGGTGCTAATATGAAAATGAAAGACGGAAGTATAAAATCAGCAGGATCTTTTGGCTTAGCAGGATGTTTTAGTTTGTATTGGGCAAAAGTTTTTGGTGGTTGGGGAAATAACGGCATGGTTGTCACAAATGATGATGAAGTTGCAGAAAAAATGAAATTAATGCGTTATAATGGAGAAAACAGAGAAGATAGAAAATTTTACTATCACGCTCATAATTTTTTGATGGATAATGTCCATGCCGCTCTTTTAGATGTTAAGCTAAAATATTTTTCTAAATGGATAGAACGAAGAAAGGAAATAGCAGAAATTTATAAAAATGGACTGTCTGACGTTTCTGGCGTAATAGCTCCTCATTTTGACGACGAAAGATTTTCTGACGTTTATACAAATTATGCGGTTAGGGCCGAGAGAAGAGATGAACTAAAAAAACACTTAGAAGCGCAGGGAGTGGAAACTTTAATTTCATGGGAAATTCCAATGTATAAACAGCCCCTGTTATTGCCAAACGAAATTTATTTAGAAGAAACAGAAAAGATATGTAAAGAAGTTATTTCGTTGCCAATGTATCCCGAACTAACAGATGAGCAAGTGCAATATGTGATAGAGTCCATAAAAAGTTTTTATATCGCTACGCTAAAAAATTTAGTTACATAAATTTTCGTTATAGTAAAAAATGAACTTGTCTTTTTTAAAACGAACAAGAACAACAAGATTTTTATTTTTCTTTGTCTTGGATATAATTTTAATTTCCGGGGCTATTTTTGTTGCTTTTCTAATGCGTTTTGAGGGGAGTCTCCCAATACAATATCTTGTTGATGGGGTAATGTTAAAATATATATTCCTTACTTTATTTTTTTGCTTACCGCTATTTTATCTTTTTGGCCTGTATTCTTTTTCCTGGTCTTACGTTAGCACTCAAGAATTGATATCTCTGTTTAAGGCAGAATCTCTTGGATTTATTTTTCTAGCCGTAGCTATATTCTTTTCTAAGGATTTTCCTTGGTTTGCAGGTTTTCCTAGATCAGTGTTCTTTATTAGTTATTTCATTATTTTTGTTTTTTGCGGAGGAATTAGGCTTGCAAAAAGAATATACCTGCAGGCGATGAGGAATGGCAAGAGAATAGAAAAAGAAAAAACTTTGATTGTTGGAGCAGGAGATGCAGGAGAACAAATATTGCGCAGTATTATTTCTGCTCAAAATACCCCGTATAATCCTGTAGCCATAGTTGATGACAGCAACATAAAACAAGGAGTAACCATTCATGGGTTAAGAGTTTTAGGTAAAATATCTGATATTCCGTCTATTGTTGAAGACAGAGAAATTAAGCAGATGATAGTAGCTCTACCGTCAGCTGGAAATAGAATAATAAAGGAAGTTGTAGAACTTGGGCGCAAATCGGGCGTGAGCAAAATTAAAATAATGCCAGCGTTGTCTGAAATAATATCTGGGCAAGTGTCCTTTAAAAATTTAAAGGACGTGGAGGTTGATGATTTATTAGGAAGAGAGCCCGTGACCCTAGATACAAAACAAATAGAAGAGTTTATAAAAAACAAAACAGTTTTAATTACGGGAGCTGCGGGGTCTATTGGGTCAGAACTTTCCCGCCAAGTAGCAAAATTCAATCCGTCTTTACTGGTTTTGTTAGACCAAGATGAAACAGGAGTTTTTAATATATCAAATGAGCTTTTGACTAATTATCCGTCGCTAAAAATAATTTCTTTAATTGCCGATATTACAGATGGCGAAAAGGTAAATGAAGTTTTTAAAAACTATCAACCAAATATTGTTTTCCACGCAGCTGCATATAAACACGTTCCTTTAATGGAGGACAATCCGGATGAAGCGGTAAAAAATAATGTTTTTGGCACCAAAACAGTGGCTCAAGCTAGTATAGACCATAATGCAGAAAAGTTTATTCTTATATCAACAGATAAAGCCGTAAATCCAACTTCTGTGATGGGGGCTACAAAAAGAGTAGCAGAAATGATTTGCCAAGCGTTTAACCATACCCCTCGGGGCACAGGCAAAAATATTACAAAATTTATGGCGGTAAGGTTTGGCAATGTTTTAAATAGCCGGGGAAGTGTTATTCCTATTTTTAGAGAGCAAATAAGAAAAGGAGGGCCGGTTACCATTACGCACCCTGAAATGAAAAGGTATTTTATGTTAATACCAGAGGCCTGTCTCTTGGTTTTACAGGCAGGTGCCATGGGGCAAGGGGGAGAGGTATTTGTGTTGGACATGGGTAAACCCATAAAGATTGTGGATTTGGCAACGGAGATGATAAAGTTATCAGGGTATGAACCAGACAAAGACATAGCAATTGTTTTTACAGGAATTAGGCCTGGCGAAAAGCTGTTTGAGGAAATTTTGACTGTCGAAGAAGAGACCGTTGCTACTCAGAACAGAAAAATTTTTGAGGCCAAATTGTCTGAAGTTAACAGCTCATTGCTAGAATCACAAATAGAAAAATTAAATTTGCTAGCCGTGGAAGGAAATAAAGAAAAGATTAAACAAGAGCTTAATTTAACCATTTCGTTAAAAAAGTAAAATACTTTCTAAGTATTTTTTGTGGGAGTGCGGTTTTATGTTATTATTATAAAATAAAAAATATTTTGATGTTTCTAGATAAGGTAAAAATATTAAGGTTTATTTTTATAGCAGGGTTTTCTTTGTTTGCTTTTGCTCAAGTTGCAAACGCTCAATTTGAGATATCTAGCTTTTCCGTTGATAATACTTTTGATGTTTTGGGACGCTCGAAAATTGAGGCAGTTTCTGTAAAGACAACTCCTAACTTATATTTTTATATCGAAAAATCTTGGTGGAACGCACAATCCGATCTTAAGAAAGACGAAATTTTAAAAAATTTAGACGACTTGTCTATTGAGTTTCAAAACAATATTTATCCAAATTTAACTAATATTTTTGGCGCTGAAAGGAACCCTGGAATTGATAATGATAATAGAATAACGGTTCTTTTTCATCCTGTGAAAGGAAATGAAATTGGCTATTTTAGAACAGACGACGGTTATGAGAAATTGCAGATACCAACCTCTAATGCGAGAGAGATGGTTTATCTTTCTACAGACATGCTTACTAACCCGAAGCTAAAGGTTGCTTTGGCTCATGAGTTTGTTCATCTCATAACATTTAATCAAAAAGATATAAGTTTTAGAGTTGACGAGGACACTTGGCTTAATGAAGCAAGGGCCGACTATTCTTCAACGATTTTAGGGTACGACGACCAACCAGATTTGAGTAATTTACAATCGCGGATTAGAGACTTTATTGAAAGCTCTTCGGACTCAATTACAGAGTGGAGGGGCACAAAGTATGACTACGCCTCGGTCTCTCTTTTTATTCATTATTTAGTTGATCATTACGGAGTCAAAATATTGTCAGATTCATTAAAGTCTAGATATGTAGGCATAGAAAGCATTAATTACGCCCTAGAGAAGTATGGATATAAAGAAAAATTTTCTGAAGTATTTACTAATTGGACAATTGCTTTAATTTTAAATGACTGTTCTTTTGGTCAGGAATATTGTTATCTTAATAAAAACCTTAGCGGTGTAAAAATTGTTCCCAATATTAACTTTTTACCCGTTTCAGGAAGCGCGTCATTGTCTGTTATTAATACTGTAAAAAATTGGGCGGGGAATTGGCAAAGATTCATCGGGGGCAATGGAGACTTGAAATTGGAATTTTCTTTTTATGGCGATTCCAAGTTTGTGGTTCCCTACGTAACTGAGAGCAAAGATGGGAAATATTCTGTAAAGTATTTAGTGTTTGGAGCCGATAAAAAAGATGTTATTAACATTCCTAATTTTGGGACAGACTATAAATCGTTAAGTATAATACCGTCTTTGCAGGAAAAACTTTCAGATTTTATTGGGCCAGATATTGCTCAGCCATTTAATTATAGCGTAAATGTGGGTCCAAATGTCGACAATCCAAATCAAACTTTAATCCAGCAACTATTAGAGCAAATAGCCTCTTTAAAAAAGCAGATAGCAGATCTTATAGCGCAACAACAAGGAGGGTCCGTGGTACCGCCGGTGTCTTGTTCTCAAATAAGCAGTAATCTTTCTTTTGGGATGACAAGCAATAGCCAGGTGACATGTCTTCAGCAATTTCTAAAAAACCAAGGAACAGATATTTACCCAGAAGGGTTGGTGACGGGTTTTTTCGGCAACCTAACTAAGGAGGCCGTAAAAAGATTTCAAGAAAAATACGCTTCTGAAATTTTAACACCCCTTGGACTTTGGGGCGGGACAGGTTATGTTGGCTCTAGCACAAGAGCAAAAATAAACCAGATGATAAGTGGAGCATAAAAGATATGACAAATATCTTTGATAAAATAAAAAACGAACTACCAGGGGTTCAAGAAAACATTTTACTGGAAAATTACACTACTTATAAAATTGGCGGTCCAGCCAAATATTTTTTTATTGCTAAAAAAAGAGAGGATTTAATGCTTGCGCTAAAAGCTGCCAAAAATTTTAAACTTCCCCTTTTTATTTTTGGCGGAGGAAGCAATCTTTTAGTTTCGGATAAGGGTTTTAAGGGGTTGGTAGTAAAAATTGATATTTCGGACACAAAGATTATTGATAACAAAGTAGCCGTAGGTGCAGGAGTCAATACGACAATGCTAGCTAATGAGCTTGCTAACAACGGTCTATCTGGCCTAGAATGGGCCGCTGGCATACCAGGAACCATTGGTGGGGCTATATATGGTCACGCACAAGCCTTTGGCGCAAAAATCTCCGATGATATAAAAAGCGTTGAAGCGGTTAATTTAAAAACATTGACAGTTAAAACGTTTGCCAAAGAGCAATGTAATTTTTCACTAAAGAATAGTATCTTCAAAAAAAACAAGAATTTGGTTATTATTTCTGTCGTGTTTGAATTTAGGAAGAGTGATGTCGCCCAAATAAAAGCTAAAATAAAAGAAAATTTAAATTATAGAAAAACACATCATCCCGTCAATTTACCTTCAGCTGGGTCTACGTTTGTTAACCCACAAAGAAAAATAAAAAATAAGAAACTGTTATCAGAGTTTCCGGAACTAAAAGAATATAACGAAAGTGGGGTTTTGCGCGCAGGATACTTAATTGCGAAAGTAGGCTTGGCCGGCAAGAGGATAGGTAATGCTCAGATTTCAGAAAAACATTGTAATTTTATAATTAATCTTGGTAAAGGACCCGGAGGGTGCCCCGCAAAAGACGTTTTATCTTTAATAAATCTGGCAAAAAAAAAGGTGAAAAAAAAATTCGGCGTAGTGTTAGAGCCAGAAGTACAATTCGTTGGTTTTCGAAAAATAAAATAATATTAGTAAATTAGTAACCCGTATGAGAATTATAATAAAAGCAAAAAATTTGGAATTAACTGAGGACCTAAAAACTTCCGTTGAGAAAAAAATAGGATCTCTTAAAAAATTTATTGATATCTTAAAGGATGACACTCCTGACGGCAAAAATACGTTGGCTGAGGTTTTTGTTGAAATAGAAAAAGAAACTACTCATCACAATAAGGGGAATATTTTTTTGGCCACGGTCCAGGTTAGTTTGCCAGGGAAAAGTTTAAGGGCCGAAGCAAGAGAGGAGAATCCCGCAAGAGCCATTGTTGAAGTGCGGGAGGAGTTAAAAAAAGAAGTAGAAAAATATAAATCCAAAAAAACAGAAAAGCACAGAAGAGAACAAAGGAAGACGAAAAAAGGAGATATAGTTTAGTAGATAATTTTAAAAACTATTCAGCCTGCGCACCAAGCTTGAAGGGCGCAGGTTTTTCGTATAGTATAACAGAATAACACTATGCCAGGTAGTGAAAATTCGACACGATTTATGTTTTTCTATACGTATGTCTTACAAAGTATAAAAAATAAACAACTGTATGTTGGTTTTACAAAAGATTTACGTAAAAGATTTGAAAAACATAATCGAGGATTAAATTTTTCAACGAAACCATATCTGCCATGGAAATTGATCCATTATGAGGCATATTTACACAAAGAGGACGCAAAGCGTCGAGAAAAATACTTAAAAACAAGTCAAGGGAGTCGACTATTGAAAAGAATGCTTAAGGAGTATTTCTATTCTGAAAAATTTAAATAGTCGAATTTCTACTACCTGGTATGTCAATTTTATCTAAAATTTTTGGGGATTCCAATGAAAAGTTTGTCAAAGGACTTGCCCCCGTTATAGCGAAAATAAACTCTTTTGAATCGGATTTCGAAAAGTTTTCAGCTGAACAATTAAAAGAGAAGACAAAAGAGCTTAGAGAGAGGCTGACAAAAAACCAAACCTTGGACGACATTATGCCCGAGGCTTTTGCTTTGGTGCGAGAAGCGGCCAAAAGGACTCTCAACCAGCGGCACTTTGATGTACAGCTTATTGGAGGAATGGTTTTACATCAAGGAAAGATTACAGAAATGAAAACGGGGGAAGGTAAGACTTTGTCGTCCACTTTACCTGCCTATTTAAACGCGCTAGAGGGGAAAGGGGTTCATATTATTACAGTAAACGATTATCTGGCTAAAAGAGATATGGTTTGGATGGGGCAAATTTACGACGCTTTGGGTATGACCACAGGGTGTATTGTAAACGAATCGGGGTATGTTTACGACAAGGAATATAAAAATAGCGAGGAAGATAAAAAAAGAGATGAGCTTGGTAGTTTTAAAATAATGCAGGACTATCTAAAGCCCTGCTCTAGGAAGGAAGCATATGCAGCCGATATTACTTATGGTACAAACAATGAGTTTGGGTTTGATTATCTTAGGGACAATATGGTTTATTCTGCAGAACAGGAAGTGCAAAGAGGATTTAATTTCGCCGTTGTTGACGAAGTAGATTCAATTTTAATTGATGAGGCGCGAGTCCCCTTAATTATTTCTGGAGAAGCAGAGGATCTCGCAGAAAAATATTATAGATTTGCAAAGGTAATAGACCCTCTGCAACGGGACTCAGATTATGAAATTGATGAAAAAACAAAAACAGTTACTTTTACAGATCAGGGGCAGAATAAAATTGTTAAGAGCTTGGGATCTGATCCTTGGCTAGAAAATGATGTTATAACAACTCACCAGTTAGAGTCGGCTCTAAGAGCAAAAGCATTATTCTTAAAAGATCGAGACTATACCGTAAAAAACGGGGAGATTTTAATTATTGATGAATTCACGGGCAGAATTTTACCTGGTAGACGCTGGTCTGCAGGTTTACATCAAGCCGTTGAGGCTAAAGAGAATGTTAATGTAAAGCCAGAGTCTGTAACCGTAGCTACTATAACTTTTCAGAATTATTTTAGGATGTATAAGAAACTTGCTGGTATGACGGGAACCGCCCTAACTTCTGCTGAAGAGTTTGATAAAGTATACGGGTTAGACGTGGTTGCTATACCTCCAAATAAACCATTAGCAAGACATGATTATGCAGATAAAGTTTTTAAGACAGAAAGCGGAAAATTTACAGCAATAATTAGAGAAATTGAAGAATTGAACAAAAAAGGTCAACCAATTTTAGTTGGTACAAAATCTGTTGAACGAAATGAGTATTTGGGCAAATTACTTGAGGCAAAAGGAATTACACATACTATTTTGAATGCCAAAAATCACGAGAGAGAAGGAGAGATTGTTGCGCAGGCGGGCAAGCGCGGATCTGTTACAATTGCTACAAATATGGCGGGTCGTGGAGTAGATATTGTTTTAGGAGGAAATCCATCATCGGCTGACGAGGCAAAAAGTGTTCGTGAAATAGGTGGCCTGCACGTGATTGGAACCGAAAGACATGATGCCAGAAGAATTGATAACCAATTAAGGGGCAGGGCAGGCAGACAAGGAGATCCGGGATCTACGCAATTCTTCGTTTCTTTAGAGGACGATTTAATGCGTATATTTGGCGGGGATAAAATAAAATCTTTAATGAACGTTTTAAAGGTACCAGAGGACGAACCCATACAGGCGGGTATGATTTCTGGAGCTATTGAATCTGCACAACAAAAAATTGAAGGATTTAATTTTGACGCCAGAAAACATTTACTGGAATACGACAACGTTTTAAACAAACACAGAGAAATAGTTTATAAAAAAAGAAAAGAATTTTTAGAGAGCAGAGATTTGAAAAATAAAACCATAGAAATATTGAAAAAATCAGGATTTACAGAAGATGATTTTAATAAAAAAGAAAAAGAAGTTGGCCAGGAAAATATGCGTCAACTGGAAAAAGCTGTTTGTTTGCGCGTATTGGATATGCTTTGGCAGGAACATTTATCTTATATGGATCATATAAGGGATTCGGTCAGATTGCGCGCCTATGGAGGAAGAGACCCTTTGGTTGAATACAAGAACGAGGGCCACAAAGCATTCGGCCAATTACTGGCTACAATTGATGCTAACATTGCAGAAAATATTTTGAAGGCTGGATTGCCATCTCAACAAAAACCATTGCCACAATCGCGCGCGGTTGAGTCCGGAAAAAAAGAAATTGGCAGAAACGACCCGTGTCCTTGCGGATCAGGGAAAAAGTATAAAAAGTGTCATGGAAGATAATAGAGAAGAGGTTTTAAGCAAAATAAAGGAGGGGATTGTTAATTTAAAAGAATCTCCGCTTTATAAAATAAGGATAAAAAACAAGGTTCTCCCTGTTATTGGAGAGGGCAGCCATTCTGCTAAAATAATGTTTATTGGGGAGGCTCCGGGAAAAAATGAAGCTGAGACTGGAAGACCATTTTGTGGAGCAGCCGGTAGAGTTCTTTCCGAAATGCTTGACTCTATTGGACTAAAAAGAAAGGATGTTTATATCACAAATATAGTTAAAGATAGGCCACCGGAAAATCGGGACCCTACGCCAGGGGAAATAAAAGTTTACGCACCTTTTTTGGATAAACAAATAGAGGCTATAAAACCGGACGTGATAGCTACGCTTGGAAGATTTTCAATGGCCTACGTTATGGAAAAATTTGGTCTTCAAAAAGAGTTAAAACCGATAAGCCAAATCCACGGGAAAATTTTTGAAGCTAAAACTATTTTTGGAGGTGTAAAAATTATTCCGCTATATCATCCCGCTGCGACATTGTATCAAAATAGCCTGAAGAAAGATCTATTTAACGATTTTAAAACTATAAAAAATTATCTTTAGAATAAATATTTTATGTGGATAAAAAAAACTATAATTTTTCTTTTGATAATTTCTGCTTTTAGCGCGGGGGTGTATTATAGGGCCGACGTAATAAAATTATTTGATAATCTAAGCAAGAAAATCCAAGACTTTAAAGAGACTAACATAGGATCAATAATTTCCGAAGCTGGCAAGGAAATATTTATCCCAGCTCCTTTAAGGGTTGAAAGGCCCACTTCGCAGGTTGTTTTATTAAAGAGTAAAATTATTCAGGAAACAAATTTACAAAGACAAGAGAATGGGAATTTACCGCCATTAAAAGAAAATTATTTGCTCAACGATGCGGCTGCCGCTAAAGCAAATGATATGTTTGTAAAACAGTATTTTGAGCATATTTCACCGTCTGGTATCGGGCCAGGACAACTTGTTAAGGATTATGGATACGACTATATTACCGCGGGAGAAAATTTAATTTTGGGTAATTTCTCCTCGGAAAAAGAGGCGGTGGACGATTGGATGGCAAGCCCCGGGCACAGAGCGAACATTCTAAATGGGAGATTTACGGAAATTGGCGTTGCCGTAGTTAAAGGAACCTACGAGGGCGGTACAGTCTGGATAGGTGTACAAGAATTTGGGCTTCCATTGTCTACTTGTGAAGAGCCAAACGTCGCGCTTAAATTACAGCTTGATTCATATAAAATACAGCTAGACACGCTTTCGGCGCAAATAGAAAATAAAAAAAGTGAAATTAATAATACGAGTCGTAATTCTTCAACCTACAACCAAATGGTAGATGAATATAATCATCTTGTTGGGCAATATAATTCTTTGGCGGAAATAACAAAACAATCTATAGCAAATTACAACAACCAAGTTAATGTTTTTAATAATTGTGTAAACGGAAATTAAATAAAATACTATGGCACACATTCACGAATTAATAGATTTTGTAGCCAACGCCTTTGTTGTCTATGACAATAAAGTTCTTTTAATAAACCATAAAAAGATGAAAAGATGGCTATCAATAGGGGGACACATAGAATTAAATGAAAATCCCGAAGAGGGGCTTTTTAGGGAAATAAAAGAAGAGTGTGGACTGGACGTAGAAATTATTGGGCAGAAGCCGAATATAAAAAGTTCGGAATTTAATTTTACCCCGTTGTATGCTCCAATATTCTTAGATGTGCACGACATTTCTGCGACGCACAAACACATCGGTATGGTATATTTTGCAAAAGCAAAATCAGACAAGTTCATTTTTAATAAAGAAGAACATAATGATATAAGATGGTTTAGTAAAGAAGATTTAGAAAATCCAGAATTTAATATACTTCCCGAAATTAAATTCTACGCCAACGAAGCGCTAAAAATAACTAAACAATAAGACTATGAAAATAGCGATTATTTCAGATACACACGGGAACGTGGCAAATTTTAAAAAGGCTGTCAATTGGTTGAATAAAGAAAATATTCAGACGATTTTGCATTGCGGAGATATTGGAGATCCAATAAGTTTGAAGGAATCGTTAGAAGATTTTAAAGGGAAGTTTTTTGGAGTATTTGGAAATATGGATAAAGGTTTTAAGATTTTGGTTGATGAGTATAATAAAATTCTAAACGTAGAAATAAAAGAAGAAACCTTTGAGATGACCATTGAAGACCCGCCTACGCCAAAGGCTCCGGCGAGGCAAAGAAAAATCGCTTTCAATCATTTCCCGGATTTTGCCAAAAAACTAGCGCAATCGGGAAAATATGACGTAGTTTTTTATGGGCATACGCATCGTCCGTGGGACGAAAAGGTGCCTGTCCCGCGAAGCCTCGGCGAAGTGGGAGGTGAATGTCATATGATAAATCCTGGGGAGCTTGCAGGGCAATTTTATAAGGCAACATTTGCTATCTATGAAACGGCTACTGGGGGCCTGGAACTGAAAATACTCGAAAAGTTATAGAACAAACACCTCAACTCGTTGAGGTGTTTAAGTATGTCGAAAGGAGGTTTTTAATTAAATGGTTGACTATTTTGAAAAGCAGGGATATAATAGTTTTATTACTTTAAATTAATTATGGCGCAGAAATATTATATCTTTATTGGAGTCATCGTCCTTGCTTTAATAGCCGGGATTTTTTCATACCCAAATTACTTTAATAAGGGAGTTGATTTTTTAAACAGTAAAATGTCATGGACAATTCCACATTTTCCTGAAAAAGCATATATCTTAGGATTAGATTTACAGGGGGGAGTGAGCTTGGTCTATCAAGCCGATTTAAGTGAAGTTACAGATCCAACTGGAGCTATGTCGGGGCTTAGAGATGTTATTGAGCGAAGGGTTAACATGTTCGGAGTTTCAGAGCCGGTTGTCCAAATTCAAGGGGAAGATAGATTGTTGGTTGAATTACCTGGAGTTACTGATGTTCAACAGGCAATTCAAATGATAGGGCAAACGCCTTACCTTGAGTTTGATGAGCAGAGAACAGAAGAGGAGTCGCAACCAATATTAGATAAAATGAAAGAACTGCAAGCCGCCCAAGAAAACGGAGAAGACATTACAACAATTGAAAACTGGCAATTAGCTTTACAAAATCCCTACTTTAAACCAACAGATTTATCCGGTAAATATTTAGAGAAAGCGACGGTTATTTTTGATCCAACAACTTATAAGCCTCAAATCCAACTAAAATTTGATTCAGAGGGAGATAAAATTTTTGAAGACATCACGGGAAGAAATATCGGAAAACCGCTGGCTATCTTTTTAGACGGATCTTCTATTATTGATACAAGCGGTGACGGGAAAATTGATGCTCAAGATTTATATGCTCCAACCGTGCAGAACAAAATTTCTGGTGGTGAGGCGGTTATTACCGGAGATATGTCAACGCAGACTGCAAACTCGATTGCCAGTCGCTTAAACTCCGGAGCTTTGCCTGTTAAAATAGGGTCTCCTATATCTCAGGAAACCGTCGGTCCAACATTGGGCTCAGTGTCTCTTCAGAAGTCGCTTGTGGCCGGCCTGTATGGCCTTTTAGCGGTGGTTGTCTTTATGGTGGTAATCTATCGACTTCCGGGGCTTCTTGCCTCTATAGCCCTTGTAGTGTACGTGGCCATCGTTCTCGCCCTGTTTAAGCTAATCCCCGTAACACTAACTCTGGCTGGTATCGGCGGGTTTGTTCTATCCATTGGAATGGCAGTTGATGCTAATATCCTCATTTTCGCCAGAATGAAGGAAGAGATAAAATCAGGAAAAGGGCTATCTCAAGCGATTGAAGAGGGATTTAAACGAGCGTGGCCATCAATTAGAGATAGCAATTTTAACTCATTGATTGTTTGCGCCATTCTATTTTTCGTAGCTACTTCCTTTATTAAGGGATTTGCTTTTACTTTGGCGCTAGGTATTATTGTAAGCATATTTTCAGCAATATTTATAACAAGAATTCTTTTAATGGTTTTTGTTGGCAAATGGGCCGAAAAAGCCAAATGGCTTCTGTAGAAACATGCAATTTAATTTTACTAAGTATTCAGTAGTATATTATATTTTCTCCGGCATTTTGGTTATTGCCACGGTTGTTTCTTTGTTTATCTTTGGATTAAATTTTGGGATTGAATTTGTGGGTGGAAGCAATATGGAGATTCAATTCACAAATCATAGACCCGTTAACGAAGAGATAAATAACGCACTTAATGGATTTGATTTGGGAGAAATAACTATTCAGCCGACTTCTTCTAATGGGGCTACGTTGAAATTTAAGGGAGTTGACGAAACGGTTCATCAAGAGATTTTATCTAAATTGAACGAATTATCCCCAGTTACAGAAAAGGCTTTTCAATATATTGGACCGTCGGTTGGGCAAGAACTTAGAAATAAAACAGAGCTGGCCATAATTTTAGCGTTGTTAGCCATAACTCTATATATTGCTTTTGCTTTTAGAAAGGTTTCTAGACCGGTGGCATCATGGAAATATGGGATCGCGTCGTTAATTGCTCTGTTCCACGATGTTTTAATTCCAATAGGGGTATTTTCTATTCTGGGTAGGCTATATAACGTTGAAATAACTATTCCAATTATTGCCGCCCTCTTAACCGTTCTTGGTTTTTCTGTTCACGATACAATTGTTATTTTTGACAGAATAAGAGAAAACATTTTTAGAAGGGGAATGGGCGAATTTGAGGAGACAGTTAACGGAAGTTTAAACCAAACATTGGGCAGGTCTTTAACGACCACCATAACCACATTGATTGTGCTTTTTGCAATTTACTTTTTTGGTGGAGAAACCCTAAGATACTTTTCTTTGGCCTTAATTATAGGAATAACATCTGGGGCATATTCTTCAATTTTCTTGGCTGGTCCGCTATTGGTCACTTGGTACAAAAGAAGCCTTAAGGGGGAGTAGGGCACTGTTGACAGTTAGGCTATTGACATATAGAAACCTATATGGTAAACTAAGAAAATCAAAGTATATCACATTAATTAGAATTATGGATAAAGTTAATTACAAACAAGTATATCAGAAGTTCACCAAGGGGATCAACCCAAAGACCAAAGACATTTTTGATCGCAGATTTGGGGTAAAAACAGGCGAGCCGGAGACCTTGGAAGCTATTGGAAAAACGCTGGGTATAACCCGAGAAAGAGTCCGCCAGATAGAGGAGGCTGGTTTTAATTTTGTTAAAAAGAATAATAAAGAAGCCCTAGATGGTATTTTTGTCCAATTTGCAGATTACTTTAAAAGCCAAGGAGGATTTAAAAAAGAGGAAAAAGCGTTAGAAGAGCTGGGAGGAAAGAATGCCAAACCATATGTTTTATTCTTACTAACAATTGGAGAACAATTCTCTAAGGTTTGTGAAAAGAAGGACTATAACTATTTTTGGTCAAATTTACCAAACGCACAAGAATCTATCAAAGGAACTTTGAACTCATTGGTTTCCCAAATGCAAAAAATAGGTAAACCAATTCCTAAAAAAGATTTTTACGCTCAAGTCGCTTCAGCCCAAAAACTTTCTGAGGCAGCTACCTCATCCTATCTTGAGATATCAAAGAAAATCAGATTAAACAATGAAGGTGAATTAGGTCTTATTGAATGGCCGGAAATAAAACCAAGAGGGGTAAAAGATAGAGCATTTTTGATTTTTAAGAAACACGGCAAACCTTTGCATTTTACAGACGTTGCTTCAATGATAGACAAGTCAAGTTATAATCTTCCTAACAAAAAAACTTATCCGCAGACAGTTCATAATGAACTTATAAAAGATGCAAGGTTTGTACTTGTAGGACGCGGAACTTATGCTTTGTCTGAATGGGGGTATGTTCCTGGTACAATCAAGGATATAATTACCAAAATCTTGAAAGATAATAATCAGCCAATACATAAAGAAGAGCTGGTAAAACAAGTTTTAGGACAAAGATTTGTTGCAAAGAACACCGTACTAATGAACCTAAACAATAAAAAGCATTTCTCTAAGGACGAAAACGAAAAATACTTTTTAAAGAATACACAAATAGCATAAGACAAAAAAATCCCGCGCTCGCGGGATTTTTTAATGCTCAAAATTGGAAGATGTGGGGCGCAAAATTAAGCATGGGAAAACGTTATATTGATTATGATTTTTTATGGAGGTATAATTACTAAATAACAATAGAGTAAATGAGTGCTTTCATCACAGGATTAATAGTTTTGTTTATTGCGACGGCGATATTTTATATTGTTCTTTTTTCTTTTATATATTATTGGCATTTGAGAAAAATTTCTTTTATTGTTGTGCCAGCTGTTTTTGCTTTTGAGTTTTTTGCAACTTGTTTTTTTATTGTTGCGATAATTTCTATTATTATTGATTTTTTGCCCAGCATAATCAGGGCATCTGGGATATGAAATTGCCTTCGTACTTATTTTGGTGGGATTGGGTGAAGAAAATTATCTGGGACCCTTTCTGGTGGGTGATTTTATTGCTGATAATTTTATGGGTTCCCTTTTTGCGTGTTTGGTGGTGGGTATTTTTACCAATAATGCTTATGTCTCAACTAAAGACACTTTATCTGTGGTGGCTTGATTGGGATTATGATTATGCTAAGCAGAAATGGGTCTTGCTAGAGGTCATTCCGCTCGAAGCATCGCTTCTGCCCGTCAAGGCCATGGAGGATGTATTTACCGCAATTTGGCCCCTTTATGACGTGGGAAACTTCCGAGAATTATGGTGCGACGGAGAATTAAATAATGGTCCCTATTGGTGTTCGTGGGAAATAGCCTGTATTGAAGGGAAAATACATTTTTATGTGAGGTGTCTGCAACAACACAGAACCAGCATTGAATCCGCGCTTTATGGGCATTATCCAGATATAGAAATCCATGAGGCCACCGATTATGTAAAATTAGTTCCGCCAACGGTTCCAAACGAAGAATGGGATATGTATGGGGAAGATTGGGATCTACATAGAGAGGATGCTTATCCTATAAGAACATACGAAAATTTCTTTGAACCACAAGGAGAGAGAATCTCAGCTGAAGAAAAAAGAATAGACCCGATTATTTCCTTGCTGGAGGGAATGTCAAAATTGGGTCCAGGTGAGCATTATTGGGTACAGTTTACTACAGTTCCCGTGTTAGATTATGATGAGCCAGACTGGAGGACCGAGGGACAAAAGATAATTAATAAAATAGCAAAAAGACCAGAAAAGAAAGAGATGTCATTTGTTGAGATTTTGTTCCATACATTGAGAGAGCTTGTTGTCGGCCCAGAAAAGGAAGGAGAAGGAGAATCGGCAAAGTATTCTTGGTCACAGATGGAGGAAGACGAAGAAACGGGAGAGTTGAGAATATCACTAACCCCCGGCGAGAGAGAGATTATAACCGAGGTTGAAAACAAGTTAAAAAAGCCGGTTTTTAGAACGAATATAAGAGGTGTTTATGTGGCCAAAAGGGAAAATTGGCGTCCGCCAAACAGAGTTTTAATGCGTTCTTATATGTCTCACTTTGCGACCGTTAATTTAAATCACTTCAGGTTTCAGGCAAAAACAAGACCAAGGGTTCATTTCTTTTTGAGAAAGCGCAGAGTTTTTCTAAGAGCAAGGGTGATGTTTAAAAATGCTGTTGCAAGATTTACGCCTGAATTTCCCGACAGGATGAGCGATGATCTATGTCCCATTTTAAGTACAGAAGAACTGGCAACACTTTGGCACTTCCCGTTGAGAGTTTCAGGAGGCAGTTTGGCTATGGGAAAAATAGAATCAAGAAAAGCCGGCCCACCACCCAATTTGCCGGTTAACGAATAAATTTTATGCCAGGTAGTGAAAATTCGACACTATTATGTTCTATTACGTTTACATTTTAGAAAGTCTGAAGGATAAAAGCTTATATATCGGTTATACAAAAGATTTGCAAAGAAGATTTAAAGAACATAATAGTAAATTAAATTTTTCAACAAAATCGAAGGAGCCATGGAAATTGATACACTATCTAGCATATTTAAACGAAGGAGACGCAGTTCGTAGAGAAAAATATTTAAAAACTAATCAAGGGAGCAGATTATTAAAAAGAATGTTGAAGGAATACTTCTATTTTGAAAAAGCTAAATAGTCGAATTTCTACTACCTGGTATGCCAAAAGATTTAACTTATATCGCTAGAACAAACTTTCGGAGAGAAGAGCAAAAGTTTGGAATTAAAAGAGTTGATCGTCGCCAACACATGTATATAATCGGAAAGACTGGAGTTGGTAAGACAGCCTTTTTGAAAAACATGGCCCTTCAGGATATTGAAAATGGACAAGGGCTTGCTATTATCGATCCTCACGGAGAGTTTGTTGAAGAAGTTTTAGATAATATCCCTCCTCATCGAGTTAATGATGTGGTTTATTTTAATCCCGCGGATATGGACCATCCCGTTAGTTTTAATATTATGGATGTGCCAGATCCAAGATATAAGCACTTAATCGCGTCGGGATTGATTGGTATCTTTACCAAAATTTGGGCGAATGTATGGTCCGCTCGTATGGAATACATTCTTGCCAATTGTATTTTAGCCCTATTAGATACTCCTGGTACTACGCTTTTAGGTATACCAAGAATGCTGGTGGATAGAGATTACCGGCAAAAAATTATCAATAATCTTAAAGATCCGGTAGTAAAATCGTTTTGGATTAACGAATATGAAGAGTGGGAGTCTAGATATCGTAATGAAGCTATTGCTCCAGTTCAAAATAAAGTTGGACAGTTTTTGAATGTCTCTTTTGTAAGGAATATTGTGGGACAGGCCAAGAACACAATTGATGTTGACGAAATAATGAATAACCAGAAGATTCTTTTGGTTAACGTTTCTAAGGGCCGTATTGGAGAAGATAATTCGGCTATTTTGGGAGCGATGATTATTACTAAAATACAGTTGTCTGCAATGGAGCGCGTTAGAATTCCCGAAGACGAAAGAAAAGATTTTTATATGTATGTTGACGAGTTCCAAAACTTTGCCACAGACTCTTTTGTGAATATTTTATCAGAGGCCAGAAAATACCGTTTGGATTTAATTATCGCCCACCAGTATGTTGGGCAACTGGTTACTGACGCAAGCACCGCTGTTAGAGACGCTGTTTTTGGAAACGTGGGTACTATGGTTTCCTTTCGCGTAGGAGCGGCCGACGCTGAATTTTTAGAACAAGAGTTTACCCCGGAATTTTTGCAAAACGATTTAATTCGTTTACCTAACTACAATATTTATTTGAAACTTATGATAGATGGTATTACCTCTAGACCATTTTCTGCTCAAACGATCGCCCCTGTTCCTGTTGCTATAGACGACAAAAAGAGAGAAGAAATAATTAGAATTTCTAGGTCAAAGTATGCTAAAACCTTGGTTTCCGTTGAAGAAGAAATTAATCGTTGGGCAGCGAATATGGACGTTCCCAGTGTCCCTGTAGCTCCTGGTTCTTCTGATCTTTCTAACCCTCAAAATTCTTCTAAGCCCTTATATAAACCAAGTAATTCAAATAGTTCTCGAGGCCCTGATTCAACAAAACTATATGACGTTAAATGTTCAAATTGTGGAAAAGACACGAAGGTCATTTTTGAACCGGTTTCTGGGAGGCCTATTTATTGTAAAAGCTGTTTGAAAAAGATAAAAGCTGGAGAGGTGCAGCCTGGATCATCGGCGCCTGCGAGAGAAGCGCCTAATTTGTCTCATAATGGACCAGATAGAGTTAATATGCCCGAAAAAGGGGAGAGGCAAACAGGAAATAGTCCTCAGACCCAGTCGGCGGGGAACGAGGCTTTGGGAGCTTTGGGCATAGAATTTGCGCCGTCATCTAACAAGGCGCCTAGCCGACCAATTGGGCAACCTCTACGCCAAGAGAGCCATGCGGAGGAGCGAGAAATGAAACTAGACACAGTATCTTTTCATTCTTCCAATAGAAGACAAGGAGGACAGGGTTCAAAAGGCAATCCGCCTCAAAATCAAGCTAGAAGAAAAGAGATTAATTTGTCCGAACTTCGCCAGGCGCTAGAAGAATCTTTAAAAAACCAAAAGGAGCCGGATAGTTTGGATTATAAAGCAAAGAGCCCGGAGGAGGAATTGGATAATAGGAGAGAAGAAGAAAAAAATGAAGATAAAGCATCTTTTCCTGAAGCCAATAAATAGAGTAAAAAACCACTTCCAATAGAGGTGGTTTTTTGTTCCACCTTCGCTTGAAAGCTCTGGCGAGACGCGGTAGGATTAAATAAATGTTACAGGAAACCCGTCAATGCCAAAACTGCAAAAAGGACTTTGTAATCGAGCCCGAGGATTTTGATTTTTACGAGAAGATGAAAGTTCCACCGCCGACATTTTGTCCGGAATGCCGGGGAATACGAAGGGGAATATTTTTAAACAGGATTAATTTGTTTAA
>Ga0265595_1000854_pt1 | contig 25412 bp, 30 predicted proteins | sample saktaG_15_FD_190148 | JGI IMG/M metagenome (GOLD analysis project Ga0265595, IMG submission 190148) | Saline water microbial communities from Sakinaw Lake, British Columbia, Canada - sak_2013_06_06_50m | ecosystem: Environmental > Aquatic > Non-marine Saline and Alkaline > Saline ...
CAAATCCTCTTCCATATCCACGACCTAAACCACGGCCACCACCTCTGCGACCATAAGCCATTCCTCCACCGCAAGGACCTAAACCCCAGCCAGTGCCGGCGCCCGAACCTCTAGGACCAGTTCCGTCGAATCTTGGCATATTTTTTATAGTTAAGTTTTTAATATTAGAAAAGCGACCTTTATTTATACTCCTCTATATTGAATATAGACCCATAACAAATCCGTGTCAATACCCTGCCCGGCTAAAAATCATCTCAATTAAAAGATGACGTTATTTAATTCAACCTTTTTCGCAAGGCGAGCTCGAGATCCTCGTTATTTACTTGCGTATATTGGAAAGACGATTGAAGCGAGCTGTGGCCCAGAGCTTCTGAAATTATAGAATTGTTAAATCCCCGCTTGGCAAGATCCGTTCCGAAGTGATGCCTTAACGAGTGCGCGTTCACGTACGGCAGGCCGGCTTTGTTTGAGTACTTACGGAATATCTCGCCGGCCGCACACATCGCCAGCCTCTTGCCGGCAATGCCCCGGCCGCCTTTCAGTCCTATAAACAACGCTTCCGGCTGTGGCAAATCCCTTTCCTTTGCGATCTCTGCCCGTTTTCTCATCCACTTTCTCAACGAAACCGCACTTTCTTTTCCGTATGGTATTTTTCTAAATGGCCTCATTCCCCTGCTCTTTTCCGTTTTAATTACTATTGCCTGACTTTTCTGATCCACGTCAGTTGTATCCAGCGCCACAATTTCACCCAGCCTGGCCCCAGTGTCCCAAACAAGGTTTATCAAACATCTATTTCTTAAATGGTAGTATGCCGTGCTTTTCTTTGGTATCACGCTTAAAAGCTGTCTGTATGTCTGCTCTGTGCAGACGCGCGGCATTGTAAATTCTTTTCTTGGCATTGGAATGAGCCAGTAATCCACAACATCGAATTTCATTCTGCCATAATACTCAAAGAATTTTCTCAAGGCCATTGCCTTCTTTAATACGGTCCATGCGGCAAAATCCAGTTTTTTATACCAACCAAGCCAAGCCACTATTTCTTGAATTGTTACGTCCTCAACTTCTTTGTTGCCTACAAATATGCAGAACTGCCTTAAATCAAGATCGTAGCCGTCTATCCGACGAACTTTTAATGCTCTCCACTGATTAAATTGTTTTATCGCGTCATACAGTTTCATAAATCGAAACCGCCGATCCTTTCGGAATCGGCGGCACAACTAACTCATTAATTTGATTTTTTTCCCAATCGATGCAAAACTCCTTTAAGCAACCGAATTGGCTGCTAATTTTGTTTTTAATTTTTGCATCTAATAACATAAACCACAAACGCCACTGGCTGCATGCTAGTGGCGTAAGTAGTTTGTTGTTATTAACAACACGAGGATTACTCCTCTTGCTATTTATTATACCACTGATGCAGCCATGTCAACAGGTTTTTGCCTGCCACACGCTCCCTTACGGGAAATGGCTAATAATTTATTAATTTGTTCTTATTTTTGACGCTACCAGAAACCGCCCAAGAAGTCAAGCGTCCGCTCACAGACATGCCCCCGACCATCAAATATCCGTCTTTTCATTAGAAACCTCACAAAACCCCTAAAAATTGCTCAAAAGCATCCCTTAAGAGCCAAACTCGTATAAACAAAACACACCCATTTTGTAGGGACTAATCAAAAAGTCACTTTTTAAAAATTATCAACTAACGTAATACGTCCAATTCCTATCTTTGCAGAAATTTATCAGCCCGGTTTCCGTCGAGCTGACTACGATAGAAAATTTTCTGCCGAGCAAAGACAGTGAAAAAGCGGCATAAGCTACCGCCAACTGATTGCCGTATAGGCTAGATCCACTGAAGGTTTGGCTAAAGCACTCAACTGCGCTTGTTGTGACAGCGTATACTCCCAAATCTCCAAACACCTTTTCTCTTTCAAAAAGTGTGGTATTCCAAAAACTATCAATTCTCGAATATTCACAGCCTGAACGCGGGTTATATGTTGACTTAAATTCAACACATGTTTCCGACACGCCTGAATAATAACACTGCGCAACAGCCCCTATCTGGCTTTCTTGCCATGGCGAATAACCGCTCAACGTTTCCGGAGTCCCCAGAAATGTCACATCGGCATCTAACGATGACGAAGAAAATTGTTTATTTTCTTGCATTTTATTTTTGTTTTTTACTTTTAAACGACCTTTTCTAGACAAAACGCAACCGGATTTCGGTTGCGGATATAAGCTTAATAAATAAGTTCTGACCGTGAACCGAAGATTGACGAAGTTTAATCTCAAAAAAATATTTGTTGGGTTAAACCTTCGGGGACAAATTTTTTGGCTGCTTTTCGCCTAACTGTATTTTACTCTATCAACAGCACGTGTCAAATGTTATTTTTAACACAATTTCTGTGGATAACTTATGGGATGCTTTATTTACTAATTAATTTTTACGCAACTTTGTTTTTGTTGTTTGTTTTTTGTATATTCTGGCAATAAATCAATTAGGTCTTCTTTTATTTTTTTTGCTAAAGCTTCTGCAAAATTAACAGGAACGGCATTACCAATCATTTTATAGCCGTCTGCGACATCTCTATATTTAAAAATAAAATCGTCTGGAAAGGTTTGTATTCTCGCACACTCCCTAACAGAAAGGCGGCGATATAAATGCTCCTTCCCGGGCTCAAATATTCTCTTGTTATAATCAACAAATTTCATTTTAGGCGCTTGCGGGTGTATTGGCGCGTGCCTGCCGCCGGCTTGAATAGTGAACGACGGCTCGTCCCAAGCCCTAACCCTATTCCTTGACATATAAATAGTTGAAAAACCACCATTCATATACTCGTGGTTTGGAATTTCTAAATCCTCATTTGCCTTATTCATTGGTTTCGCCGGTTTTGCCTTTCTCAAATTAAAAATTGCGTCCTTCAAAACCGGTTTGTACTCTTGTGGTTCCGGGAACTCAAACTTTTTACCTAATTTTTTATTATATCCAATAATAATAATTCTATATCTGTCCTCCGGCACACCATAATCATTCGCGTTTAAAAGTTTATAAGAAACATCATATCCGGCACCTTCAAACTGCTTGATTATATTCGTAAATGCCACCGAGTGTTTTGGGTGAAGTATGCCGGAAACATTTTCAGCAAGAAAAAATTTCGGCTGTTTTGCTTTTAGTATGCGGATATAATCGTAAAATAATTGCCCGCGCTTATCGTTTATTCCTCTGCCGGCACCGGCTTCGCTCCAACTTTGACAGGGTGGTCCGCCAATAATTCCATCCATATCGGGAACCTCTGAAACTAAAATGTCGGTTATGCTTCTTTTATCAAGTTTTGATTTTGGAAAATTTATCTCAAAAGTTTCCCAAATAGTCGGGTCATATTCATTTGCCCAAACAACATCAAAACCGGCTTTTTCGAAACCCTTGTCCAACCCCCCGGCACCTGTAAATAACGAAACGAGTTTCATTCTTATTTCGAATAAATAATTAATTTTGCATCCAATAATTTAGCTGGGTTATCTGGCGACTTTATCTTTATATCGCTAATGGAAAAAGATTTACTAACTATTTTTTCCAACGTGCGCCTGTCCTGTTCTGGAAATGACAAATATTTATCTGTCCGCATTATTACATTGACCGAAAATTCGGTTGGCTTCTCGGCAGGCAGAATATACTCGAAAACTTTTATCGGGTTTTCTATGCCCCACATTCCTCTTATTCTTAGATACGTTATCCCCAACGGGTCTACTTTATTAACTCGCCCAATTTCTTTTGTCTTAGAAAATTCGACTTCTTTAATCTCACTTACGCCTTTTGATATTTTATCGCTCACTCTCTCATAAATTTCTTTGTCTGCGGCATAGCAGTCGCCATAAACGAACCAAAGGGATTTTAAAATATTATCTTTACAAACCCCCACAGTATATATCAAATCTTTTTTCTGCCAATTTTCAGATACTTTGCATGCACTGGTAATCATCGGATCATCGCAAGACAATTTATTTTTTGGGTATGAGCTATTTAGCGCAATGCCAGACCTAGGGTTTTCAATTTTCTTAACCTCAATCGCATCCCCGCCTTTTATCATAATGTCAGGGGGATTATTTTGATTTCCAAGATATGAAAAATATTTACTGTAAACCTTACTTTTTTCCTTAGCACTTTTTACAGCTAAAGAATTGCAAAATAAATCTTTTACATAAAATTCTAGGGCATCGCCAATTGCATTTATCCGAATAGAAGACTTATATTTGGAGAGTATGTCTACCGTGGGGTTTTTTACTATATTGTTAATGGCAATTAATAAGTTTGTTTCCATATTTTTTATTTAATCATATAATTTTACCATAAACTAGTCAAAACAAAAAACGCCTCATCGGCGCCCTTATATCATCAATCCACTATTTTTGACAGTTCATATATTAACGAATCCATAAGATTTTACCCATTATTTTTTGTGTTACTATTTTGTGCATTTGGATAAATGATGTTATTCAGCGGCTTATAAATATAAGCAAAAATTCCTAACAGAATTAACAAAGATAAAATAATGAACGGAATCCAGTAATAATTTTTAAATTTTATTTTGTCGGCTGGCGTGAAAAATATATGAATTAGAATAGCAAATACTGAAACAGAACAAGTTAATGCTGAAATTAACAAAATTGCCTCTAAAAATGAATTTACCGATTTTATAATACTAACATCTATTATTAGCAATGCTAAAACTGCGGAGAACAAACCTATGATTTCTATATTTTTAGAACCTTGCTTTTCGGATTCTTCTTTGTATTTTATTAATTTCTTATCCTGCTCGCTCGATTTCCTGTCCAACTCTATAATTTTAGAAGTAATCGGGGTTATTGATTCTAAAGCTATTTTTATTTTTTCCGAATCAGTAAAACTCACAGGCACAGGATATTTTACATAGCCTTCGGGCGTATTTTTATCTATATTACCAGTGCCCGTATCAGTTTTTGGAATTATAATATCGTCCATATTTAACAATCAACTAAAATAAATTGACCGCTTTCAGCATCAAAACCCGTCAATAATTTATTAATTTCGATTAAATTCAACGAGATCCTCTCTATCGCAGGATCAACTGCAGTATTTACATCCCGCATTGCAATTAGTCCATTTTTATTTTGCGTAGTTCCGTCTGCGTTCTTTATCATCACATTCCCATTAGATAAATTTTCTATGCTATTACAATTATATCCTTCTATAGTTTTATTATTGTTTATCCTGACGTTAAGCTCTTTTAGATTAGACATTTTATCAAGTTTATCTTGAACCAACACTTTTTTTAAATCTTCCATTGTCCCATCAACAAAAAAGTTTTTCACAAAACCAACCCTGAAAATCGAAATCGAAAATTCCTCGAAAGATTTTACAATATTTTCAATGTTTTGCTTAATCAGTTCTACATCTTTTGTAAATAAATCAAATCGATTTCTTGAAACATTTATATTAAATTTTTCATAGCTTAAAATTAATCTCGGAATTTCTGGTGGAGCGTCATTGGTGATAGGTATATATTGGGTAATTTTGCTTTCTCCTAATTTATCCTTTAACTTTAACGCAAACTTTTCAAAACTATCATTGTAGTCGGATTTAAAAAATAAACCTAATTGTATTTGTATAATTTCTTTATTCATGTTTTTTTATTTCCAGCCTTGACCAACGGCTTTCCACATTACTTGTTCTTGTGGAACCTGAATCGGACCTTGGGGTGTTTGTTGAGTTATGTTAACCTGACCTTTTTTATACTCTAAGGAAAGCTCAAAATAGTTTGCCGTTTTTTCGCTTTCGATATAAGCAATTTTATGGTCTTTCTTAATTTGAAAATTATTTCCCAGCTCCATTTCCGCATTCCAAGGTTTATCCAATTCCATTTCTTTAACATAGCTTTCGTACAATTCTGTCATTGCTTTCGCTAAATCTTCTGATGCGTCAACGACAGTTTTAACGCCCAAATCCTCTTTAGCTTCTTTTCTGCCAATAAAATATTGGTGCGAGTATAGTTTTTCTGTAAAATAATCAACAATTTTTCCTACCTCATCGTCTTTAATTGAAGACTTGTGACTTTTTAAAAGTCGCTCAGCTAATCTCCTAATTAAATTATGGGTTCTATTTACATTCCCGAGGGCTAAAGGATGTATCTGCGGATTTGATTCAACAAATTTATTAAAAATCTTTGTTAAATCTTCGTCGCTTTTAATGCCAAACTTATTTTTTGCCAAGTCAAAATATGCCATTACATCTTCAACAGAAATTGGTATTTTATTCTGCGGATTGTGCGGGTCTTGCGGATTAAAAACATTTGCGGTTGAAGGGTCTATCGGAGAAAGCTCAGACAAATCCGTCATCACTATTTCGTCGGCTCCCAACGAAATCATTGACGCGGCCGAGTGGGCCTTATACGGAATTAAAACCGAAAATTTATCGCAGTATTCGCGAATCATTGAAACTAATCTCCATGGCACCATTGTATCTCCGCCGGTACTATAGAGAAACAAATCTATGTTTTCTACTTTACCAATTTGCCGCAGTTGCCTGCTTATAATTGGAATAATATCCATGGCAACGCGAGCGTTAACCGGTCCCTGTCTATCGCTGGTAATATATGTTATTACTTTAGAATTTCTTGTTTTTTCTATTGCTTGTATGAGTTGTTTTTTTTCCATAAATTTGAAATGTTTAACTTACTTTAATCTACTCCTTTTTTGACAAATATTCAACTGTAATTAAAAACAAGCCGGCGAGCCTGTCCGAGAATTTTTATTTTTCAAACGGTGCTCCGTCGACGTAATTCCAAATTTGTTTGATCATCTGCTCGTTTCCATCAACCACGGCCTGTTTTAGAATTCTGTTAACTAAAAGTTCCAAATACGACTTCTGTTGCCCTTCCGGCACTTCTTGTAACCTCTTTTTTATTTCAGCTGTAATCGAAAGCGCGCCAGCCGGCTTTCCGGTTGGATTTCCACTCGTTCCTGGCCTAAATCTACCCCTATCATCCCTGATATCACCTGTATTTTCAGGTAGTTTTATCATTGTTTGCTGTTCCATAGTTTATTCCCACTCAGCCCAGAATCTCTTGTCTGGAGCCCTTGTGGTTGCTCAAAATCCCCGTATTTTATGCTTTTTTAGCCTTTATACCGGTAAACCTCTCGAACCTCGCTATTATCACTTCCGCATACAAAGGCGACAATTCAATTGCTCTGCACTTCCTTTTCATAATTTCAGACGCAATTATTGTGCTTCCTGATCCTCCGAATGGTTCCATCACAATTCCATTTCTCGGACTCAATATTTTTATATAAGGCACAAGCACAGGAATTGGCTTTGTGCCAAAAATTAAATTCTGGCCGGATTGGGATGCCGAATCTGTTGCATGTGTTACATGGTCGCCCATAACCCAAAACTTTGTACCCTTATCTTTATTCCAGTCCGGCTTTCCTTGTTTCGCGTAAAGCGATATCTCATAAGTATCGATTAGCTTCTGCCCTTTGTTTTCCAAATATTCCTTGAATCCTTCCTCGTCCAATTCGTTATTGACTCCATCGCCGGCAACCGGAGCAATATCAAACCTGTTGAAAAATTTATACCTTGCTGAAAATCCCTGTGTTCTATTCGGTGTGTGCCAGATGACCATGTTTTGAATTGCCCAGTATTTTTCTATGGCTCCCCAAAGGTCGGGAGTGTTTCTCCAATTCTCAAACACCATAACGTTTGAACCTTTTTCGTTTTTAAATCCGTTGGCTATTGAAAGCCATTCGTCAAATTCCGGAACGCCGCCGGCTTGCATGACGCCTTCATATTTTCTGTTACCTTTGTAGCCGAAACCCTTTCCCATCGCATCTGTTGCGCCGACGCTCTCATATTCTCTTTCAGCTTTAATTTTCCAGCCGTCTTTTGTTTTTACTTTTCTAACTCTCTTTTTACAGTAAGCCAATCTGTACGGCGGATCTGTAAACATAAAATCAAATTTCTCTTGGCCCAGCAGTTTTTTCCACGCTTTTGGATCTGTTGCGTTGCCCACGATCAGCTTATGCTCACCGAGTTGCCACAAATCTCCGGGTTTTACGCCATGTGGTTTTTTAATCGCTTTTTCGGTTTCTTTTGCAAGATCAAAATCATCTGCTTTTTCTAATCCAAAAATGTTATCCAGTTCATTTTCATTAAAACCAAATTCTTTCAAAAGTTCCTCGTCGAAATTCGCCAACTCGTCAAAGTTCCATTCACCGGTGTTCTTGTTACTACGAAGATTATATTCCTTGAACTCTGCCGGTGTTAATTTTCTATTCGGCACTCTGACATCAATCTCCTCCTGTCCCCGGCCCAGCAACTGCATAATTTTTAACCGCTGGTGGCCGGCAATTATTTTGTTGTCCGTATCTATTGCAGGAATCTCAACCAAATCAAATTTAGTGACGCTCTTTTTTAGGTCTTCTAATTGCTTGTCATTCATCGTCCTGGGATTTTGCTCAAACGGAATTAGCTCGCCCACTTTTCTTTTCTCTGTATGCCAGATTAGTTTTTTCATAGTTATTCCTCTTTAGCTATTAATCTTGTGAGAGTTAAAACAATCGCCGCCGCCAGTCCCCCGGTCCAAATGTAATCAACCACCCATCCCAAGCAATAGAAAAAAGCAAAGAAAGCGTTTGTTAAAATTTCGTTTGTTTCTATCATAGGTCTGATGGCCTTGAAGGGTAGTCTTTTCTGCGGAACCAGAAAATCAACGCCGACTCAATGCCGGTAAATAGCATAAATATCATGTAGAAAACGAACGGGTAAAAGAAAATCATCCCCAAGAATTCGCTTATGCTGGAATTAAGAAATGTCATAGTTTTTGGTCGCTGTCTTGCTTATTGAAATTCCATAGGAATTTTACAACAAACCCGACAAAGAAAATTAAAAGAAAGGTTAAAATTAAAACCTGTCCGTAATCCAGCTGTTTTGAAATCCAAAATGTCCCCGGCCCCTCTATCTGCTCTATCGTTGAGCCTTCGCCTATTGATCCGTCACAATTCATCTGCGTAAAAGCAAACGGGTCATTCTTGCCCGGCGGATTGCCTAAATAATTTACTGGCTGTGAAAGTGTGCAATTCATAGTTGCGATGTGTTACTTAAAAAAATCCAAACAATAACCATAAACGCTATTCCGTAAAAAATGCCTAAAATAAAATCTAATGTCATTTGAATTTTTGAGAGTGTCCTCGTTTTTTTAATGAGAGGTCAATTATCGTGTATTTTCCTTTTGCGTAGTGGACAAAGTACTTTCTTCCATCGGACTGCCCCATTTTGAACCCACGCTTGCCATTTTTCAATCGTCTGTCAACAAGTTGTCGCTGATGCTTCATGAAGTCAAGGCCGTTTTGATATTTTTACGGTTTTTCGGCCTTTTTTCTCCAAAAACATGTCCAGTTTCTCCTGTGCCCGCTGAGCTGAAATCCGGAGAAACTCCTCCTCGGTTATCAGCCCGTCGGTCTTGGCTTTTTCCAATCCTTGTTTTTCCTTTTTTTGAAATAGATTAAATAGCTTCATGGCATCATCTTTGTTTGTTATTGGTATATTAATCATGTTTTGTTTTCTTTTTTGATTTTCGACCTTTGAACCTTTCCCAGGCGCCTACAATTTCATCGCATTCTGTATCCTCAAAAAATGTGATGTAGTAGCATTGCCTATTCTCGTCCCAATAAATTCGCGGTTGATTTTTGTTTGACATATTTTTTGTTTTTTTAATTTTTGCCGGTTTTTGTTAATATCCTTACTTTTTAATTTCTCCGCCGTATAAATACAGCATTTCCGTTGTAGGAGCAAAGGTCTTTCAGCCCGCCTCTGTTTTTCGAGAGGTAGGCCGAAAGACCATTGCATGAGAGGAAGTTCACGGGACACAAATGTGCATCGATTTATGTCCCTTGCACTTCCGCTCTGCTATTTGGAGCCGCAGAGAGCCCAGTTAAATGGCTTGATAAAACTTTATCCCTGTGATATATATTCACAAAGAGAAACCCGTCTGAAATTACCACAAAGGGCGGGTTTTCTTTTACATCGCAATTATCAATTTACCTTTCAAACGATGTCCAATTTGCGGCGTAATTTCTATCCTCACTCGCCGCTCATCGGATTGTTTCTTTCGGACAAATGTCGGCGGGCTTAAATGCTGTTTTTGCGTCCTCGTGGGACATATCAGCAAAGCCGCGCCGGCAACTATCCAAAAAAGGGAATGAATTTAAATATCGTTCGTACAATAAAAATGCCGAGCATTACAAATGTCAGTAATTCAAAAAACTGTATTAGCGGGAAACCGCCAAAAAAAATGTTTATCTTGTTGAGATAGGCCTGAGTTGTCGGAAATACCAGTCCCAGCTGGTTACCTTTACTGTAAAAATCATTCGCATTGAAATATCTCAAACTGTTATTCACGAACTCCCCGGCGCTGGTAAAAATCGGCTGAATAAATGCAGTCAAAGAAGTTGCCCAACCCGACGGCTCTGTGTATCCACCTGCGGCGTTTTCTGAATACCAGTTGTCAAAATTGCTAAAAGCGTAAGGCGTTGGCAGTCCGCCAATGTTGAATATCAAAGAGTATTCAGGGTCAGGTGTTAAATCCCAAAAAGTATTGGCGTCTAATTCCTGCTGGGCTCGTAGTTCCCACTCGCCGTTTTCTGTAATCCCAAAGGTGGAAAACGGAGTTGAAAAATTTCCATTCTCGGCCGGGATTAGAAGTGTGTAATGCATAGAACTGATTCCGCTGTTTTTGTTTACAAACCACACTCTTAAATATCCGAGGCCGTAAAATCCGCTCGATAAATTTGCGAAACTGCCTGTTACTATTGCCGTGTCGGCAGTAACCGTAGATCCGCTTGCCGGGCTGGTTATTGAAACCGAAGGCCCAGGCGGGACATAGGCCGCAGTCCATGCCGAGCCATATTTGTAAATCATGTAAGAATATGGCGGAGTTCCCCCAAAACCACTGGTGCCGTAATTACAGATTAAATATCCATTGTCCGGAGTTGTGACATTGCACAATGCTCCCTGCGCGTATGAACCAACAGGACAATCAAGATTAACACTGCTGTTGCAGTTGTGGGCCGCCCAAATGTTTGTCCCACTACAATTGTGTGGCGTGGTCACCGAAAATGCGTAATAACACAGAGAACTGTTGGTGATGTCATACTGCCTAAAATCGCCGTCGGAAGTGATCACAAAATTACTTGAAGGCGTGGTTGCAAAACAAAATCCCGCCCCCATAAAAAAGGCAGATAATGCAGTAAATAAAATTAGCGATATCTTGTTTTTCATTTTTAGAATTCAACTAACCTACGGAATGCGAATATTAAAATCAGCACTGAAAGCCCTGCCCCGCAAGCGTATTCAATTACCGAAAAGTAAGGAATTGCGTTGAACACAGCCATTATGTTTTCAGGAAAAGTCCAAGCAACCGCCGTCGCTGGAGCCGGCGAAACTATTCCATCAAAAAATCCCTTAACGAGGTTAAACACTCCTGTTAAGGGTGTAAATAAAAGCGAAAATAAATTCGCTATGTTGGCAAAAACATATTCGGCTACATTGAAGCAATCAAAGGCGATGTGAACTAAATCATCCATACGGTTTTAGTGTCCTCTTATTGCGGTGACTATGGCGTAAAAAACAATCAGCCCAATTCCAATCCCGATGATGATTGTCATAAGTGGCGTGAGGTCTGTAATCAAACCTGTGGCGCTGGCAAGCACCGCATCTGTCATAGCCTGAGTCCAATTGATAAACATATCTGTTTAAGTCCCGAAGGTTGGGCCCGCCTCTCTACGAGCCCAACCCCGTTCGCTTTTAGTGTTTAGGAATTAAAGCGATAACCTTGCGGAGAATGTAGAATCCCATCGGAATACCGATTGCTAACGCAACCAATATCCAAAGATCCGACATGATCTGGCTGGCATTGCCGGTCAGATCCGCGACTGCCGTTTCAGGCAAGACAACTATCTCGCCTGCCGCAAAGGTTGAAGCGGCTAAGCCGAATAAACCTGCTACGGTTGCGGCAGTTCCTACCGCAAACTTTTTAATTGTGGAAATCACAATTTTACGAGGACAATGATTTTTAATTTTTTCGACCTTTTACAACAAAAATATGTTGTTAAGTTTTGCAACAAAAAAACACAGCTATGCAATAGCTGTGTTTTAAATTGTTATTTCAGGACTGCTAATTCACGACTTCTATCCCCATATTCTTGGCTGTTCCAGCAATAATTTTTATCGCTTGCTCAATGTCAGTTGTGTTTAAATCGGGCATTTTCTTTTCTGCAATTTCTTTTAGCTGGGCTTTTGTTATTTTGCCGACTTTTGTCTTGTTCGGAACCCCAGAACCCTTTTCAATCCCGATTGCTTTTTTAATCAATTCTGCGGCCAGCGGAGTTTTTAATTTAAAGGTATAAGATCTGTCCTTATAAATTGTAACTTCCGCCGGGATTTTATATCCCTGCATCGCCTGGGTCGCCGCATTAAATTTTTGACAGAACTCGGCAATATTTAGCCCGTGTTGGGCTAACGCCGGTCCTATTGGAGGAGCTGGGGTAGCCTTTCCTGCCGGAATTTGTATTTTTACGATAGCTTTTATTTCTTTTGCCATAATGCGAATGAAATGAGCACCCCTCCCTTTCTTCTAGGAAGAACAAGGCGGGTACGCTACACTTATAATTAGTTAACTTTTTTATAATTCTAATAACTTTTAGAAAGGGCGGGGTTGAGTTCACTGCTGCTCACTCAACCTTCTTTATCTGAAGCGAATCTAGTTCCACAGGGGTGTCTCTCCCAAACATATTCACCAACACTTTTATCTTGCCTCTTTCTTTATCAATTTCTGAAACCTTACCTTCCGAGCCTTTAAACGGCCCGTCGATGATTTTAACCGATGAATTAACTTCAAAGTCGATTGTAAATTCGGGCTCATCCATTTCCATTCTTTTCATTATATCGTCCATAGCATCTTTTGCTACTGGAATTGGGGTTGTTCCTGCTCCTAAAAAACCCGTAACTCTTGGCGTGTTTCTGACAACATACCATGATTCATCAGTAACCACCATTTGCACCAAAACGTATCCGGGATAAATTTTTTCTTCAACGGTCTTTCTTTTGCCGTTCTTAATCTTTATCTTTTTTTCTTTTGGGACTATAACGCTGAAAATTTTATCTTCCATACCCAAACTCTCAATCCTTTGTTTAAGGTTCTTCGCTACAGCGTCCTCATATCCTGAATATGTATGGATTACGTACCAATTTTTTTCCTGCTCTATAACTTGTTTTGGCATAGTTTTAAAAATATAAAAAACTAAAAATATAAAAACTGTTTTAGATTTTTGTTTTTACCTTAAAATAACATTCTTAATTATGCTTGTAAAAATATAATCCAAACCGCCTAAAAATGCAGCTACGGCGACCGTAACCGCCAACACAATAAGTGTGTGTTTTATAATATCTTTTCTCGGAAGCCAGCTTACTTTTTTCATTTCAACAATAACTTCCTTAAAAAATATATTTATTTTTTGTTTGATATTCATAGTTTGTGAGCGCATGGTCGCGAGATTTATCCGCGAAGCGGAAAATTCCGACCTAGGCGAATAAGATTGCCTCGAAAATTAGGTTAATTAAGATTTATACATCTAAACCCAATTTTCGCTGGATACCTTATTCTCGTCCCCGTTAGGGTGTAATATTTTCGTTTTAAAAAACGGCCTCGCGGCCATCTATGTACGTATAATAGCCGAAATCTATATAAAGTCAACCCTTCACCATAAATAAATGGTTTTTCAAAAACACGGTTGTTATATACCTCGATCACCACGTATGGGTGAAGGGTCAAGCTTTTCTGTATTATACTCCTATAATCTAAAATCACAAGATTGCAAAAAAAATGCCTTTGCACAATTGCACACTAGCAATTACGCAAAGGCTTCATTCATCCCAGACCACCGGTTGTATCAATAAAGGGTCTCACAGGACGAGCAGATCCCCGGGTGCGAAGCCGTATTGGGATAGGCAACTCACTACGTCGAAGATCAATCGCGCTCCAAAATAGCTCCTCTATGGCATCCACGTCTGCCCTGCCTTGGCATCCCCAAAGAAGACGATAAATAGGAGCTACAAGCTCGATAAACACACACAGGCTAACGTATGAAATCCCCATGCGTTGAGCCAACGACTCTAAGGCCGCCTTATCCTCGTCGGTAAGACTTGCCATTAATAGCCCTCCCGCCAAGAGATTGCGAACTTCTCGCCCACACAAGTCTTGCAATTTAAGGATTTCTGCAACAGATAACTCGCTCATTATCGGCTCCTTCCTCAAAGAGGATATAAAGAAACAAAGAACTACACTATTAATAATATTTACCACCAATATTCTCATTCGCCAATCTTCATCAGTAATCAAAAACTCACCTTTGTTAGGTGAGTTTTTTGAGATTAAATATCTATATTTTTAGCTGTTTTTGCGTGGGTTTGAATAAACTTTTTTCTGGGAGCTACTTGCTCTCCCATCAATATATCCAAGGTTTTGTCTGCTTGAATGGCATCTTCAACTGCTACTTGAAGCAAGGTTCTGTTTTCCGGATTCATTGTTGTTTCCCAAAGCTGTTCCGGATTCATTTCGCCGAGACCCTTATATCTCTGTATAGAAGGACCCGAAGATTGCCCCGCCTTTCCCATATCTTTTACGACCTTATCTCGTTGGTCATCAGAATACGCATACTGAGTATTCTTTCCAGATGAGATTTTATACAACGGAGGTTGAGCGATATAAATATGACCTGCATCAACAACGGGCTTAAAGTGCCGGTAAAAGAACGTCAAAAGCAATGTCCTAATGTGTGCTCCGTCAACATCAGCATCAGTCATTATTACAATCCTGTGGTATCTCAATTTTTCAATATCAAAATCTTCGCCTATTCCAGTTCCCATGGCAATAATTAGGGCTTTAATTTCTTTTGATGCTAACATTTTATCTAACCTGGCTCTTTCAACATTCAAAATTTTTCCTCTCAATGGGAGGATTGCCTGGAATCTCCTATCCCTTGCCTGCTTCGAAGAGCCGCCGGCGGAATCTCCCTCAACAATATATATTTCTGATTCTTCCGGTTTTCGGGAAAGGCAATCAGCTAATTTTCCCGGCAAGGCCAAACCCTCTAATGCTCCCTTTCTTAAGACTGTTTGTCTTGCAGCTTTGGCGGCTAATCTTGCTTTAGTGGCCAAAAGGCAGTTCTCTATGATAGATTTTGCATCAGAAGGATTTCTTTCAAGATAATCAGAAAGACCCGTTGCAATTACTGCTTCAACCGCGCTCTTTGCCTCCGGGTTTCCCAGTTTTGCTTTTGTCTGACCTTCAAATTGCGGAGTGCGGATTTTAACCGAAATAACGGCCGTTAATCCCTCTCTTACATCATCTCCGGAAAAGTTTTCGTCTTTTTCTTTAAGAAGGCCCTCTCTTCTGGCATAGTCGTTCAAAGACCTTGTAAGAGCAGTTCTAAATCCAGATATGTGTGTTCCCCCTTCAACCGTGTAGATATTATTTGCAAACGACTCTTCAGTGCATTCCATTTCTTGAGTGTATTGGAAAGCGGCTTCAACCCAAATGTTATCTTTTTCTGCGCCGACAGAAAAAATATTAGGGTGCCTTGGCGTATTCGCTTCAACAAGATATTTGACATATGAACCCACTCCTCCTTCAAAGTAAAAGGCGTAACTGGTTTCTTTTCCCTTCTCTCTTTCATCACGAAAAGTTATTTTAACCCCCTTAGTTAAATAAGCCTGCTGGCGCAAGTGGCTTAAAATCCTTTTTGGGTCATATTTAATTTCTTTAAAAATTTCGGAGTCAGCTTCAAATGTTTGTATTGTTCCCGTATCTTTTGCAGTATCAATCTTTTTTACAGCCGTCTTCGGTTTGCCTCTAAAATATTCCTGCTGATAAACACCACCGTCTCTGTGAACTTCAGAAAGCATATATGTGGAAAGTGCGCACACGACAGAAATACCAACTCCGTGCAATCCGCCGGAAACCTTGTAGGCCTCTCCTCCAAATTTTCCTCCCGCATGCAGGGTGGTTAAAACCGTTTCCAGTGTTGATTTTCCGGTATCAGGATGCTTTTCAACCGGAATTCCTCTGCCGTCATCAGAAATTGTGACTCTGTCGTTGGGTAATAAAACAACCGATATATTTTTAGCATATCCCGCCATTGCTTCGTCTAAACAGTTATCAACAACTTCCCAAATCAAATGGTGCAGACCGTCGATTCCTGTTGATCCAATATACATTCCGGGTCTCATTCTTACTGGCTCCAGGCCCTTTAGAACATATATATCTTTAGCGGTATATTCCCCCTCTTTTCTGGCTTTTCCTTTTTTAGCGGCAATTTGCTCTGCAACCGAGCTTTTTTCTTGCCCGTCCGAAACCTCCTTTAAGGACTCCCCAATTGGCGGTGCGACTGGCTTTTCTTTAACCCCTTCATTTAATTTCTTCTCTGATTTTACGGGCTCTGGTTTTTTTTCCTTTACCGGGTTTGTTTTCTTTCCATCTTTCGACGCTACAACTTTTTTTATAGTTGTTTTTAGCGCCGGCTTTTCTGCTAGTTTTTTTATCGGAGCTATCTTTTTCTCCGGTTTTTTGCCCGCCACAATTAGTTTTGCTTTTTGGGTGGGTTCTTCTGCACTTTTGATATTTAATTTCATAATCGAATGTTTTATTAACGTAGGATTGCGTTTAATTTCCCGATAGATTCATTTAAATAAATCTATCGAGGATCCTCGATGGCTCCGCCATCGGGACTTTTTTGATTATCTTAAAACTGCGTTCAGCTCTTTTACCGTCTCCGTTCTTATTTCTTCTTGAATCTTGTTTATTTCTTCTGAGGTTAATGTCCTTTCTGGCGAACGATAAATAATTCTAAACGTATAACTTTTTTTATCTTTACCAAACCTTTTCTCATCGTCATATTCGTCAACTAGTTTTACTTCCTCAATTAAATTCTCGGCGAAGTCGCGCACGATTTCGTAATAATTATTCAAGTTTATATTTTTATCAATTATAAAAGATATATCCCGTGAGGTCGCCGGATATTTGCTTACCTCTTTATATTTGCTGTTTATATCCTTGAACTGGCTTGTTATTCTTGGATCGTCAGACCACAAAATTCTTATATCAGGAATCCCCATTTTTATCATTGCTAACCTCTCTCCAAATCCAAACGCCCATCCGTTATAAATTTCCGGATTCAATCCGAAATTTTTCATAACAACGGGGTTAACAAGACCGGCTCCGTTTACTTCCATCCATTCTCCATTAAACATGATGTCCATTTCAAGACTTTCAACTGTGTAGGGAAAATTATCATCTATAAATTTATATTCTATACCCTGTCCAAAAATACCCTTTGCCAAATCGGCTTGAACCTCTTTTAAATCTTCCTGAGTTATAATTTTTTTTGACTTCTTACAAATTAATAGTCCGTCAATTTGATGGAACGCAGGGTAATGACTTCTATCGATTTCGTCTTTTCTGTAGACAATCCCCGGAGCCAACGCTGCAACCTGGCCTCCTGTTTCTAGTCTTTTTAAAACATCCTTATTTTTTAAATAAAAAGACCAAAAAGCCGTCGTCTGCGTCCTCAAGAGATATTCTTCGTTAATATAATATGTGTCTGTTTCTCTCCTGCTTGGATGATCTTTTGGAGTATTTAATAGGTCAAAATCGGCGTCAACTGTTATAATTTTCGGAAATTCAACCAAATCAAAATCTTTGAATCTTGGCAATTTTGTTATTTGATCAAATAAAATCTTAACAGGAGAGTTGTCCTTTTTTGTAAGGTCGGGTAAAGCCAAAAGCCGTTTAATCCTTACGGCTTTAATGTCGGTTCTCTGCTCTAATCCCGCGATCAGTTCCTTCTCTTTTTTGTCCTCAATTACAATATTTTTTCTCATGCTTTTTATACCATATATTCTTCAAGTATACTCCTATTTTAGGAGTGAATCAAGCCCCGTTAGAAGCCGATATGTGAAGAAGTAAAAAATGAAAAACCCAAAAAATAACACTCACAAGTCCGAGAATTTTATGGGCAACAAATAATTTTTCGAGATTATTTCTTGCCGAAGGTTTCTAACGGGGCAAACCCTAAAACTGGGTATAAAATCATTGACTTTTTATCAGAAAAGTATAATATAATCATTGAACTAACTGAACATTCCCAACCAGAAAGAAGGTCAGTATGACTAAAAAAACACGGACATGGTATGTGGAGCCGATAGGCGCACACACTAATGGCATCCTTCTAAAGGGTGCCTCAGAAGACTGCATCTCTCTCGGCGTCATATGCTCCGATGGAAAACCACACGACCTTTGCCGACGCTCCCAACAAGAGGTGATATCGCTCCTGACGAGTGCTCAGGATTTAGGGTTGTCCTTCAACCTCTTCTGTCAGGATGACCGACCCGGAAACCCCGGAGAGATCAAACCCGCAACTAAGTGTTGCCCGCTGGACTAAACCAAAAAGCGCCCAGACCCCAAGGGTACCCCGCCACTCTCGCCCCGTAGTAAAACGCAGTTTTACCGCGGGGTCTTTTATTGCTGTTCGGTGAAATACGGGTTAAAACCGCTTGACATGGTTGCTTTACAAGGGAATATGTGCCAAAATTAGAACATAGGCACATTATTAACTTAAGTAATTAATTAAAAACCGCTTGATTAGCAGCTTTTCGAAATAGTTCACTCTCCCTTGTGGCGACTGGACGAAACAGAAAAAATTACTAATCAAACAGTTATTTATAAATGCCAGGAAAAGCAAATTCGGCTTTCATGAAGCCGTTAACCCTCACTGCTGATTTAGAGGCAGTTGTAGGAAAGGGTCCGATGCCACGATCTGAAGTTGTAAAAAAACTTTGGATATACATTAAGAAAAATAACCTACAAGACCCGAAAGCTAAGAGAAATATAGTAGCCGATGCCAAGTTAAAAGTAGTTTTTGGCGGAAAAGCAGTAGTAGATATGTTTGAAATGACAAAATTGGTTTCAAAACATTTATCTTAATAGTTTACATTAAAAACCCCGCGATTGCGGGGTTTTTATTTTAGCTCAACCTATAATGTCAACATACATAATCCTATAATTATCATAATAATTGAAATCACTTTTTGTAAAATTACCTTTTTTGACAGTTCTTCTTTTAAAACTTTTGGGAATAGGAAAGAAACGAGCAAGGTTATAATAAAGAGAAATGCATACTGGATTCCCCTTAAAGCGTTGATTGTAGCAAGAAAAACAACCGGTGTTAAAGATATCGCGAAACTTTGGAGCAAGTTGCCGATTCCACCGGTAATTTGAGCGCAAAGAAACAATGTTTGATTTTTTTTGTCTGAAACAAGATTTTTTGCGAAAATTTCTTTTCTCGATTTTTTAGGAATAAGCAGAAACAAAACAAAAACAAAAATAAAAATCTGTATCCAAACAATTCCCTGCCAGAACGGTTGAACCAAAAAAATGGACTTTAGGAGGGTGTAGTCTAAAGAAAACATTAAGGAGGAAAATAGCGTAATCTTTAAAAATCTCCCTGTTATCTTTGGCGTTTTTTCGACCGATATAATAATACTGGCAACAAAAAGCAACAAGAAAGCTAAAATATTAATTATGGTCATCGCCCGAGGGCCCCAAAAAAACCATGATAAAATTAAAACAAATATAGGCTGGATTGCTCCAATTGTGGGTAAAACCCTTGAAACCTCAAAGGTCTCTAAGGCCATAAACATACTATATATACCCAATATGCGCACAAGGGCGTCTAATATAAGTAATACCAATGCCGAGTTGTTTGGGATACTAAACTTTATAAACGGAATAATACATATAGCTGTAATCAAACCAAAAGCGCCTACATAAAAGGCATACGTTTTTGGTTTTGGTCGGCCAGCTAAAACAAGCTTGTCTCCAAAAGAGCCAAGGCTGAAAAATAGATATGCTAAGATTATTACTATGAGCCAATAAAACATACTAATGTTCGTTTATTCTATCAGAAGAAAGAAGAAAGAAGAAAGAAGAAAGATTAAAGTTAAATTAATTATATTTTAATAGCGGTAAGCGATCTTTCCAACCCGTATTTCTTTTTAGATTTTTTTGCCATCCTGGCTGTAATAGAGTTCAACTGTTTTTTCAAATCAGCCGGCCATTCTAAAAATAATTTGTTGAACTCCTCCAGCGCCAGATAGTCCTCGAACCCGTCAGTATAAACAATAACCATGTCCCCATCATTTAAATTAACTGTTCCAAAATTTAGATAATTTACCGCTTTTTCCTCGCCGTCTGCAACGCCGTATCCAAGCAATTCTCCATTTTGACCGACTATATTCCTATGGGTATGCATAACCTTTGCCCTGTTTTCCGGATTCATTCTCTTCCATCCGGTCGGAAGAAACTTTCCTTTGAGGGGCGAAGTAATCGGTGAACTTAAAATCTTGTGTCCGTTTTTATTAAAAACAACCATGCCAGAGTCGCACAATGAATACCAATACGCCTTTTTCCCTTTTATGAGCAGAAAGGCGGTCGTAGCTGAAAAAAAATCGTTATCGAAATAGTTAATTGTTTGGCTTGTCCTTCCATAAGACGCATTATAGTCTGTAAGTGATTTATTAGCGATTTTAAATATTTCCCCAAGGTTATCTTCCCCAAAGCTATCGTATTTTTTTTCCGCCTCGGAAATGGCGGCCTTGCATAAAATTTCAGCTGCTTTAGCCGCCCCTGATGGATTTGGATACGTTTCGCCATTTTTGAAATTAAGAGAAACTCCGTCGGCTACCGTGAATATCGGATGTTTTTTTGACGAGAGAAGATAATCTTCCTGTGGCCTACGAGGTAAAAATGACGAGGGTTGAATTATTGAAAAAACTTTCATTGTTTCTATTTCAAAAGCTTTTTAAGTGCCTTCTTTAGACCTAGGCGTAGCATGTGCCGTTGCGCATATTCTTCCAATTGGCCTTTCTTTTTTAGTGATTTAATAAAACCATTAAGTTTCGCCAATTTTTTTTGCTCTGTCCCAAATAAAAGATTTAATCCGTCGCTTATTGCCATATGCCATATTTCTTCTCTATCTTTTCGATCGGCGAATAATTCCTTAGCATATGCGGGATACCACTCTTTTTTATTAAGAACTACAAAATCCTGATAACTTTTTTCCGCCCACCTAATGGCTTCTTTCGTGTTTCTTTTGTATATTATGCAAAATGTAGCTACAATCCTCGAATAAATGTATCCTTTAGTATCAACTCTATTACCGGAGATTATCCCGTTATCACAAATTTCAGAAAATTTAACCAAGCTTAATTTTCCGGCAGTTAAATCGGACAGCCAGTCCTTTCCTATAAATTTCCCGAGCTTAGCTCCATAGGCGCCATGATAAGAAGAAGCTTTAGGATCGGGGAGATAATACAAATTATATGCGTTTTCTATAAGCCGACAGGCGAACTCTTGCTCTTCGCCGGCTTTATTGGGCCAAACTGCAAAATCGGGAAAACCGCCGACATCAAGATATTTACTTCTGTCGGCAATAAAATGTCCCCAGGTTTGATATACATGTATGGGCTCTAATATTTGTAGGGTTTTGTTTAAAAAATTTCCCCGGGTTTGCGTATACTCAAAAGGAATAGAATTTAAGGAGGCACTGAGGTTTTCCCTTTTGAAAAAAGTTTTTGTTAAATCCTCTATTTTGCGTACCACTCTTGGAAAAGAAGCCCTATCGTATACGGGTAGGACTAAGACTGAAAAGTTTTTGTCCAGCTTTTCCAGCTTCTTTATGGCTATCATCGTGACAAAGCTTAAATAGGGTGTCGGGACGCAATCGTCATCAAGAAAAAATAAATATTCTGCCGAAGCGTGTTTTGCCCCAATATTTCTTGAAACGGAGCTACCCATCCTCTTCGGGTTTTTAAAATATTTGATATCCACTCCTTTTGTAGCACAGGCCTCTAATGAAAAATCTTTGACAACCTTTTCTGTATAATCTGTTGATGCATCGTCAATCACAATTATCTCTTTAATGGTCGATTTTTGCATTAAAAGAGCCGTGATAGCCATTGCTAACGGGTTGTACTTATAGTTTTCGGAATCCTTGTCAAATGGACACCTATTATAAGTTGGTATAATAGCGCTTATATCTGCTTTTCTTTTTCGGCCGTTTATCTTAAACTTACTGAAATAATCGGGCTGATAAAAGTCTTTAGTGATTTCTTCAGTTAATTCTTCTGCGCTTATTGTGTCTTTTTTTTCGTTTTCCATAATAAAACCGATTTATGCTATTCCTGATATATTAACAGAAAAACAGCCCAATTTAAAGGGCTGTGCATTTATCAGGAAATTTCCCGTTTGTGTGTACGCCGTTTTGATTTTGTTCTTTTATAAAAAGAAAATATGGCCAGAAGGGCTAGAATCTCAGCTAAAATAAAAATTTCCCAATGGTACGTCGTAGGAGTATAGTTTGAAATAGCATTTAGCAGAGCAGGATTTATTGTAAGTTCTGTAAATTTAACCAAAAAACCCTTTTTTAACAGCAGGAAGGAATAATCCCAAACAAAAGAAATATAAAACAAAACAACTGAAGAAATAAGCAAAATCCATTCGGAATGGATAATTTTTTGACGGCTGGCTCTTAATATGACAATTGCCAGAGCAATCATTGTGCAAGATACTAAAACGGGGGCTAAAACTGGAGACACCCAAGTTATAGGAATAAGAAAAAGAACATCCCAGGTCATTAAAGAAGATGGCCAACTAATCATAATTCTAAGCCAGATGTAATAAAAAATGTCCCAAATAGCAAAAGAATATATAAAATAAGCGAATTTGTCCTGGAACTTTTTTCCTGCCAGTACCGCTATCACAAGAAGCATTATTATAGTACACGCTTCTCTAATCCATTCGATGGCTAAAACTTGAGAAGGTATTGCTGAAACGTCAATCGGGAAAATAAAATTCCCGGGAAAATATAATTTTCTAAGATAAACAACAACCGTGGCTTCCACGAAGGCCATTGCCAAACTAAAAGCGGATAATAAAATAACCTTCATATCTTAATTCTACCAAAAAATCGCCGAAAAGGCGACCTTCTTATTCAACGTTTTAATTTTTTGTTAAAACACATATTAAACAAACTATTTAACATTCAACATTTCCTTCACTTTTGCAATAATATCACTTATTTGTACGTTCGATTTAATTAATCGGTCACAGTTTCCTATATCCTTTGCGCTGTCCAAATATTCCGAGTCCGTTACATTACTTAGAAACATAATCGGCAGCTTTTTGTCCAACTTTCTAATTTTTTTAGCGGCTTCTACCCCATCCAATCCTGGAAGCATAATGTCGGTGATAACCAGAGATGGTTTCTCCTTTTCTATTTTAGATAAACACGACTTGCCGTCTTTATCGGTTACAACCGAAAAGCCTGCTGCAGTAAATTCATTTTTTAAAATAAGCAAAAAACTTTCATCGTCGTCTATTATTAAAATTTTTTTGGGAGGGTTATCCATGATTTTTGATAATAACTGAAAAATTAATATTGTACAAACTTACAAGCCGTTTTTTTGAAAATTTCCATCGCTATTTTGCGGAGTTGTGTTAATATATTGTTGATTTTTTTCCTGTTGAATTAAAACTTTTTGATAAATATCCTCCTTAAACCTAAACAAATCTTCTTCAATCGGCAGGTTTTTTCCTTGCGGTATAATTATGTAAATATAGATTATAAGCGCGCCCGCTATTATGTCTATTAAAATAAAAACTAAAATGGCGGAGAAGGCGTGCTCCCCCAAAGACCAGAATGTCCTTTTTATATTCTTTGAAATATGATAATTTGTTACAGGGAGCTTCATGGTTTTACATAGAAAGAGCTTCTATTAATAAGCTTGCCTGAATTTCTCCGGAAAGGTTGCCTACATCGGTTTCTAGTGATCCGATTTCGGCTTTTCGACTGACGATGTTTAAATTTTCGATATTTATTAGATATGGTCCGTATTCTATTTTTTTTAAAAAACCCGAAAAATTGGAGAAGTTGCCCGTTCCCGATAATTGAAAACCAATGCTATTTTGTTTATCTTGAGATAAAAGGTTTGGGGACATTTTGAGAACAATTTCCTGGTCTGCTGCGATATTTTCTATAAATTCGATGAAACCAATGGGATCCTGTGGGTCGACAAACATTGATTCAATTTTTTTTAGATTTGGCAAATAGTTATTGTACTCCTTTTTAAATCCGGATAATTCGCTGATTTGCATATTCAAGGAGGCAACCTGATCCCTCTCCGAAACCAAATCTTTAGACATTCTTTTTATCTCGATGAAATACGGCCATACAAAAACCGCTATCACAGATAAAGAAAGTAGAGCAAAAACCACTAAAAGGATATAATTTTTTTTATTCATTGACGGTATTACTGTTTCCAACTTCTTTTTTTAATATCGCTAAATTTATATTAAAACTAATATTCTTGGCGTTTATCCAACTCTCCGGAGGAAAATAAACATCTTTAATTTTTTGCTCTTCTTCTACGTTCTTTTTGAAAAGTGTTAATCCTTCTCTTGTGGCGCTTGTGCCGGAAATGATAATCCCCACTTCTTCTATGTTTTCCTGATCCCCGTTTAAAGAGATTTCCGTAAAGTATAATCCTTCTGGCCTCGGGACCCCGATTAAAATATCTAATATTCGGCTCATATATGCTTGGTCCTCATAAAATAGATTCTCTTTTGCTAAGATGCTGTTATATTTTGATATAAAAGCCTGCAGGCTTACCGACTCTGGCGACTGAATTGATTTTTGGGCATTCTCAAACATAATCTTCTGATACGACGCCTGACCCAAAATATATAATTTTACAGATAATAAAATTAAAAATAAAGATATAAACCCCACCAAAACAATCGTTCCCAAAACAACAATCAGCTTTCCGAATTGCCTGGCGTAAAGCACGTCCTTTTCTTTTTGTGGTAAAAGATTAATCATGGAACAAAATCATAAAATACCTAATATTCATATTCTTTACTGTCTACCGCCCTTTGAGCAAGACCGAAACAGGCGGAAAACGACGGATCAATTTTGTTGATTTCTCCACCCCTTGGTTTTGTGTTGAGATTAATAAACGGATCTCCAATTTCTACTCTGATTCTCAACCGTTGCGAAAGAAATTTTGGCAAACCTTTTAAATTAGCGCCTCCTCCGCAAATAATAATTTTCTGCACATCCCCTTTAGAAGACAGGTGTTCATGAGAAGCGTGTTCTTGATAGAAATCTATATGCTTCTTAATATTTGAAACGAATTCATCTAAAATAGGCCAAAGCGCCATTAAAACCTTTTTTTCCTCACCCTTCCCGTTTTCGCTTATTCCGTGCTTTAA
>Ga0265595_1000855_pt1 | contig 25410 bp, 20 predicted proteins | sample saktaG_15_FD_190148 | JGI IMG/M metagenome (GOLD analysis project Ga0265595, IMG submission 190148) | Saline water microbial communities from Sakinaw Lake, British Columbia, Canada - sak_2013_06_06_50m | ecosystem: Environmental > Aquatic > Non-marine Saline and Alkaline > Saline ...
TGTTGCCTCGGGACGTATCAGGCTGCCGCCCCAGGTAAGTCCCTTCCCTGTCAAAACACCGGTAAATTCATTGCGCAGTTTCTTGTACATACCAAACAGGAATCCAATTTCTCTGGCGCCAACCCCTATATCACCGGCAGGAACATCCGTGTTGGGACCTATGTGCCTGAATATCTCCGACATGAAACTATGACAGAAATGCATAACTTCATTGTCCGATTTCCCCTTGGGATCAAAATTGGAGCCACCCTTGCTACCGCCCATGGGGAGGGTGGTCAGGGCATTCTTAAAGGTCTGTTCAAAGCCTAGAAACTTGAGTATGCTCAGGTTGACCGATGGATGGAAACGGAAGCCCCCCTTGTAGGGACCTATCGCGCTGTTCACCTGAATCCTGTAGCCCCTGTTGATCTGGACTTCGCCTTTGTCATCCACCCAGGGAACACGGAACATGATAACCCTCTCAGGCTCAACCATGCGCTCCAGAATCTTCGCGTTGCGATACTCCGGATGTTTCTCCAAGACCGGCTCAACCGACTCGACAACCTCTGAAACGGCCTGAAGAAACTCCGGCTCCCCAGGATTGTTGGCCTCACACATCTTCATAAAATCTGACATATTCTCCGCTCCTTTTTCTTGTTTTATATTTCGGATATACTCCGTACTGCTCAACTGCTATTGCTTTTTTTCAAGCAATTCATAAAAATTAATGAGATTCTCATAATCCATCACAGTGGACATGGCGTGATTTTCTATCTCAATATTCATTTCCTGGACACATGCTACAGGATTTAACCCCCCCATTAGAATTATTCCTATCTTGTTGACATCCACAGGTATCTGGCAGATCGGCTCGCTCGTTTCTCCAATGGAGAGAATACCTTTTATTCCGACCTTCTTGAGATTCGATACGAGTTTTTCAACAATGCTAAGGCTGGTCGCCGGTATTTCTCTGAAGTTCGCAAGGATTTCCCCCTCACCCGCTTCAGCGGCCCGTCGCACCGACGTCATCTTGCCCCGGATAAAAGCCTCCGAGGGGTCAATGGAAGACCCCGAATAATAAATGAGTTCCACGAAGCGCAGGGGCGTTTTTTTTCTTATTTGCAGAATACCGCCAAACTTGGAATCCATGGGGATACCGTGTTTCAATAGGACACCGTTGATTGCGACACTGCAGACAGTGGCAAAGCCTATTTTGCCTTCCGGAATGAAAATTTCACCAAGTTTTTCGCCTTCTTCGGCAGATGATACGAGATCGCCAGAGCAGATACCTGCATCGAAAGCAGGAGCCATTGCATCCAGAGCATCCTTGAAACATTCTTTTGGTATAAAAGATACATTGACGGGAAGAAACCCTTTCCTCTTTTCCGGATCAAATGTTGTTCTGAACGCAAGGTTTTCTATCCTGGAGATGGCAAAGCCAACTTTATCATGAACCCTGGCACTGCTTATCTCTGCAAGGCCCATTTCTGTTATGACTCTCCCGTCCTGTCTGCCTATAAGCCTTGTAAGCCCGCGTTCGTCCATCAACTTCAGATAGTACCTGACGGATCTTTCGCTCAATGAGACACCGTAATCCTGCAAATACCTTGAAAGAAGTCGGGACCCCATCGGCCCCTGTTCGCTGCTCAGAATCTTCAAGATCAGAATGGTTTTCTTTTCTATATTGTCAGTGGTGTGAAATATGGTGTTCATACGGCAATCGGCAACCTCTTGCCGTTCTATCTATCACCCAAAATATTTTTTGTCAACGAAACATTTAAAGGTTGTTGCCATTATCTGAATGAGGGGGGGGAGTGTTTTTGGTCTTAAGTCTCCATTGCAGCAAAGATCCCCGCTGGACAAGGGGAGCGTCTGCCAGAAGACGGAGCAAAACCTTCAATTTTCAGAAATGCTGTCAACTTTATAAAAAAAGGACTTTAAATTTGAAGCTAATCCTGCCATACTACCGCGTCTTCAAGGGGGTAAATTCGATTTGGCTGAAAACAGAAATAGATTCATTGCATTTTCAAAGATGTCCGGTCATGGGAATGACTTCATTATCATAGACAATCGCTCCGAAGATATCATCACAAACTGGAGCGAGCGCGCTTCTGTGTGGTGCAGACGCCGCACATCAATCGGGGCTGATGGTCTCCTCATAATTGAGGCGGGCGGGGCTGGCGATTTCAGGCTAAGGATATTTCAGGCTGACGGAAGCGAGGCGGAGATGTGCGGAAACGGAGCGCGATGCGTAGCCGCCTTTGCCGCGCGCGAGGGGATCGCTCAACCCAAGATGGTTATGGAGACCATGGCGGGAATGGTTGGTGCCTCCGTAAAGGATGAGATGGTCGCCATTCAACTTACAGACCCCTCTTCTCCGGAAGATGAAGACTTCCTGGACATAGATGGCACGCGTATCCCATTCTATTTCATAAACTCAGGGGTTCCGCACACCATAATATTCAGAGATGGGGTTGCTGAAATGCCGGCGGATGAAGTGGCGCGGGTAGGCCGTGCGGTCAGAATTCACCCGGCATTCAAACCCGCGGGAACAAACGTTGATTTTGTCGAAATTATCGAGCCGGGACGAATACGCGTGCGCACCTACGAACGGGGTGTTGAAGAGGAGACACTCGCGTGTGGAACAGGGGTGGTGGCATCATCTATTATAAGCAGCAGGTTTAAAGGCGCGGGAGAACCCCCTATCCAGGTTGAGGTGCCCGGCGGAACCCTCACCGTTGATTTCAAAAGTGAGGGCAATTCCTTTGAGAAAGTGTGGCTTAAGGGAAAAGTCGAATTTGTCTATGAAGGCAGAGTGACAATATAACGAAGATGACATTCTTCGATCAAGAAAGTGGGATATGGAAGAAATCGTTGTAGTTTTTGATTTTGGTTCACAAACAGCGCAGCTAATTGCGAGACGGATACGTGAACTTGGAGTGTACTGCGAGATAGTGAGACATGATATCTCAAAGGATGAATTGTTGAAATTAGAGCCCGCGGCAATTGTACTCTCTGGCGGCCCCTCATCCGTGTTTGAACACGGGCATCCCAGGATGGACCGGCGTATATTGGAAATAGGAGTACCAATACTGGGCATTTGCTATGGAATGCAACTGCTGGCAGAAATAATGGGCGGCACGGTAGAGAAGGGAGAAGGGGGAGAGTACGGACCCGCCCGGATAGAGGTGGAAGATCCCACCGGCATTTTCAAGGATATGCCTTCCAGTATTAATGTCTGGATGAGTCATGGAGATCACGTGACAATGACCCCAGAAGGATTCCGGACGCTGGCAGGAACCCCGACATGCCCCATATCCGCAATGGCCGACAGCGGTGGAAAGATATATGGAATACAGTTTCACCCCGAGGTGGTTCACACGCCGAGAGGTTCGGACATTATCAGAAACTTCCTGTTCAATGTCGCCTCCTGTCGAGGCGGGTGGACGATGAGCAGGTTCGTGGATGAATCGGTAAAGAGAATCAAAGCTCTGGTGGGGAATCATAACGTAATCTGCGGACTTTCCGGCGGAGTAGATTCTTCGGTTACGGCAGCGCTTATAAAACGGGCTATCGGAGACCAGGTGAAGGCTATTTTTGTAGATAACGGTCTTCTGAGAGAAGGAGAAGTAGACGAAATACGCGCCATGTTCACCAATGATTATCCTATCGATTTCAGAATTGTGGACGCAGCGGACCTGTTCCTTGATGAGCTGAAAGGGGTAGTTGACCCCGAGACTAAACGGAAAATTATAGGAAAAATCTTTATCGATGTGTTCCATGACGCCGCATCGGATGTAAAGGGGGCAAAATTTCTGGCACAGGGAACGCTCTACCCGGATATCATAGAAAGCCGGTCGGTGCTCGGAGGGCCTTCTTCCACTATAAAGAGTCACCACAATGTGGGAGGCCTGCCGAAAGATCTTAACTTCGAACTGCTCGAGCCCCTTAAAGAGCTTTTCAAGGACGAAGTACGCCTTCTCGGAAAAGAGCTGGGTCTGCCCTCAAAGCTTCTTGCCCGCCAGCCCTTCCCGGGCCCTGGACTGGCGGTGCGTACAATAGGCGAAATAACCAGAGACAATCTGGCTATACTGCGGGGAGCGGATCTGATCGTGCGGGAGGAGATAGAGTGTTACGATAAGAAGAATGAAATATGGCAGTTCTTTGCCGTTCTGCTGCCGGTCAAGAGCGTCGGAGTCATGGGCGATGAACGCACCTATTCCAACGTGGTTGTACTGAGGGCAGTGACAAGCCTGGACGCGATGACGGCGGACTGGGCCAGGATTCCTTATGATGTACTTGGTCGTATATCCTCAAGGATAATCAACGAAGTAAAGGGGGTTAACCGTGTTGTGTACGATATAAGCTCAAAACCACCGAGCACAATAGAATGGGAATGATTCAACAGCTGCTCAGGGTCGGCACTGCTGATCACGAGGCAGATTTCTTTGAGAAATACATAATTGGGGAGGACTTGACATGAATAAGAAATTTTCTTTTACAGGAGCGAACAAGATCGTATTCGGAAACGGGACATTTGAACAATTGGCCGAACATATAAGGGAGCTTGGCGGAAAGACGCCGCTGATCGTCCTTGACAGGAACCTCTCCCTCTCGAGACTGGAGGAGAAGGTGACCGACTATTTCAAAAAGGCTGGGATGGACATCGTCATCTTTGACAGGGTAGAGGGAGAACCTCCTCTGGAACTGGCCGATGAAGGCGCCAGGGTGGCCGCGGATGGAAAATGCGACATAGTCGTGGGAATCGGCGGAGGAAGCACAATGGATGTGGCGAAGGCCGTGGCAGTTATCGCGGCCAACAAGGGAAAAGCCGAAGACTATCTGGGGCTTAACATGGTTCCGGGGCCGGGTCTCCCCACAATCATGGTTCCTACAACCGCTGGCACGGGGAGTGAGGTAACCTTCACCTCCGTCTTCATACGGAAGGATCTGAACAAGAAGGAGGGGATGAACAGTCCGTATCTGTATCCCGATATCGCCCTCCTCGACCCGGAATTGACCCTGAGCATCCCATCGAATGTTACCGCGACCACCGGTATTGACGCTCTGTGCCATGCCATAGAATCATATACCTCGATCACGGCAAGCCCCATGAGTGAAATGATATCGCTGGAGGCAATCGGCCTGATCTCCTCGAGCCTTCGGACATGTGTACACAACGGGGCAGATCTGGAAGCAAGGGGGCAGATGCTCCTGGGGAGCATGTACGCCGGGCTGGGGCTGGCAAATGCCGGCGTTACCGCCGTGCATTCCCTTTCTTACCCTCTTGGAGGCATGTATGGAATCCCACATGGACTGGCGAACACGCTTCTGCTTCCAGCGGTTATGAACTTCAACCTTCCCGGGGCGCTGGAAAAGTTCGCCGTGATTGCCGAAGTTATGGGCGAGCCCACGGATAATCTCGCTCTGAACGAAGCTGCGGGGCTGGCCGTCGGCGCGGTAGAGGACCTGATCGATGACTGCGGCATATATGACAGCCTAGAGACGCTGGGCATAGCGGAGGAAGATTTTCCAAAGCTGGCAAAGGCCGCGATGACTGTGGCCAGACCGCTCGCGAACAACCCCCGCCGGATGACGGAGGAAGACGCTATAGAGATATACAATGACGCATATTAAAAGACACAACCGGAGGCTATAAAATGGCAGGATCTGAACTAATAGGAAAAGAAGAAGCAAAGGAAGTCATGGACATACTGGAGACGGGGATCTTCATGCGGTATGGATTTGATAAAGAGCGAAAGGGTGTTTTCAAGGTAAGGGAGTTTGAAAAGGCATTCGCCGACTATCTGGGCATTGGTTATACCCTGGGTGTGACATCCGGATCCGCGGCGCTGAAAGTCGCCTTGACAGCCATGGATGTGGGGCCCGGCGATGAGGTTATCGCTCCCGCCTTTGACTTTATCGCCACCTATGAGGCGATACTGGAAGTGGGTGCAATACCGGTAATGGGCGACATAGACGATTCGCTGAACCTTGATCCGGATGATATCGAATCAAAGATAACACCCTCCACGAAATGCGTGATTCCGGTCCACATGTGCGGGGCAGCTGCGCGTATAGATAAAATCATGGAAGTCGCGAAAAAGAACAATCTGCTCGTTCTTGAGGACAACGCCCAGGCCTGCGGCGGCAGTTATAAGGGAAAGAAGCTGGGGACATTCGCGGACATGGCGATCCTGAGCTTCGACTACTACAAGACGATGACCACCGGCGAGGGGGGTATGGTCCTGACGAACAGCAAGGGCCTCTACGAGCGGTCCGACTGGTACCATGATCACGGCCACGACCACAACCCCAATGTGGGGAGAGGCGACGAGGGAAGGTCCTTTCTCGGATTCAACTTCCGCATGAATGAATTCCAAGGCGCGGTCGGTCTGGCCCAGCTCAGAAAACTGGACTACATCATCGTCGAGCAGCGCAAGAACAAGGCAGCTCTGAAGGATGCCCTGGGCGCGGTGAGCGGGATCGGCTTCAGAAAACTGTTCGATCCCGACGGTGATACCGCGACCTTCCTGGGTTTTAATCTTCCGGATGAGAAAACCACGAAACGCTTCCAGAAGCTACTCGCCGGAAAGGGCGTGGGCACGATATACTACCGGGACAACACGTGGCATTACGCCCCGAGGTGGGAACACCTGATCGCGCGGGCAACCGCCAATTCAAAAAAGTTCCCCTTCACGAACCCGATGTACAAGGGAAAGGTCGAGTACCGCGTGGAGGACATCCCCCACGCTGAAGAGATCATGAGCCGGACACTCTTCATGATTATACCGGTCAGGATGGCTGAAGAAAAGATGAATGAGACAGTAGCCGCAATAAGAGAGGCGGCAAAAGAACTTTAGGATTAACAGCTTTGTCGGATTGAAAAAAGTTATGTCGAATGTAATATGCATCATACCCGCGAGATATCAGTCATCGCGATTCGAGGGGAAGCCGCTGGCGGATATATGCGGCAAACCCATGATACAGCACGTATATGAAAAGGCGGCAGAACTTTACATGGTGTCGTATGTCGCGGTGGCCACGGATGATGAACGCATTTTTGAACGGGTGAAAGGGTTTGGGGGAAATGCCGTCATGACCTCCCCCCGCCACCGGTCCGGGACGGACCGGATCGCCGAGGCCGTGGATGACCTCGGTCTGGATGATTCGGATATTATTGTGAACATCCAGGGAGATCAGCCCCTCTTCGTTCCCACGCAGGTGGAAGAGGTAGCCAGACCCCTTCTGGACGACCCGTCATTGAATTTCTGTACACTCATATACGAAATAAAGAGGGAGGAAGAGATACGTCATCCCAACGCGGTAAAGGTCGTCTTCGACAAAGATCACTACGCCCTCTACTTCTCGCGGGCGACAATCCCCTATGATCGCGACAGGAAGGAAACAATTCCCTACTACAAACACCACGGAATATATGCGTACCGGAGATCGTTTCTGCGGATATTTACAAGTCTGGAAGTGGGACACCTGGAAAAGACCGAGGCCCTCGAACAGCTGCGGGCGCTGGAAAACGGATACAGGATAAAGGTCGTCGAGACCCTCCACGACTCCGTCGAGGTGGACACACCCGAGGAACTCGCGCGGGTCTGTGCCATCATCGCCGGCGAAGGCGACTGATCTGTCACCCTTTCCCCCCGCAAGGGGGGGGCCACAACCATACCCCCAAAAGAACTGTCATGGACGGTGCAGAGGATGCGAAGCGCCTCTCATTCGTTACCCTCGGGGGCCGATCCGGTTTCATCGGGGGAAGTTTCAACAGCAGAGCGCTCCTCAGCATGGTTTTCTTCCCCGGGTTCCTCGGAGGAAGTTTCAACAGCAGAGCGCTCCTCAGCATGGTTTTCTTCCCCGGGTTCCTCTTCATGCCCGTTTGGCTGAAGGAGCTCTCCTATGAAGACACTCGAATTCTTTACAAAGAATACTATCGGCAGATCGCCGGCCAGATCCTCGAGCCGCTGAACATACGTCTCTTCTTCCCCTTCTTTCGGTACGGCAAGACCGAATATAACGACTTCGGCATCGGCGCTCTCTTCGTGGATCATATCGCGAATGGTCTTTTCAGGGTCTTTCAGAAAGACCTTCGATTCGGCCTTGATGCGAATTTCGGGAATAAGTTTCTCCAGGTAGTGCTCCGATGCATTTTTTGCCATCTCGCTGGAGGCAATGCTTAAGATCTTGATTTTCGTCTCGCTCCACTCGGGGTTGAGGGTAAGCAGATAGGCCAAAAGCAGCATCAGATCGCCGTTGTACTTGAGGCCACCCCACCAGACATGAATTGTCCGCTCCACCCCTTCGCGAGGGAATAGGTAGCGGGGTTTGATTTGCCCTATGATGAATGATTTCTTCATTCTTTCCAGTCGCCGCATGACCTTGAGAAAATCGACGAAGAGCTCCCGATCCTTCGGCCAGCCGACGAGAATGGTGTTGCTCTCGATTCCGGCGATGCCGTTTGCCTGCGACACATTCGTGATGCCCTCGACGATATTGTCCACCAGATTGAAATCGGCAAACACGGAAAGTCCCTCGTCATCGAGAAGCTTCTGGATTTCCTCATGTTTTTCCACCACATCGATGCCCTCCCGGAGCAGATCGCCCACCATAAGATGGCAAACGGTCACCACGCCGCGCTCCTGGCTGAACCAGTTGCCGAAACGGACCAGGTCGAGGGAATAGACGGGATCGGATACAAAGACCAGGACATGGGGCCGCCAGTTGCGGGCGCTCATGGGACGGCGGGCAAGGCGAAGAAGCGCCCATCGTACCAGAGATTCGTATACCCCCCGCCGGGCATCCCCCCACCGGGCCGTGCTGTGCCGCTTCGAAAGAAGAAGCCAGATCGCGATTTCAAAGGCGATGGCAATGGCACCGGCCAGGGGATTGATCAGAAAAATCACGGCCAGACAGGCGAGACCCCCTGCAAGATTGACTGCCCAGGGAATCTTCAACTTCGGTCGCCAGGAGGTGTCGCCACTCAGAGTCTCCAGGGCTGCCACAATATTGATCATTCCGTAGGTGGTAAGAAAAAAGACCGTCACCACCGCCGCCACGGCGTTCAGATTCCCCAGAAAGACCGCTCCCAGGGCGATGGCCAGAGATAGAATCAGGCCGGGAAGGAGTTCCTTCCAGTCGCCCGTCGCCCATCCAAGAAACCTCGGGGCCAGATGATCCTTCGCCAGGGCCTGGAGCGTTCGCGGGGCGCCCAGCATGGAACCGACGGCGGAAGAGAAAATCGCCCCCCAAAGACCCGGAAGAATCAGCCAGGCCCCCAGAGGCGCTATCTTGGTCCATATGAGCACATTATCCCGAAGCGCTCCCCCTGTCGCACCGATAAAGAGCAGGATGGGTACGGTAAGATAGATCGCAAAGCCCACCAAGACGCTGGCCAGCGAACCGATGGGAATAGACCGACCCGGGTTCTTGAGGTCTCCCGAAAGACCCAATCCCGCCATCACCCCCGTGACGGCAGGGAAAAAAATGGCAAATCCCATCCAGAAGTTCATATCCCCGGAATGGTAATCCAGGGGGAAGGGTTTGCTCCAGCCATGGGAAAGGGCGCCGATGGAAAGCGCCGCGAGCGAAAGGGCGATCAGCACCATGACGGGAATCTGCACCTTCAGAGCGAGCCTTGCCCCGGCCATTGAGAGAAGACCCACGGCGACAATGATGATGAACGTGGCCTCCTTGATGGGGATATCGGGCCAGATAAAGCGGAGCGACTCGGCAAGACCGAAGGCATAGAGGGTGACTGAAAACACCTGGGACAAAAAGAGTGGCAGGCCGATGGCGCCCCCAATCTCGAGCCCCAGGCTTCGCGATATGATGTAATAGGCGCCGCCCACGCCCACCCGAATGTTTGTGGCCACCGAGGAAAAGGAGATCGTGGTGACGAGGGTGATGGCGTTCGCCAGAATCACGATGATGATGATGCGGTAGAGTCCCAGATGTCCTACCAGCCAGCCGACCCGCAGATACATGATAACGCCGAGAATCGTCAGAATGGTGGGAGTGAAGACCCCGAGAAAAGTTCCTAACCTTCTAATATTGTGAGAGTTGTTCATGGATGGCATCGTCATCTTCTTCACGCAGTATCCTGACAGGTGTGATTTTTCCGGAACGGCAACGCTGCGCCGAGAGTCTGGCTCACAAAATACTGCCTCTTGAAGGGAGAGTCAATTTATTTTTTTGAGATTTTCCCCTACTGCCACGACTCACATTTTTATTATCCAACTAGCATATTGTACGAGTTCACAAAATGTTCTTTGGCTTGATTCGATGCACCACAGGAGGGGCGCACGATCTATGCCAATTTGAGAAAAACCTTTCCCGCGTCGATGACGGCCAATGCCGCCGAGCTTTCATCCTTCTGGTTCTGGCTGTCTCCACGGCATGCTTGGCCGCATCTTCCCAAATGAGGACAACCAGGAATTTGTCAATCACTTTTTTCATTAAGAATATCGCATATTGACGGGCTTGTAAAACTGTGTAAGATTGCAATCGCAAACGGAGATTCACAAAATCGGAAGGCTTCAAACCGGGGAACAAGCGAAATGGATGATAAAAAATATTATCGAATGAAGGTCCAGGAGGTCCTCGATGACCTTCAAACGACGGACAACGGTCTTGAATCGACCGAAGCCGCGCGCCGAATAGAGCAATATGGCAAGAACGAGCTTACTGCCCAGATTGAGGTCCCTCGCTGGATGCTTTTTATCTCACAGTTCAAGGACCTTCTCGTCATTGTTCTTATAGCCGCGGCGGCCATATCATTTATTATAGGCAGTGTTCGGGATGCCGTCGTCATGCTTATCATCGTGTTAGTGAACGCTTCCATCGGTTTTACGCAGGAATACAAGGTCAGCAAAATACTTGAAAGCCTCAAGACCCTGATACAGTCACCGGCCCGTGCCATGCGGGGGGGTGAGCTCGTCGAGGTCTCACAGGATCAGCTCGTCCCCGGCGATATCGTTCGTCTGGAAGCCGGAGACAAGATACCGGCCGACATCCGTGTCACCGAAGCCTTCGACCTTCGCACGGAAGACTTCGCCCTCACCGGAGAGTCGATGCCCCAGGGTAAAAACAGCACGGTCATCGCGGAGGATTCTGTGATCGGTGACCGGGACAACATGGTATTCATGGGCACAACCGTTACATCGGGCAGCGCGACCGGCGTCGTTGTCAGAACGGGGATGCAGGCGGAGATGGGCAGGATCGCCGGGATGACCCAGACGACCGAGAAGGTAACATCGCCCCTCGAACGTGAACTCGGCGCCCTTGCCCGCTGGCTGACAGTCACCGTCGTCCTCATCAGTGGGTTTCTGTTCGCGGTGTCGCTGTGGCAGGGGTTCAGTCTCTTTACCAGCATGGTGTTCGCGCTCGGTATCGCCGTGGCCCTCGTCCCGCAGGCCCTTCCGGCACAGGTGACAGTGGCTCTCTCGACAACGAGCAAACGGCTCGCGGAACATAACGCCGTGGTCCGCAGCCTTCCCTCCGTGGAAACACTCGGATCGACGAGCGTCATCAGTACCGATAAGACGGGGACACTGACAAAGAACGAGATGACGGTGACCGCGATCTGGTTCAGCGACAGGCGTTACTCCATGACCGGCGTGGGGTACGAGCCCGAGGGCGAGATACTCGGAGAAGGGGGCCAGCCCCTCGATCAGAAAGGTATCGATGAGATCGAGATCATGATGGACGCCGCCACCATGGCTTCCAACGCGGAGATACACGCCCCCGACGAAGAGCATGACGCCTGGTACCCTGTTGGAGATCCCACGGAAGCGGCCCTGGTGACCATGTCCACAAAGATCGGCACCCGCTCCCCAAAGGAGGACGAAGAAAATCCCGAGCTGAAGGAGTTCCCCTTTGACTCGGAGCGGAAGCTGATGAGCTCGATTCGGCAGTTCGGCGACGGACACCAGCTCGCCATGAAGGGGGCGACCGGAAGCGTTCTTGCCATAAGCAAACATATCTACCGTGACGGCAAGGTGGAGCCGATCACGGAAAAGGATAAAGAGGCCATCATCGCAGTTACTGAGGAGTTCTCAAAAAAGGCCCTGCGCGTGCTCGCCATCGCGTACCGGCCCCTCGATAAGAGCGGGAAGGATTATGAGCTGGAAGAGGCCGAAAAGGACGTAACCTTTCTGGGTCTTGTGGGTATGACAGACCCGCCCAAGGAGGGCGTTAGGGAGGCAATCGCCGTGTGCCACGGCGCCGGTATCCGGACATTCATAATGACCGGAGACCACCAGATCACCGCCCAGGCTGTCGGCATGGAGATCGGTCTATCCGGATCGGACCATCCCTCACCCGTTATTACCGGGAAAGAGCTAAAGGCCATGGATGACGCACAGCTGGCCGCCGTCATGGCAAAGGAGGAATCCCTCATCTTTTCGCGGGTGGACCCCGAAGATAAGCTGCGGATCGTGGAGATTCTCGAAAAGAACGGCGAGGTCGTGGCCGTGACGGGGGACGGTGTCAACGACGCCCCCGCCCTGCGCAGAGCGGATATCGGTGTCGCCATGGGAAAGATCGGAACCGATGTGGCCAAGGAGGCCTCCGAACTCGTCCTGCTCGACGACTCCTTCCCCACCCTTGTGCAGGCGATAAAGGAGGGGCGCACGATCTACGCCAATCTGAGAAAAACCGTTCTCGCGTCGATGACGACCAATGCCGCCGAGCTTGTCGTCGTCCTTCTGGGGCTGGCCGCCGTGTCATGGAAGGACTGGGCCATACCCATCTTTGCCATTCAGATCCTCGCGATCGATCTGCTTGCCGAGATCATGCCCCTGACCTGTCTGACCTTTGATCCGGCCTTCGAAGGGATCATGAAGCGTCCGCCGCGAGATCTCAAAGAACATATCCTGAACAAAATCACCTCCCTTGAGGTGATAGGCCTGGGTCTGATCATGGGAGCGCTTGCCTTTGTCAATTACGCCCTGTTCATGAGCCGCCAGGGGACGATCTTTACCCTTACCAGCGCCGATCCGCTCCTGTACGCGAGGGCCACCACGATCACCTATCTGACGATCGCCTTTTGCCAGCTTGTCAATATCCTCTCCCACCGCTTTGAACGCCTGTCCATATTCAACAGCAATTTCTTTTCAAACCGGATTCTTCTCGGATCCATCGGCGGTTCCATCCTGCTTATGTTAGTGGTAGTGCACACACCGGGTGTGCAAGACTTCCTGCGGTTCGCCCCCCTGGCCTGGATCGACTGGCTCTATGTATTAGGAGCGGCAGCGCTCTACCTGTCGGCCTTTGAGGTACTCAAGCTGTTCAGGCGAAGAGGCGGAGCAGATACCCAGGGCGCTGAAGGGAGCAAATCGTAGAATCGGTGAATGACGGAGAGACTGAAAGCGCAAAAACAGTAACGGGATAAACAATGGAATGCAAGCTGGCGCATACCGATATTAATGTCTATGATCTTTATGAAAACAAGAGAGTGGGGATATATTTCATTGCGGATCTAAATGGCTACTGGCTTGAGATAGTCCCCGACAGAAGATAAGGAGGGTTGAATACTAAGGGCGGCGGCTCTGTTTATTCTATTGAGTTATTCCCTGATACCTTCCAGTCGTTTGACCTGAAGGGAGACACACTTCTTCCCCCCTTCCGTCTCTTGGCGCCCGACCTCCTTGAACCCGTAGGTTCGATGAAAGGACCGGGACACCTCGTTCGGGGGCCGGAGATTGTACTCGCATGTCATGATCGGAATTTTCCGCTCCCGGGCGAAGGCCTCGAGATCCCCGTACAGGAGTGACGCGACCCCGCGGCGGCGCCCATCGGGGAAAACGGCGATCCGGTCGATATACACGAAAGAATCGAACCGCTCTCTGAACCAGAGGAAGTTAACGCTGTCATAGTCGGCAGACGGATCAAAGGCAATCAGGAATCCCACGACCCGGCGGGCGGACTCCGCCACACGGAAATAGACGGCCCGCTCATGGAGGCCCGTGAGGCCGTCGAGCGAAACCGATCCGAGATGGGGGGTATTAGCCTGATTGAGCTCGAACAGTTCCTCCAGCTCATCGGCCCTGACATCGCGCACGTGAAGGTCTTTCATGGCGAATGCTATACCGTGATTTGATCAATGTATCAAGCGATGGGATGCGAAAGATGACGACAGGAAAGCCATGACTCGTCTTGCGGAATTAATCGACATTAATTATTGAGCTAGTACAACAGTTCCCTATTTATTTCTTGGCCATCCTATCTTTTCATCCTGGTGACTGCAATATCAATCTAATCTGTTCACAAAACACAAACCCCGCCTCTCATTTTGAGAAACATAGCTTTAGATGATCAGACCATAATCCCCCCAGGTTACAGCTGTTCAAAAGCACATATGATACGTTAAAGATCAAAAACGGGTAAACCACTAACTCCATTATGATATCTTGTCAAGTTAATTAGGGACACTTCCCTCTTTGCCTAGGAAATCTCTTCAATGCCGAGCGGATATTTGGATAATACCTCACAGCCGCCTTTGACGATCACAATGTCATTTTCATAGCGGAATCCGATATTCTCTTCCGGCGCGGCATACTGCATGGCACAGACGACCATTTCATTTTCCGCATAGGCATGATCCTGGTCAGTCCAGTACGGCAGGTCGGGATTGACGACGGCCCCTATCCGCCACTCGTCGCCGAAAAGGCCTATCCCGTGTTCACAGGCCGGCTGGATAAAATCGCCGCAGCCTCGCGATTCGGCGAAATCCATCATGATGGCGGCAAGGGTTCCGGGCGTTGTGCCGGCACGATAGTTGTCAAGCACGGTCTGAATAATCGCGACAAAATTATCCGCGTGCCAGCGCTGTCGCTTTGTTGCCGGCCCGATCAGATAATTATGCGAATGGTCGCCCAGGGCCAGTTTAAACATCGCGTGAAAATCGAGCATCAGCGGGTCGCCTGCCTGTATTTCTTTGGTTGTCGGAGGCGTACAGGCGCCAAGCCCCGTGCGGTAGCCGCTGGATATTTCATTCAGTCCCGCGAAATTCCACTCCGACACGCTCCCCGCTTTGCGCATCGCCAGCGCGGCGATACCGGCAATCACGGTCTCCGTCATTCCTTTGTAGCCGCCGTTTTCGAGCGCCGCCCGCGCCGCCTTGTGTCCTTCGTCGACTATCAGCGATGCGGTGCGGAACCGCTCAATGGTACCGCTGTCTTTGATGATCGAAAGGGCATCGATAATGTCGTGAGCGTTCACCCATTCAAAACCGGGGAGTGCGTCTTTAAAATGGGTGTATTCCCAATGGGAAAGATTTCCTTCGGCCGTCCACGTAGAAACCCCGTCCTCATAGCCGATGCGTCCCTTTGTGATCCCGAGTTCTTCCTTGATGAAATCGGTTATCGCGGAGGTCTGATCCATGCCGCCCATCGGACCGTAGGCGCGGACATTGTCCTCGTCGAGCCATGTCTCGTCGGCGACACGCATTGAGTCAACCACAAAGGTAAAATAGGTGGGCTGTCCCTCCGGCGGAATGATCAGATAACTGCGCCACGGGCAGAAGGTATCCATCACGAAACTCATGGTACGGATGCGCGAACCGAGATAGACGTCGATGCCTTGCCTGTGCATTTCGGCCTGTATCGCGGCAACACGTCCCGGATTGTCTATGTAATACTTGTCATTGGGGTCTGATATTCTGGGCATTGTGTATCTCCCTTCAGTACTGTGTTGGTATCTGAGCCAGAACCTTATTGAGACGGTCGGAGACGGCCGCGAGTTTGAGCGCCTTGGCCAGATTGCCTTTGAGTTTCAGCTTCCCGGTCATCAGGGCCTTCTGGGCGCCAAGTTCCGCGCGGGAAATTCTGGCAAAGGTTTCATAATTACCGATGATCCTGAATACCCCCTGGGGGGGCTCGCCGGTCCCCGTTTCCACACGGGTTACTTTTCCATCCTCGCATTCGACAAAAAGAAAGTGCTCCTCCCCGTCGGGACAGTTCTTATAGATGTTGGACATCGATGTCGTGACATGATTCATCTTCTCCGGTGTAAGCTCGGTCTGGAGCCTTTTGAGCGCTTCATCGCGCCATGCCGGACTCAGGTACATGTGTTGATCTGCCATGGTGATTCCTCCTGCCTTGTATTGTCTGTCGTTAAGGTCCTTCTCACAAAAAACAAAAGCCCTCTCTCATTTTGAGAAACAGGGCTTTAGATGATCAGACCATAATCCCCCTCGGGTACAGCTGTTCAAAAGCACGCATAATGCGTTCACGATCAAAAATATATTAAGTCACTAACTCCATTATGATATCTTGTCAAGAGATATTACTCATGGAGAAAAAGTATGTTGACATCATGCAGCCTCCGTGATTACTTGTGGCGACACAGGCGGGGGATGGCATGGGACATGCTTTTGCCGGACGGCAGGGACTTGGGAAATGACAAGCGCAGCTCACTCAGACGAAACAGCAAGGAACCGGATGGTTTCCATTATCGACTACGGGGCCGGAAATCTTACATCGGTTGCAAGGGCGTTGGAACATATCGGTGTGACCTGCAGGATTACTAATCAGCATGAAGAGATCCTTTCATCCGAAAGGGTTATATTTCCGGGTGTCGGCGCCGCAGGGAAGGCAATGGAAGTTATTAGACGCGAGAACCTTGACAGTGTGATACACGAGGTCATCGCGCAGAAAAAGCCGTTCCTCGGAATATGTCTGGGTGCGCAGGTTATATTGGGAAGAAGTGAAGAGGATAACACCTCATGCCTGAACATAATCCCCGGTACAACCAGAAGATTTCAGGACAAAGGGATCAAGGTCCCGCATATGGGGTGGAACAACATATCCGTTGTTCGCAGTCATCCCCTGCTCAAAGGGGTGAACGAGAGGGCTCAATTCTATTTTGTCCATTCATACTATCCAGCGCCCGAGCAAGAAGAGGATATCATAGCAACGACAGACTATGGGAGCTCTTTTGCGTGCATAATAGGCCTTGACAATGTCGTCGCCACACAATTCCACCTCGAAAAGAGCGGCCGGTACGGTCTGAAGATGCTGGAAAATTTTTGTAACTGGGACGGCAGGGTATAGATATGCTGAGCAAAAGAATCATCATCTGCCTGGATGTAAGAGAAGGGAAAACCACCAAGGGCATCAGATTCAAAGGGAATATAGACATAGGCGACCCGGTTGCCATGGCTGGGGAATATTACAGGCAGGGTGTGGATGAGCTTGTTTTCTATGACATTACAGCCTCATCCGATAAAAGGAATATTATTATAGATGTGGTCGAAAATGTGGCGAAAAACATATTTATACCCTTTTCGGTGGGAGGCGGCATCCGCTGTCTGGATGACATGCACAGGGTGCTGAATGCCGGGGCTGAAAAAATCAGTATCAATACCGCCGCAGTACAGAATCCCGATCTCATTTACAGTGGTGCCAGGACATTCGGCAACCAGTGCATAGTACTGGGAATGGATGTAAAGAAGGTGAATAAAACTAAGGACATACCTTCCGGGTATGAGATATACATAAATGGCGGAAGGACACCGGTGGGTATCGATGCCGTAACGTGGGCAAAAAGAGCTGTTGATCTGGGCGCCGGCGAGATATGTCTCAATTCAATTGACACGGATGGCACGAACGCTGGATACGAGCTTGTTCTGACATCCCTTATATCCAGCGTTGTTTCCATACCGGTAATCGCATCCGGAGGGGCGGGCACGCCTGAACACCTGAGAGATCTGTTCAGGACATCGGACGCCGGCGCGGCACTTATCGCTTCAATGGTCCATTACCAGCGCTACACGGTGGCTCAGATAAAGGAATATCTCTCGAAAGAAGGTATCCCCGTCCGCGAATTCACCTGATCGACCCGCTACGGGAAAGGACTTGCTGAAATTGCCCCGCCATTTATTGGTAACTGCCTTCCTTTTGTCTTATTCAGGCAGTAGGTGCGATAATCATATTGTAACTTAGGGGTGACATAATCATATTGCAGTAACACTCTGATAAAAAACTCTTGACAAATACATTTTTTAGATTTAGTCTCCCACTCTTGCATTCAGAGAGACAGGAATGCGGGTGGGGTGTGCTATATAATTCCCTGTAATATACATAAGTTAACACTTGCTGGCGTAGCTCAATTGGTAGAGCAGCTGATTTGTAATCAGCAGGTCGCGGGTTCGAGTCCCATCGCCAGCTCCAGTTACTGTTGATTAGTGTGGAGGGGTTCCCGAGTGGTCAAAGGGAGCAGACTGTAAATCTGCCGGCGAAGCCTACGGAGGTTCAAGTCCTCCCCCCTCCACCATATTTTTGTGAATTTGAGGTTACAGGAGGCGGGAGTAGCTCAGTGGCTAGAGCGTCAGCCTTCCAAGCTGAGGGTCGCGGGTTCGAATCCCGTTTCCCGCTCCATTTTTTTGGTTTATCAGGGTGTGGAAGAAGAGTTTTGTTGGCCCACGTAGCTCAGTCGGTAGAGCACATCCTTGGTAAGGATGAGGTCACCAGTTCAATCCTGGTCGTGGGCTCCATTTTGGTGAAAGCAGGCTTATTGAAATGAGAGATATTGTTATTCTTGCATGTGGTGAGTGCAAACAGAGAAATTACACCACGACAAAGAACAAGCGAATTACGAAAAGTCGTCTTGAGATGAAGAAATATTGCAAATTCTGCCGGTGTCATACAGTGCACAAAGAGACGAAATAAAATGTCCGTTTGTGTCTCATGATATGCCGGGTGGCGGAGTTTTTCAGTGGTGTTGGTGCTGTGGTGATTCGGGAATGCCCCTTTGTGGACTTACCGGGATCTCAAAATAAGGGTGTATTGTTTGGAACAGGCCAGTAGCTCTAATGGCTAGAGCACCGGACTCCAAATCCGGGTGTTGGGGGTTCGAGTCCCTCCTGGCCTGCCATTATGTTTTGATCGGGATTGTCGTATGATGGAAAAGATTAAATTAATTATAAGCAGGACAAGACACTTCTTGAGGGAGGCAAAGGCTGAGCTGAAGAAGGTGACATGGCCAACCCCGAAGGAGGCACTTGCCGCAACCTCTGTCGTGATAGTTGTGGTTATGATAGTGTCTCTATTCTTAGGTATAGTAGATCTCGGTCTTACCAGAATAATAAGATTGGTTTTGGGTTAAAAGTATGGCTTTCAACTGGTATGTTGTTCATACGTACTCGGGTTTTGAAAACAGGGTGAAGCATTCTCTGGAGGAGAGAGTGGCCATTTCTGGTATGCAGGATTGTTTTGCCGACATACTGATACCGGAGGAAGATGTGGTTGAACTCAAAAAAGGCGAGAAGAAGACCTCGAAGAGAAAGTTTTTTCCCGGGTATATACTTGTAAATATGGAGTTGAACGATGATACGTGGCACATAGTGAAAGACACTCCCAAGGTTACTGGTTTTATAGGAATGAGGGACAGACCATCGCCTGTATCTGATGAGTCTGTCCAACTACTTAAGACCAGGATAGATGAGGGTACATTAAAACCCAGCCCGAGGTTTAAGTTTGAGTTTGGAGATCATGTGAGGATTGTGGATGGTCCTTTTGCAAATTTTGACGGGGTGGTTGATGAGGTCAAGCCGGAAAAGGGTAAATTGAGAGTTATAGTGAGTATCTTTGGCAGATCAACACCTGTGGAACTGGATTTTATACAGGTTGTCCAAAGCTAGAAAAACCGTAAGAGAATTTCGAAAAAGGAAATAAGTAAAGGGGAATCTAATGGCTAAGAAGGTTATCGCGAGTATCAAGCTTCAGGTTATGGCCGGCAAAGCCACGCCGTCGCCGCCTATTGGTCCTGCTCTGGGTCAGCACGGGGTTAATATAATGGAATTCTGTAAGGCCTATAATGCGCTTACGCAGAATCAGGAAGGTATGATAATACCTGTTGTGATAACCGTGTATGCCGATAAATCATTTACCTTTATTACCAAAACGCCGCCAACATCCGTTTTGTTAAAACAGGCGGCAAAGATTGCGAAGGGTGCAGGGGATCCCAAGAGAGAAAAGGTGGGGACAGTAACCCCTGGGCAATTAAGGGAAATAGCTGAGATAAAATATGAGGATTTGAATGCCATAGATATGGACGGGGCTATGGCTACTGTGGCCGGGACTGCAAGGTCCATGGGTATTGAAATTGCCAAATAAATCTACTTCGGGGTTTTATTGAGATGTCTAATATAGGTAAGGGATACTTGGAAGAGGGAAAAAAGGTAGAGTCCGGGAAGCGTTATTCGCTGGGAGAAGCCGTAGCTATTGCGGTAGAGACCGCAAGAGCGAAATTCGACGAGACTGCCGATGTTGCCATAAAACTGGGTGTAAATCCCAAACACGCAGACCAGATGATAAGGGGGAGTGTGGTGCTCCCCAATGGCCTCGGCAAGTCCGTGAGGGTGCTTGCTTTCGCAAAAGGAGACAAGGAGAGAGAAGCCCTTGACGCCGGAGCGGACTTCGTCGGTTCGGACGATCTTATTGAAAAGATTAAGGGCGGATGGCTGGAATTTGACAGGGTTGTTGCCACCCCGGATATGATGGGCAGTGTTGGAAAAATAGCCAAGATTCTGGGACCGCGTGGTTTGATGCCCAACCCCAAGGTTGGGACTGTAACGTTTGACGTAAAAAACGCGGTCGAAGAACTTAAGGCAGGCAAGGTTGAGTTCAGGGTGGAAAAAGCGGGAATTATTCACAGCCCTGTGGGGAAGGTCTCATTCGGGGCGAATAAGTTGATGGAAAACATCCTGGCGTTGGTGGAATCCATAATGAAGCTGAAGCCTGCATCCAGCAAAGGGACGTATCTGAAAGCCATCTCTCTCTCCACTACCATGGGCCCGGGAGTTAAAATAGATCCCGTGGATGTAAGAAATATATTAAAGGCTGGATAAAAAACAAACAAGAAGTCAGAGACAGCAGGTACGGAATGTTTAAGCGAGCACTGAGTCGGCCTGCCGAGACTATGAGGAAGTTTGATCAGTATCTTTTCCTGTATAGCGGTCTGACTTTCAGAGAATCTTGATCGTTTCCGGACGACAGGGTGTTTTGAAATTCAAACATTGAAAGGAGGCCACGTATTGAATAGGAGTACTAAGGAACGTGTTGTTACCGAGCTTCATAAGAAGCTTAAGGATGTAAATCTGGCAATTCTTACGGGTTACAGCGGCATCAAGGTTAGGGATATCACCGACCTGAGAAATGAGTTGCGCAAGGCAAACAGTGAACTTAAGGTGGTAAAGAATAATCTTTTAAGTATCGCTTTGGAGGACACGGAGTTTACCCTGCTGAAGGACCATCTCAAAGGTCCCAGGGCGCTCATGATGAACTTTGGAGATGTGGTTGAGCCGGCTAGGATACTTGTTGAATTTGCCAAAAAGAATGACCGGCTTGAGATCGAAGCGGGTGTGCTGGATGGCAGGCTTTTAAGCAGGGAGCAGATAAGGGCCCTGGCCGAATTGCCGAGCAGGGATATACTTCTAGGGAAATTCCTCTCTGTCCTGGTCGGAGTACAGACTCAGTTTGTCACGGTTTTGAGCGCTATTCCCAGGGGGCTTGTGCAGGTGCTTGAGGCACATAGAGTGAAGAAAGAAGAAAATTAAACATACAGGAAAGGATGTAGCAAAAAATGGCAACAGCAAAAAAAATCACGAAAGACGATGTTATAAGTTTTATCGAAAATATGACGGTTCTCGAACTGTCGGAAATGGTTAAGGAACTGGAAGGAAAATTTGGTGTTTCCGCAGCAGCCCCGGTGGCCGCGGTAGCAGCCGGACCGACCGCAGCAGCTCCAGCGGAGGAAAAAACTGAGTTTGATGTTATACTCACGGGATTTGGCGATCAGAAGATCCAGGTCATCAAGGTTGCCAGGGCTGTAACGGGGTTGGGCCTTAAAGAGGCCAAAGACCTGGTTGAAGCTGCTCCCAAAGCGGTTAAAGAGGGTGTATCAAAGAACGAGGCTGAAGAGATAAAGTCCAAGCTGGAAGCAGTGGGCGCAAGTGTAGAAATTAAATAAACATCGGAAGCGGTTACTAAAAGCTAAAAAGGGATTCAAGATTATGGGTCCGGAAGCCAGAGGTCAGAAAGAAATTAAAGAGATTTTTTTCTATTCTGGCTTCTCTATTTATGAAAGATAAACTATCATAAGGATCAACATGGTTACTTACAGAAAGAAATTCGGCCGTATAAAGAAGGTAATTGAGATACCTGATCTCGTAGAAATTCAGACAAGGTCTTATGAAAAATTTCTCCAGGCCGATGTAAGACCTGAAGACAGGAGAAACTCCGGGCTGCAGGGGGCCTTTAAAAGCGTTTTTCCCATTGTGGACTTTGGGGGAAAATGTTCCCTGGAATTTGTCAGTTATAAAATAGGAAATGCCAGGTATGACGTCAGGGAATGTACGCAGAGGGGGATGACCTATAATGCTCCTCTGAGGGTTGTAATCAGGCTTGTTGTGTTCGACAATGGACGGGGTGGCGAACAGAAGGCTGTAACTGTAAGGGATATAAAAGAGCAGGAGATATATTTTGGCGAGATCCCGTTGATGACCGAGAAGGGCACCTTTAATGTCAATGGTACCGAGCGGGTAATCGTAAGTCAATTACATCGGTCGCCGGGCATATTTTTTGACCACGACAAGGGAAAGACCCATGTGAGTGGGAAGCTTATATATTCGGCGAGAATTATACCCATAAGGGGTTCCTGGCTTGATCTTGAGTTTGATCCGAAGGATCTTCTCTATGCCAGAATAGACAGAAGAAGAAAAATGCCGGTTACGGTACTCCTCAGAGCCATGGGATACTCCGCCGAAGAGTTGATGGCGTACTTCTATAATGTTGAAAAGGTTGTCCTGAATGACAGTGGAGTGTCTTTGGTGGTAGAAGACAGTCTCATTGGTGAGAGGGTGCCGGAAGACATTAAAGATAATCAAACCGGTGAGGTGTCACTGAAGAAGGGAAGAAAGATTTCAAAGGCTTTTTTGAAAAAAATGACTGATGCGGGTGTGGAGCTTATGAATGTAAGCGAGGATTACATCCTGGGTAAGGTACTTGCTTCAGACGTGGTGGATCCTGAGACCGGCGATGTTCTTCTGAAATGTGCCGATGAACTGGACGCAAATGGTATGGAATTACTGCGCGAAAAAAACATTACGGAGGTCAGATTTATTCAACTTGATGAGGAGGGGACGAATTCCTATATTAGGAACACCATGCTCATAGATAAAATCGAGACAGAAGAGGATGGTATCGTAGACGTGTACAGGAGATTAAGACCAAGTAATCCCCCCTCGTTTGAAACCGCCCGTAGATTTTTCAACAGTCTCTTCTTTAATAGCGACAGCTATGATCTGTCTGATGTAGGACGCGTTAAGATGAATTATAAGCTTCGCATGGATGTGCCTTCTGATGTGACGGTTCTTCGCCGGGAGGATATCATGGAAGCCGTGAAATATCTTATCAATCTGAAGAATGGTGAGGCTGATTACAATGTTGATGATATAGATCACCTCGGAAACAGAAGGGTCCGGTCCGTTGGAGAACTTATAGAAAATCAGTACAGGATTGGACTGGTGAGGATGGAACGTGCCATCAAGGAGAAGATGAGTCTTCTTGATATAGAAACCATGATGCCCCACGATCTTATAAACGCCAAGCCCGTTACCGCAGTAGTTAATGAGTTTTTCGGGAGCAGCCAGCTGTCTCAGTTTATGGATCAGACCAATCCTCTTTCTGAGATTACGCACAAAAGAAGGCTATCGGCTCTCGGCCCCGGAGGCCTTACCCGTGAGAGGGCGGGTTTTGAGGTAAGAGATGTTCACAATACCCACTACGGGCGTGTTTGCCCTGTTGAAACGCCTGAAGGTCCTAATATCGGTCTGATCGTATCCCTCAGCGCCTATGCCCGGGTGAATGACTTCGGTTTTATAGAGACGCCTTACAGGGTTGTGGAAGGTGGTAAGGTCCTTGACAGGATACAGTATCTTACCGCAACAGAGGAAGAAGATTATATCATAGCCCAGGCGAATGTACCCTTTGACTCAACTGGTAGATTTACTCAGGAGCTCATCACAGCAAGAAAAAGTGGAAATTACGTAATCGTAGGCCCCGGGGAGATAAACCTGATGGATGTATCTCCCGATCAGCTTGTCTCGGTTGCTGCCGGGCTTATTCCGTTTCTGGAACACGACGATGCCAACCGGGCCCTGATGGGGTCTAATATGCAACGCCAGGCCGTCCCGCTGTTAAAACCGGAGGCCCCCCTTGTGGGAACCGGTATGGGGGCAGTTGTCGCTCGGGATTCCGGCGCTGTTGTTGTGGCAAGAGAATCCGGTATCGTGGAGGATGTTGATGCGGCGAGGATCGTTATCAAACGCGATACAGAAGATGGGGATGAATCAGATATTGGTGTCGATATATACAACCTTATAAAATATCAGCGTTCAAACCAGAATACCTGTTTCAATCACAAGCCAATTGTAGACAAGGGACGCAGGGTAAAAAAAGGAGACATCATAGCCGACGGTCCGGCTACCGATAACGGTGAGCTGGCATTGGGCAGGAACATTATGGTGGCTTTCATGCCATGGAGTGGATACAACTACGAAGATTCCATATTGATCAGTGAGAGAATCGTAAAGGATGATATCTATACTTCCGTGCATATAGAAGAATTTGAGACTGTGGCCAGAGACACGAAACTGGGCAAGGAAGAGATTACAAGAGATATCCCCAACGTGGGAGAAGATGCCCTGAGAAATCTGGATGGAAGCGGTATTGTCAGGATAGGTGTCGCGGTACAAGCGGGCGATGTTCTTGTGGGAAAGGTTACGCCAAAGAGTGAAACCCAGTTGTCGCCAGAGGAGAAGCTTCTACGTGCCATATTCGGAGAAAAGGCTGGCGATGTCAGGGATACATCTCTCAGAATTCCACCCGGCGTAGAAGGAGTGGTTATAGATGCCAAGATATTTACCCGCAAGGGCACTGAGAAAGACAGCAGATCTCAGGAGGTAGAAGACGAAGAGGTAGGCAGCCTCCTCAAAGACAGGGATGATGAAATCAGGATTATTACCCATAACGTGAAGAAAAAGATCTCTGAATTATTTGCAGGAAAAATCTCCGCCTCTAGACTGGTTAATCCGGATGGCAGGAAAACCTTTCTGAAAAAGTCGGAAACAATTACCAAAGATGCTCTTGATCTTATCCCCTTCAGGTTCTGGAAAGATATAACGATTGATGATTACAAGGCTGAAGAAAAGGTGAGATCCGTGTTGGATGGTCTTGCGAAGAGAATAGAATCTATCGAGACATTCTTTGCGGAGAAGATAGAAACGGTGAAAACAAGCGATGAATTGCCGCCCGGTGTGATCAAACTGGTAAAGGTGTATATTGCCATAAAGAGAAAACTCTCCGTTGGCGACAAGATGTCGGGCAGGCACGGAAACAAGGGGGTGTTGGGACGAATACT
>Ga0265595_1000861_pt1 | contig 25288 bp, 18 predicted proteins | sample saktaG_15_FD_190148 | JGI IMG/M metagenome (GOLD analysis project Ga0265595, IMG submission 190148) | Saline water microbial communities from Sakinaw Lake, British Columbia, Canada - sak_2013_06_06_50m | ecosystem: Environmental > Aquatic > Non-marine Saline and Alkaline > Saline ...
TCAGCACCACCATGTGCTATTGATTTTCAAAGCATCTTGAAAGAGAGTGATTGCCTCCTTGGGTGGCAATAGTTATCGCCCTCATCAATGCCAGAGAAATTCCAACCAATTCTGAGTTCACGACCGAAGAACAGTTGATCCATAACAGATATGATCCAGCCAAACATCGGCTGCGCTGTCATTTGATTGACACGTTCATGATCCCAGCGGGCTCATGCACAAAGGATGAAAAACCAGCATGCTCCGCGAGTTTTTCATGGGAAATATCTCTGTAGTGTCGATGGCGGTGCAAAACTGTCCAATTATGGCGGGATAAAATGTTTAGCTCTACTTAAAAGGACACCGAATAGCGTACTACCGCCAGGCCCATCGCCCAAGGTGCCCATCGACCGGTCCTTGAAAGCCCGCCGACCTGCGCCCGCACCGCTCCCGCGCCACAGATCCCGCGCCCGCCTCTCGCATCGATGAGGGAGCCCGGCCCCCAGGCGCTGCAAGCACCTTCCCCGCGCCCCCGTGGCGGCGGTCCCCCGGCAGGCCCGCCCCCTCCGCTGCGCCCCGGCAGCGCAGATCCTGCGGCCGACTTCATCCGATCAGACCTGCAAAGGCACCCCCTACACACATTCCCGGCCCCTGCGAAAGCTCTGCGCGTTTCGCTTGAGTTAACGCTGGGATGGCATCCAGGACGTGAACTGTCACCAGGGCAGGAAGAAGGCGCAGCGCTATGTTTTTGAGCTGAGAGAGATGACCGAATAGATGCTGGCGGGCTAGCTGGGGTGAATAGGCTGCGCTGGGATCCTTTGAGCCGAGGAAGAGGATCGAAGAGAGCGGGATAGTATTATAAGTCGGCAGGTGGTAGGTAGCAATGCGAGGTGTAAGTAAATGGCAAAACCCATAAAAATCGGCTTGGTCTTAGAAGGAGAGGACGCCGAAGAATTTATGGAGGATTTTCGCAACCCACAAGTAACTGATGAGCAGGTGCGCGCTTTCAAGGAAGCTCTGCGAATCTACAAAGCAAATCCGGTCTATTAATGGAACAGTATGTGGTTAGGTGGCTGAGATCGCTATCATTAACCCCATTCGTGCTATTTCGTGTGGTCGATTCCAGAGACTTAACGTTAGGTAACTGTGGCAATGCATATCGTTTCATGTTTGGGCTGAGTTATTGACCTGCATGCGTCTGTTGATCAAAACCAGCATCATGCGATCGACTGAGGGGAGCTAAACACATACATGGAAAAAATCCCTCAGAATGAACTCCGCCTTAGTGCCTTAACTAAGAGGCATGATCTAAATTATTTTAATTCAGTTAGTGATGAGCTGAACGATTTTTTAAAAAATGATGCATTAGATGGTCAAAACAGTATGATAAGCAGAACCTATTTGTGCTTCTATAAAGAGCGCCTTATAGGATTTATAACCTTAATAGGAGACACAATAGAAACAAAATTAATGATTAAAACTGATGGTATCGACGGTTATGAATATGACAAATATCCAGCAATAAAAATAGGAAGATTGGCTGTTGATAAAGACTACGAGGGAAGGGGAATTGGCCCCCACATGCTTAAGTGGAGTATTGGTCTGGTTTATCAAATATCTCAACAAATAGGATGTAGATATATAACCGTGGACTCAAAAAAAGATTCGACATGGTTATATGAAAGAGAAGGGTTTAAAATTGTAAAGAAACAACGAAACCGAAATTTTCCACCGATGTATTTGAATATGTACGCATTTCATCAAACGATGAAGCACGTAGAATCCCTAGACTCCTTTCAAGAAGACGAGTAACCAGAAACGCGACAATTCGTCCCGACAGCGAAAAGCTAAAGGCGAAAGCGCTGGCGTACGTTTTGAGCGGGGAATGGATTAGATATATTGAACGAAATAGAGGGCTAACGCCCCCACCATCCTCGTCTTTTCCCCGGCGGGCAGCGCCTGGATCGACCGCCTCCACGCGGACCCTCAGCTCTGTGAATGGCGACTTAAAACTGTCCAATTATGGCGGGATAAAACTGTCCAGCTTTACTTAAGATGACCTCGAATAGCGTACTACCGCCAAGCCCGCCCGGCGGCCGCCTCTCGCATCGATGAGGGTGCCTGGCCCCCGGGGCGCTGCAAGCCTCCACCCCGCGCCCCCGTGGCGACGCTCCCCCGGCAGGCCCGCCCGCTGCAGCCGCTGGCGGGCAGCGTTGGGCCGGCGGGCCCGCGGCGCGAAAGGCGGCTGGCGCCGGGGCTGCTGTCTGGAGAAGATTGCTCATATATGGCACTTAGGCCACGAGCTTCCATAGCTTCCGTCCTCATGAATCCTGTGTGCCCCAAACTCGCTTCCATGATCCATTATCAGCTCCCTCATTGGATGGAGCCACCAGAAATTTTCGATCAGCTGATCGATCACCCGCTTGCTGTTCTCGATATTGATATCGAGAAACTCTCGTCAACCTTGATCTCCTCTCTTGGCAACGTCCTGCGGTACCTGGACTATGCAGCAGGGTGGTCGCCTGCACAGGCCCACACTGTCATGTGGTGGAAGGAAAATGGCCTGCTGGCAAAGGCTGGCTGTTAGGCCGCTTTTGCAGGATGAGTTTAACCAGGCTAATCAAGGCCGTCTTCACCTGAACGCAGAGCTCAGGCTCCTGTGGTCCCTCCACCATGTCCGCCTAGGCGATGGCTTTGCCAAGCCAGCTGTCTTACATCCATATTCTGAGAGATGGCATAACAAAGTCGATGCTCTCGGTGCTAATGGACAAGCATCTGGGCCTATCAGGTTCTTCAATTACCTATAAATATAAAGCAAGCTACTTTCATGTATAAAATGAAATTAAAAATCACAATAACCGGCCAGAAGGTCCATGATGTAGGATATAGGCCTTATCTGACTGAGCTGGCTATGCGCTCTGCTCTCAAGGGTTTTGAAGTCTTCAATGATGAAGAGAATGGGCAGCAGGTGGTCATTGCCCTGGTCGAAGGTGATGATGCTAGGGCCAAGAAATTCTATAATGCCACCGTAACAAAGCGCCCCCAGCTTGCTGTAATGGATAGCGCGAAATCAGAGGATTATACTGGTGAGATCATGCCCCTCTGGCAGTTTGCATCTATAAACACCGCATCCCAGATGAATAAAGCTATCCCGCTCCTACTAGAAATCAAGGACAGCACTAATGCCACACTCCACACTATTAGGGAAATCAAGGATGATACCAACGTAATCAAGGCCAATACCAGTGCTACCCTTCATATCCTTGAGGAAATCGAGGAAGACAACCAGCCGAGATTCACTATGCAATTACAACAGATGCAGGAGGACATTAGGGCTATAAAGGAACGATTGGGCATGTCCTGACCAGGTGAAGTTGTTAAAGGGATTCAGCACGATTGCAGGTAGTGTACCTAATCTGGATTGCAGAGCATAGAAACCATAACAATAGGCCACTCCTGAAAATCGATCTCGACTAGAATGAACTTCAGATAGGCAGCATCCTTATTCAGACCATACCACCTCACCTTCTACATGGGGCCGGAGGTAGGGGCTAAGTCCTTTGATGGTCACGAGGTCAACCTCCCTTCCGAGCAGCTCCTCCAGGAAGAAGACCAGGCCCATGAAGTTTCTGAAGGTGGGCTTCTCAAACTCAACGAGGACGTCGACGTCGCTTGTCTCCTTCTCCTCCCCCCGGGGCGCTGCAAGCTGCTTCCCCGCGCCCCGAAGCGGCATCCTGAGGCGCCCGGCGGCGTCGCCCGATAGGCCCGACCGCTGCAGCCGCCATGGAGGCTGGCGGGCCCGCGGCGCGAAAGGGCGATAGCGGAGCAGCCCCGGCCCCGGGAGGCGATGCGGCCCGGAGTGGGGCGATCATCCCACAGCCGGGCGCGCCTCCTCAATCCTCGCATCAGCGCATCGTATGCCAGGATGGCGTCCCCGTGCCATCGAGACTCTCCTGCAGGTCGATAGTCGATCCGACCGGGGCATCCGATCGATCAGGCTCTAGCGCAGGATATTTTATCCGTCCCTCTGCCAATAGTCGCTGTCTAAATTCTGGATCCGGAACCGAGGCGAAATTATTTCAGGACTCTACACAAGTATTTGGATGTCTTGACAGGCTTCTTGAGCCCCTTGTCCTGGCGAGTTGTCGAATGGTAGATGTGGTGGTTCGAAATCGCGGCCTTGATCTCAAGGCATCTCGCGCCTCTTTCGCGCCCCCCTTCCAGCCACTCCATGACCTAATCGTCCATACGTTCCATATTGGGAGTATATCTATTAAAAATTTTTCATGGAAGTAGCTGGTGGGAAAGGCTGGATCGGCAGCCTCTGAGGAGGTCAGGGATATTATTCCCTATACGTTGGGAGTTTAGGTTACCTAACTGATATTAGACCGGATCTCCGTCACAATCAATTCCAAAATTTTTATAAACTGCCCAAATTCCGATTCGTCGATCAATAATGAAAGGTTAAAGTTTGGAAATCGGTCTATTTTATCATCGGGTATGCTCACTCCGTGGATTTGGTTCAGGCGGTGCAACAGATCCAAGCGCTTGGACGCCTCGTCAAAGGGAGGCTGACGAATCATCCATCCGAATGGGATTTCAATTTTTCCATATGTCCAGACATCGATTATCCAATGATACTTCCCATTGTGATATAATTTGAGGAAGTAGGAACCGAGGCTCCTCCCTTTGCCCCAAAAAATTTGGATATTATTATTTTTTGCCCAATCCAGTATCTTCCTGGCGACCTCGACCCCTTTGACACCACATCTCTGCTCCATCTCTTCGAAAAACGATTGCTCATCCCATTGCCTTGATTCACTGCTTGATGGAGAATGGCGTTTCGATGCCAGGCCCACCACTTTGGGAACCAGAGTCTTCATTCCTTCTCCGACATACTGCTTGATCTCAACCGCCAGCACCTCAGCAGGATTCATCTGCTCGTTTAAAAATTCGATAATTCTCCGAAGTTCTGTTGGTATCTTATCTGCCACGAAGATCAATCTGACCTTTCCCGCCTTCAAATTGGTATCGACCTGTTCCCAGAACTTATCCACACTGACTTCGTCCTCTGGATCGATCCCCACCAGATCGGCAACCAATCCTCTAGGATCGTTCCCCATGCCATCGCAATGACCTTCGAACTTGTTCCTTATGGTCTCTGCGGGCCAATAGACAACGGAGTTGGCTGCATAATCGAGCATTTGGCCCACGACCTCCCTTCGAATTCTGGTATCGCTGCTGCGCTTCACCTCAACCAGTGTGGGTATTCCATCTTGATCCAAGAACAAGTGGTCGAGGGACCATCGAACAGTCCCTCCCCCCTCGTCAGGAACTCCAATTTCCCGGGAGACAAGAAGCCAACGACGAGGAGATGATTCATCTATCTGCTCGCCCGCCAGCAGATCTGGATACTTCTCCAGCAAAGTCTGGATCATATCTTCGCTGTTGTATATTTGCTCCTCAAGTGAGCGAAGCGTGCCGTCCTTTTCTACCAGATATATCCTTCCAGTCATCGATTATCGCCTCTTGATCACATCACCTCGGCCTCGTCATCAAGGCCAAGATTCCGTTTCGCAGTCATCATCTCCTCGACCTCCTGCTCAGAAGTATCAGAGCCTGACCGCCCAGCGTATTAGGCACATAGCCCGTGCTATGAGCCCGGCCTTATATGAGACGCGAGATGTTTTTGTGACTCTGCAGTCCAAGATCGTGCCCGAAGAAGATAAATATGATCCAGAGAACAACCCTCCTGGAGCCAGAGGATGGGGATAAAACTCGTTAGAGCGGATATCGTGGTCCTTGCATCAGCGCATAATCCGAGCATTATGTCTCCGGAGTGGCTAAGAAACAAGGGGCTTCTGGCCGAGAAACCTATTAACTTCATCCATACCCCTGATTTCTCCCTATTCGAGTCCGATTCATACACCATAACCCTGGATCGTCAGAGGCTGCAGATAGTGGCCCATTCAGCCGAGCAGGATCAAAGCACCGTAAGATCAATCGCGAGAATTGCAGGCGGCTACATTGCCCTCTTGCCCGAGATACCATATACGGCACTGGGATTGAACTTCTCTTGGAGCATGGCGTCGGATGATGAGATAAAAGCCCCTGGAATCGAGCTGAGATTGAATCCTGACAGGGATTGGAGGGATATCTTGGAGGAGCAGGATCTGGCTTACGGCGGAGTCATATACGCGAGAAAGGATCCCTACCGCCTAACCATCACAATCACCCCCGAGAATGAGAGCAACTTGATTTATAAATTTAATTTTCATTATGATATAACTGGAACTGACGCGGAAAAGATTCTAAGTTACCTAGCAGAGTTTCCGAAGCTATACCTTCATTCTCATAAGGTCATCAAGAGCACTGCTCAGTAGAGGTATGACGATGGCAGGAGCTATATCAGATACATCAGATACATCATGCAACCCCTATACTGGTTCGATGATGCTCGATAAGGATGGCAACGTAAGCCAAAGGTCCACCATGATTTCGCGGTTTGATTCCATTGAAGGACGATATATTATCAATCGAAGCAACGCTATTCTCGAGTCTCGGATCGAAGGACCATCTTGCTCCATAGATCATGAAGAGGGCCTGTTTGAGTTCATCAAACGCCAGGAGACTCTCCTGCAAAGGTTGGAAGCAAGGCACACCAAGATTAGCGATCTCGACAGGGATATCAGGGCATTAGCCGAGGTTTATAAATTTCGACGGCCGGAGGAGGTGTATGCCTTCTTGAGGAAGGATCCAACTGCTATTGCACTGATCCTGGAAGCCCAAAGGAGAATCCGAGAGCATTTCTCGGAGGAAGAGATCTTCATGGAAGTCCTCACCGATCCCAGCTTACCAGATGAGAAGGAGCTGCTGATCTCCATATCCACTAGTTTGCCGCCGGACGAGGCCATCAGAAGGCTGGATGCCTTCGATGAAGATTGGTGGCTCGGCGCCTTGACCAACTCCACAGCGGATATCTGTATCAAGGTGGAATACAGATAGCAAGAGCGGAGCAAAAAGAGTTCAACTGGCGGCTCTACCTGGCTTTAGCAGAAGAGCTGGGAAGGAGCTCTGATGACGAGGCAAAGCTGCGATCTTCGATCAGCAGAGCTTATTATGCCGCGTTTTGCACCGCATGCAACTACATCTCCCGTGTCGATCAAAAGATGCTTCCGAAGGACGAGCCCGTTCACCAGTATGTCATAAATTATTTTAGCGAGATAACACATGGAAGCAAAAAGAACCATAAAAGGATTAAAATTAGCTTAGAACTTAGAAGAATGAAAGCGGATCGAGTAATGGCTGATTACGATAACAGCATAGGCGATATGATATCGCTAAACTCAACAGCCCGAGACGTTCTAACGAGATCGGAGCGAGTGATCTCCTCACTCGATAGGGGAGGGCTCTGATATGTCAGAAGATCAAAAAATCCAGGATATTCCTTCCTTCAAAAGGACCAGATCGGATGTGAAGAATTTCAAGGCAGTCAAACAGCAGCGTCCCCCCCTTCAGCTTGATCGGGTTGCTCGTTGTGCAGCAGCTGCCGGGCAGCGTTGGGCCAGCGGGCCCACGGCGCGAAAGCTGCGACGGCGAAGCAGCCCCGGCCCCGGGAGGCGATGCGGCCCGAAGGAGGAGGCGGAAGGCTTTCCCCGGCGGTCCTTCGGAGGGACGATGGATAGGCGCGCCACCTTGCGGGCGGAGCTGGACGCTATCTACGCCCACCTGTACGGCCTCGACCAGGAGGAGCTGGATTACATCCCGGAGACGTTCCCGATCGAGGAGAGGAAGGATGTCGAGAGGTACGAGAGCTGCAGGACGAAGGAGATGGTGATGGAGCGCTGCGACCGGTATGGATGGATTACAGTTAAAACCACGACGTTAGGAGAACGATTCGATGGAGGCCTACATCCCTGAGCAACTACCCCCGAAGGGCATAGACTGGGAGCAACATGTCCCCCTCATCGGCAGTGCCAACCGGGCCTTAGCCCGGTATGACGGGGTTCTTCTTGGCATCATCAACCCTCAGGTGTTGCTCTCGCCTCTGGCAACCCATGAGGCCGTTTTGTCTTCCAGGATTGAGGGGACTCAAGCATCCCTCGAAGACGTACTGCAATACGAGGCGGAGGTGGGGGAGAAGGCCGAGGAGGATCGTGGGGATCATCCTCGAATTGACGATATCCATGAGGTCATCAACTACCGCAAGACGATGAGGGCGGCAGTGGAGGGTCTGAATAAGCGCCCTCTTACCATCAACATGATCTGCGATCTCCATCGAATTCTTCTCACAGGGGTTCGGGGAGAGAACAAGGCTCCTGGCGAGATTCGCCGCATCCAAAACTACATCGCTCCACCTGGTACACCAATAGTACGGGCCATTTTCGTGCCACCCACACCGCCTATGTTGATGGACGCCCTCTCAAACTGGGAGATCTACCTGCATAGCGATGAACTGGATCCCCTGGTCCAGCTTGCGATCCTCAAAGCCCAGTTTGAGCTTATTCACCCGTTCCTGGACGGAAACGGCCGCATAGGACGGATGCTTGTCCCTCTGATCCTCTATGGCAAGGAGATCATCTCCAGCCCCAACTTCTACATCAGCGACTATCTGGAACGAAATCGGGACATTTATTATGAGCGACTGCTTACCATATCGCGGGATGGCGATTGGAACGGCTGGATACACTTCTTCCTGCAGGCGGTAACAGAGCAGGCAGACCTGAACAGTCGAAAGGCAAGAGCCATCCTCGCCCTATACGATGATATGAAGATCAGAGTCCCGGAGATTACAGGCTCCAAGTATTCCATTCAGGCGATAGACGCCATATTCTCCCGCCCTATATTCAACGCCCGCGAATTCTCCAAGATATCAGTTATCCCCAAAGATAGCACCGCTAAGATACTGAAGGAGTTGAGGTCGAACCAGATCCTGGAGATCTTGAGAGAAGGAAGAGGACGGAGGCCCAACACGTATATATTTACCAAGCTAATAGAAATCACTCGAATCGACGCTCTGTAATGAATTCCAGTCGGAGCTCCCATGAGGATACGAAAAGGTCCGATCTATCCACACAACGGAGATTGCTCGTATTCTGGTACTGGCAAGTCAAATTGCGGATACCAAAAACCAATTTTATTACGCACAAACTCCTGAACGCCAAAGTTCGAGCTGAAGCAAGGAGTACTAGATAATTCTATTAAAAATATAATATGCATATATAAATGGCGGCAGACGGCACCGGTCGCGCCTCTTGGCCCGCGGGAGGATGCCGCAACCGAGATGTATAGAGGGATGGCGGCCATGCCAGGGCCTAGTACCCCTCTCGGTTCCCAGGCCGACGGGTGGATTCCCACGGCCGTATCGACCGCCCCCCCTACCAACCCCGCCGGGGCACAACGGCGCAGATCCTGCAGCCGCTTCTCGCATCGAGAAAGCAGCAGGGCCCGGCCCCAGGCGCTGCAAGCTGCTTCCCCGCCCCCCCCCGAAGCGGCATCCTGAGGCGCCCGGCGGCGTCGCCCGATAGGCCCGTCGTGCAGCAGCTGCCGGGCAGCGTTGGGCCCGCGGGCCCGCGGCGCGAAAGCTGCGACGGCAAAGCAGCCCCGGCCCCGGGAGGCGATGCGGCCCGGAGGAGGAGGCGGGCGATCATCCCACAGCCGGGCGCCCCTCAACGATCCTCGCATCAGCGCATCGTATGCCGGGATGGCGTCCCCGTGCCATCGAGAGAAGCTCCTGCAGGCCGATAGTCGATTCGACCGGGGGCATCCGATCGATCAGGCTCTAGCGCAGGAGATTTTATCCGTCCCTCTGCCAATAGTCGATGTCTCTATTCTGGATCCGGAACCGAGGCGAAGTTATTTCAAGACTCTACAGGGATAGTATTAGGACGGAAAAAGCTAAAGAGAATCAGCCAAAGGCGTAGCGAGGTGACTATATGCCAACGAGTAAGAAACAGATGGAGAAACTGAACAAGGCGAAGAAGGCCAAGGCAGAAGAGCTCTCGAAGCAGGCAGCTTCGGGTAGCAAATCCGCCAAGAAGAGGCTCAAGAAGCTTGAGAAAAGAATCAAGTGAGCAGCATGGCCTTTCCACCCATTTTTATTTTCTTTTTAACTTTCGGAAGTGGGGAGGGCAGAGCGGGAAGTCTCCGGTCTTTAGGCCGGTCTCCCGGACTGCGAGTCCGAGGGAGTGGCAGACATTGTCAGCCACAGGATGAAAGCGGAGCCCTCCCTGCAAGTTACCTTCCGAGCAGCTCCTCTAAGAAGAAGACCAGGCCCATGAAGTTTCTGAAGGTCGGCTTCTCAAACTCCACCAGGACGTCGATGTCGCAGGTCTCCTTCTCCTCACCCTGGGCATAGGAGCCGAAGATCCCTATCCTCCGGGCGCTGAACCGATTCTTAATCTCGGTCTCGTGCTCATTCAGGGCCTTGATCGCGTCCTCCACGCCAGGCCTCCAGGTGCTTTCGCTCAGCAGCATGCGAATTGCGGTCTAAATTGAACCCTCAATGGTATATCTGTTATCTTAGAACGCGATACTCTGCGACTTGCTGCGGGGTGCACCGCCGCCGTTTGACTGGACGCAAGAGCGATTGGAACAGACGATAGCTATCTTCCGCCGTTGGTGCGGGTGGGAAGGCCGGAGCCGATGATTCCACCCCCCCCGCCCAGGGGCACAATCGCCCAAGAACGCGATCGGCGCGGGAGGCCTCACACCATCTCCTTGAGCATCTCCTCGAGCTCATTCCTCGCCCGGCGGACCGCGGCCGGATCGATCGCCCCCATGCCACCCTTCAGTTCCTCCAAGGCCGAGTGAAGCTTTCGGGCAGCCTCCACAGATCCAGGGCATGTGGGATGGACGACCACCCGCTCGGGCGAGCCGTAGATTCCAAGAAACGGGAAGATGCGGCAGGACCAGGGCCGGACGGCGTATATCTTGCAGCCGCTTCTTGCATCATAAAAGCGGCAGGGCCTGGCCCTCTTGAATGCGTAGTCGTCGCCAAGACGCACTACAAGCTTCCTCTTAGCCCTCTGAAGCGACATCTTGAGGTGCCGGGCAATTTTTGCGACGTCCTTCCCCCTCAGCTTGATCGGATCGGCAGTTGTGCAGCAGGTGCCGCAGCGATGGCAGCGAAAGACCGCTTGGCTTGCGATGCGGTAGTAGTCGACTGCGGTGTATCCCAGGGTCCCGGGTAACGCGGTTGCCTGGAGGAGGAGGCGGGCGATCTCCCTCACCCTCTCCATCTCTTTTTCTTTCTCGTTCTCGTTCTCCGTCTTCACCCCTTCGGCTTGCAGATCCACCTCGATTTCCGCCAGATCTCGCGCGGATTCTTCGCTTGCACTCATCCGATCAGACCTGGAAAGGCCCCCTCTCCATGGTGCTCTCAACGATTGCCTCGTACTCCTCCGGGCTCAGGTACTGGGGGTTGTAGCTGTAGCCAAAGCGGTCCATGTTCCTTGAAAATGAGCGCAGGTGGTTTCTCGATCCTCGCATCAGTGCCTCGTATACCAGGGCGACGTCCTCGTTGTCCGTTCCATCGAGACGCTCCTGCAGATCGAAGATGTCCAGCTCCTCGATGGTCGCCCCCGTCTTCAAGGAATCTTCCAGCGTCCCAGCCGCCGACAGCTGGTCATATAGAGCCTGCATCTGGGGATTGACGAAGACTCCAGCCTCGCCCGTGTCTGGATCGGAGAGCTCGTACTTGTCCAAGAGGAGCTTCACCGAGTCCATATGCGTCTGCTCGGAGGCTGCTATGTTTCCGAAGATCGGCTGGCTGAACCGGGAGGCAAGGGCCAGGTAGACGTCCCTTGCAAGCTTCTCCTCCTCCCTCATGTAGAGGAGGCCCGCTTCCTCGCTCTCGTTCAGCGTACCAGCGGGAATCGCTGCTACCGCATCCCGGATGGATACGATATCGAGCGATGTTATCTCCTGCGACTCGGCCCCAGAGGCCGATCCTGCCATGGCCAGGAGGACGGCTATGAGGGCGACTCCACATATTGCGTATGGTCTCATGATGTTGTTTATGGGAGACATGAGATAAATAGGTGGTCGTTTGATGCAAGTAGGCTGGAAGGGCCAGCTTTTTTGTATCTTGCAGCATAACGGTTTTCTATCTCGGAGACTGATATCAGGACCTCGCCCGCGTCAAATCCTCGATTGATGGTTACTTTCCGTTGCTGTATCACTCAGCGGAGATGGACACCGAGCCTCCTGACCTCTTTTGCCATCTCACGCTGTAGATGGCGAAATTGTCCGAGTGCTTCTCAGGATCTCATCCAGCACCTCGATGTGCCTTTCAGTGTCTTTATGAGACGGCGGCTCGTCAGCCCATATCTTCAGCGAGCCAGATTCCTTCCGCCCCTTATCCCATCTTTATCTCTACAAAATGCTCCATACGATCGTCAACCAGTTGTATCGCACCATCGCTCTGTACCAGGCCATCAACTGTCATGCTAACCACCTTGCATCCAGCCCCCACCCGCGCAACCGTGATATGGTAGAATGTCTCACGATACCGGTAATGCAAGCGAAACGAGTTCCATTCTGCTGGAATACAGGGGGTAAATTGCAGCCTGTCAACGTCAAGCTTTAGTCCCAGCAGCGATTCCACTATGAGACGATACATCCAGCCCGCCGCTCCGGTGTACCAGGTCCACCCGCCTCGCCCTGTGTGAGGCGGGAGGGCATAGACATCTGCTGCCACGACGTATGGCTCTGCCTTATAGATCGCAACCTGCTCTGGGGTCGAACCATGGTTCAGAGGGTTGATCATTGACAATAGCTCATAGGCCCGGGTGCTGTCTCCAATGGCGGCGAAGGCCATGGCTACCCATACAGCTGCATGGGTGTACTGCCCGCCATTCTCCCTCACTCCAGGAATGTAGCCTTTGATGTAGCCAGGATCAGAGTCCGACTTATTGAAGGGCGGCTCCAGGAGCTGTATTAGTGAGACATCTCTTTTGACGAGTCGGCGATCCACTTCCTGCATAGCCACCTTTGATCTTTCCGCATCTCCTGCCCCGGATAGAACAGACCAGCTCTGAGAGATGGAATCGATCTGACATTCTGGATTGGCCGAGGACCCGAGGGTCTCTCCGTTATCGAAGTAGGCGCGCAGATACCAGTTTCCATCCCATCCGAACTCTTTGATATTCTGGCGCAGATTGGCAGCCTCGCTTCTGCATTGATTTGCGAAGGCGACGCCGCCACGTTGAAGCGCAATCTCTGAGAACTTAGTGAGCACATGGTGGAGAAAGAAGGCCAGCCAGATGCTCTCGCCCAAGCCCAGGTGTCCCACGCGGTTCATGGCGTCGTTCCAGTCTCCAGAGCCCATGAGGGGCAGGCCATGCGGGCCAAACTTAAGGCCGTTCTTGATGGCTCTGACACAGTGCTCGTATACGGTGTCGGACTCTTCCGACCTGATAGGCAGGTCGTAATAGGCGTCCTCGTCGGGCTTCAGTGGCCTTCCCTCGATGAAGTTGATGCGCTCGTCAAGCACGCTGGTATCTCCTGTGGCAGTGACGTAACGGTGAGCCGCCAGCGGCAACCAAAGGTAATCATCGGAGCTGTTCGTCCGCACGCCTCGCCCCGATGGCGGATGCCACCAGTGCAAAACATCTCCCTCCAGGAACTGGTGGGCCGCACAGCGCAGGATATGTTTCCGGGCAAGCTGCGGCTCTGCATATACCAGCGCCATGACATCTTGTAGCTGGTCGCGGAAGCCAAATGCCCCGCTCGATTGGTAGAATCCGCTGCGCGCCCAGATGCGGCACGCCAGGGTCTGGTAGAGGAGCCAGCCGTTGGTGAGCACGTTGAGGGCCTTATCTGGTGTCTCCACGTGGACTGCGCCAAGGGTGCGGTTCCAGTAGCTCCACACCGCCTCTAGCGCAGCGCGCGCAGGACTAGACCCGCGAAAACGCTTGATCAGGCTGCGAACATCGTCAACAGTTCGCCCGGTGCCCAAGGTGAAGACGATCTCGCACTCCTGCCAGTCTGCCAGATCGATCTTAACCTGCATGGCTGCACATGGGTCCATGGCCGGGCCAATTCTGTTAGAGAGCCGCTCCCGTGCCAGGGCGGCTGGCTTCGCCATATTGCCGTTTCGACCAAGGAACTCGGTCCTGTCCCCAGAGAAGCTGCCCATCTCCTCGTTCACATCCAGGAAGACTATCCGTTCGGGAAAATCCGCATTGTACGGGTTTCTGGCAAGGAGAGCCCCTGTCCTCGTATCGATCTCTGTGACAATGTGCATCCCAGACTTAGAACGCATCTCCCCCAACACCAGCTCGACGTAGTTGGTAACAGATAGCCTGCGAGATATGCCTGATTCATTGCGGAGCTTGAGCACGCAAAACTTCACTGGCGCGTCTAATGCCACATATACCCAGAGCTCGGATGCAATCCCGCTCTCTTTGTGCTCGAAAACGCTGTAACCGAACCCGTGCCTGCAGGTATAAGGCGTCGGCCCGCATGCCGGCATGGCCGTAGGCGACCAGAACTGGCCGCTCTCCTCGTCACGAATGTACAGAGCCTCGCCGCTGGCATCGCTCACAGGATCGCTATACCAGGGGGTAAGGCGGAACTGCTGGGAGTTCTCGCCCCATGTATATGCTCCGCCGCTCTCAGAGATTACTGTCCCGAAAGTGGGATTTGATATCACATTCGACCACGGAACTGGTGTCGCCTGTCCAGGAGCGATCCGGATTATGTACTCGCGCCCGTCCTGGGTGAACCCGCCTAGGCCGTTGAAGAAGATCAGATCCCGGCCGATAGACTCAACCACCTCGCAGTTCTCGACACGGGGAGCCTGGACCGGCTTTAAAAGGGGAATGGCTCCTAAGAATCTGCATTTGCGTTCGAGCTGGTCCTCAAAAGTTCCCTGGTCATCCGTGAAGATGGCACAGGCTGCGGCCTGCATCAGGATCCTGGCCTCGTCAGATATCTGATCCGTGCGCAAAACAAAGACGCCGCCCGGCCGGTCCAGGGTGCCGACATCGGCGCTGCTGGAGGAGATCAGGCCCATAATATCGTCCTGGAGCTGCTGTCTATATCCAGAGCTGTCTTCATTCCAGATCACTAGATCTACTGCCAGCCCCATCATACGCCAGTACACATGGGCCCTCAAGAGCTCGTGCGCCAGCTCGATGTAAGATCGATCCATGATCCTCAGGATTACAATCGGAAGGTCGCCCGAGATGCGATAAGCCCATAGGCCTGACTGGCCACTGTGATTGCTCAAAAGAATGCTCGGGCTGGCGCGCCAGGTTGGACTGGGGTAGATTATGGCGCTGGCAAGGCGCTCATAGAGCTGGATATCGGCCTCGGCGATGTTGAGCTGCTGCAGTATCATCTGGTTGTGGGTCCAGGCCAAGTTGTAGACTCGGTCTGCCATGCGCACGTCGTTGTATTTGTCGATCAGCTCCATAGCAGCAGCCCGCGTCTCTGCTATGCCTGTAACGAAGCTCACCTTGGCCGTCTTTCCAGGATCGATGGTGACCTTGCACCTGATGGCAACAATGGGATCTAAGACAGATCCTTCGCTATCTGAGAGCTCTGATAGCCCCGTCAAAGCCACAGGATCGGCGGCGCATCTTCCACGGCCTATGAACTTCAAGCGATCTGTCTCATAGGAAACTTCGTCAACCTCGATATTCTCTCCTGCTATCAGGTGCAGCATCCAGGGAGTTCTCTCGTCCTTTGACCTCGGCCGGCGAGTGCATAGGATCGCAGATCTCTTGCGGACGATCTCGGTCTCTACGAAAAGGTTACTGAAAGAGGGATGTGCCGCATCGGCTGCCGGAGTCGTTAGGACGACCTCTGCATAGCTGGTCAGCTCTATACTCCGCCTTCTCCATGATCGGTTGGTGACGCTGATGCTGCGTAGCTCGACATCGTCCTCAGGGGAGACTACCACTTCGGCATAGGTATCGATATCCTGAACCCTTGACCGGAACTCTGCCATCGATCCCCGGAAGATCGCCTGGTACGTCTCAAAGTCTTTGAGCACAGGCTGATATCCCACAGACCAAACCTCGCCGCTATCCAGGTCACGGATATAGAAAAACATGCCATCATTGTCGCGGGTGGAGTCACCACGCCAGCGAGTAACAGCGATCTCTTTCCACTGGCTGTAGCCCCCGCCCGAACTGGAGACCATTACGCTGTATCTGCCGTTAGAGAGTAGGTGCACCTCAGGTCGGAGAGTGTTAGGATCATCGATGACCCGCAAGGACTCTCGCCGATCCAGCATGCCCGCTCTCCAGATTGGTGCCGCGACCTCAGCAGGATGGGGATAGAAAGGCACAATCGTGGGAACCCGCTCCTGGAGAAGCAGATCCGCAGCCTGGAAGATGGGGTTGGCCATGAATCGCCTCTGCATAGGTCGGTCTAAAAGCACGTAAGCCAGAGAAAGTAAGCTCATGCCCTGGTGGTGGGCCATGAAGGATTGCACGGTTGCATTAGTCTGATCCCGGGACAGTCGCGATGAGGTGTAATCGATCGCCTCGTAAAAGCCATACAACCCAAGATAGCCCTCGGCAGCCATTCGCTGCAGGTTGGTGCATGCCTCGGCCGGTTCCACCATCAATGCCAGAGCCGATGCGTAAGGCGCGATCACCAGGTCCTCGATCAGCCCGCGCTTAAGCCCCAGGCCAGGCACTCCAAAGGCGCGGTATTGGTAAATCAGGTTGACATCTATCATGTTGTAGCCGGACTCTGAGATGCCCCAGGGAACACTTCGTTGTTGCCCATACTCGATCTGCCGCCTGACTATTGATCTGTAGGTCTGATTCAGGAGAGTGTTCTCATAGGTCGGCATGATCAGTTGCGGCATGAGATACTCGAACATGGTTCCTCCCCACGAGAGCAAAGCCAGCTCTCCGCCTGCGGAGGTAAGCATGCGGCCTAAGGAAAACCAGTGCTCTTGCAACAGCTTCCCTTGGGCGATGGCAACGAAGCTGGATAGCCTGGCCTCAGATGCCAGCAGATCATAGCAGCTCTCATCGCGTCTGGAGTCGTCGACGTTGTAGCCTATGGAAAGAAGCCGACGCGACTTGTCGAAGAGGAAGTCGTATCTTATCTCAGCCAGCTCGTTGCAGTCGAACGCAAGCTTCTCGATGGATGCTATCCTCTTGTTGGCACGGTCGTTGGCCTCAGTGATCATCTGCCCGAGGTGGATGAACCAGTCTTTCTCCTCCCGGCGGTCTTCGCCCTGGAGACAGACGAGGATCTGGTCTATCATAGGCATCAGCTTCATGGCCATCTCTTGCACCTCTCGCAGTGATGGAATGCAATCGAGCCTGAGCAGTTCAGCCTGCAGATCGCTCAAAATTCCTGCCTGTTCGGCTGAGCCACTGGCCAGGAAATCACCACTGGCAGGATGTGTCTTCGCCCATATAGGCAACATAAGCCACGGAGCCATGAGGACCATGTCTTCCAGATGGTCCCGGATCTGCCTCTCATACGCCTGCATCCACCACCTAACCTGACTATCCACCTCCCGATCCAGGCCGTCTATTATCCCTGACACAGCTCTTGCCTGCTGGTCCAGCAGCATCCAGGCTGCCGCGAGAGTACATGGAGGCGACCGAAGCTCGGCCTGTAACCGATCGATCTGGACGAGCATCTCCTGGGGCACGATATCCTTCTGGCTCTCATCTGCAGTCCCACTTTCGCTGGCTGCATCCGCAAGGATATACAACGTATCCCTGAGACCGTCAAGGGCCTGACAAGGCAGGATTTTCTGGTCCGGAAGCTCGATGAGCCCCTGCAACAGGGTCAGCAAATGACCTGCCAGGTTGCCGCTATCCACAGTTGAGATGTACTTTGGATGCATCGGTTCAAGCAGCTTAATATCGTACCAGTTGTAAAAGTGGCCCTGGAACCGTTCCAGGCCTTTCATGCTTCTAAGGGTGCTGGCGTTCCGCTCGATCAGCCTCCCTGCAGAGATATAGCCAAAGTCGTATGCAGCCAGGTTCGCTAGCAGCGACATCCCCATGTTCGTAGGCGATGTGCCGTTGGCAACCACTGAGCGGGGGTACTCCTGATAGTTGTCCGGCGGAAGCCAGTTGCTGTCAGGTCCCACGAATGTCTCGAAGAACTTCCAGGTCCTCCTGGAAAGCTTGCGCAGGAAGATCGTCTGCTCCACGTTGAGTTTTGCCTCAGGTGTGTCAAGTGGCAGGCTGATCCACCAGGCCACAGCAGGTGCGAGGCTCCAAGATACCAGCAGTGGCCAGACGATGTACAGCACATCAGGACGCTGGAACGCAAGATAGGAGATTGTGACAATGGCTACAGTCGGAGCTATCCACATCGACTGGTAGAACCCCACTAAATCACTGCGCCCACTGCTCTTGGAGTTGCTCGCCGAGTTCCATTCCAGCAGCCGCTTATGTGTGAATAGCAATCGTCCGCCTGTGCGCACAACTGCATCCAGGCTGAAGAAGGCCTCATACGGCATAAAGGTCAGGCTGAGCCCTGCCTGGGCTAGGTATCTGACTATCGATCTTCCGGCTGAATACAGGTGCTGATCAATGGGCAGCTCGGCAGCCTTTCGCAGGATCACTTGGATGCAAGCAAGCACCGATGGTGCCAGAACAGCCCCTACGACCACAGAGGTCCAGAACCATGGCTGCAACAGCACCAACCATCCAAGGAACAACAGCAAAATCTGGGCGGGGGTCACTAGGCTGCGCCTGAGGTTGTCGAGGATCTTCCATTTGGATAAGCCGGAGATGGGATTATCAAAAACAAGGCCTCCTGGGCCTGGCACCCGCGACAAGAGCCAGCTGGCAATCTGCCAGTCCCCCCTGATCCACCTGTGCCTTCGGCTCACATCAGAGGTGTAGCGGTAGGGATAATCCTCGTAGAACTGCACATCGCTGACCAGCGCAGCTCTGGCATAGCTTCCCTCCAACAGATCGTGGCTAAGAATCAGGTTATCTGGAAAGCGTCCTCCCAGACAACTCGAGAAAGCATCGACGTCGTAGATCCCCTTGCCAGTAAAGGAGCCTTCGCCGAAGATGTCCTGGTAGACATCCGAGACCTCACGCGTGTAAGGATCGATGCCCGGCTCACCTCCAAAGAGGGCCACAAACCTCGACCTGTCTACCATAGGCAAGCCTGTGCTCAAACGTGGGTGGAGTATGCTGTAGCCCTCGGTGACATACTGCTTATTCTCGTCGTACCTGGGGCGGTTCAGAGGGTGAGCAAGGGTCTCAACGAGCAGCCTAGCAGAGTCGTAGGGCATCTTGGTATCTTCGTCGACCGTGATGACGTACTTCACATCAGGCAGTATCGAACTGTCGCCCACAATCGAAAGGAAGCTATTCTCAGATCCCCCTCGCAGCAGTGAGTTGAGCTCCCCGAGTATGCCTCGCTTGCGCTCATAGCCCCTCCAGATCCCATCCTCTGGGTCCCATCCGCGTTGGCGGGGGAAGAGGAAGAAGATCCTATCATGGTACTTTTCGTTTAGAGCCTCGATTCCCTGACGAGCCATGAGCAACAGATGCTCATCCTCGAGCATAACCTCCTGCTCTGCATCGCGGAGATCCGTAAGAAGGCCGAAGTAAAGGTTTGTATCTCGGTTTGCCAGGTACCGAACCTCAAGACCATCCAGCAGATCCTCGACTTTCTCAGGGCTGGTTAGAACAGAAGGTACTACAACCAGCGTTCGCAGCTTTTGAGGAATGCCGGATGAGAAGTCCATTCTAGGGAGCGCATGAGGCCTGACCGTCAGAGTTGCCAGCCAGTTTACCAGGCCGACCGCAGGACTGCTCATGCAGAGCACCAAAAAGATGGAAGCCAAGACCAGCGTCCATCCGCTCGACCCAAGCTTATATGCCTGGGCCAGCACTGCAGCAGCTATTGTTGCAGTGACCAGCGTTATCGTGCCGATATAGCAGAGCAGCGGGAACCGGTGAATGGTCCTGCCAAGGGACTCCATCAGCGGCTGGCTCATCCTGGCAGCCCACTCGAGCTCTTCCAACCCCATATCATTCAGGTAGAACCCAACATGGGCAGATCGATCATCGCTGTCATCGGCCTCTAAACTTTCCTGGGCCAGCTTAACTGCCAATAGTGCGACCTCTTCCTCAGATAGCAGGCTGAGCCTCGCGATCCTCTCAACCGTATGACGGTAACGATCCCGGGTGGCGAAGTCCATATGGCTGTATACGCCTGCAGGGTCCATGTGCAGTGCCCTCTCAACAGCGCTCGTCCCTTCTACAAACTTCCGCCAATCCGTCGACTCAAGAAAGCGGAAGCTTCTGATGCTGTTGCCTATAGAGACTTGATCTGCGGCCTCTTGTTGGATTTCCTGTTGGACCATCTGCCCAACGGTCTTTCCCATTTCAGATAGTCGCTGATCGATCCACGTTAGCGGGAGAGCGAGAGCAAGGCTCTGTCCTTCCAACCGTCTGGCAAATTCAGCAACGAAGGCACTGGACATTGGAGGGTCTGAGCCGGCCAGATCAGCCACCACAACGATCATGCGCTTGGGATCGGTCTCTGCCGCCAGGATTACCAGATCTGCCCAGTATCCTGCTAGGTTGCGGTCGGTCCTGCCCTTGGCGATGGAGAGAGAGATGCGCCGCAGGTTCTCTATCAGCGCCAGGCGGAGCATGATCGCAACTGCCCAGAGCTCGCCCAGGTTGAGAACACAGGCCGTTTGATAAGCATCCACGAAACGCTTCAGGCTTTCTGCATCCACCCGACCATCGGTATGGAGTATCAGCTCCATGGCAAGGTCATAAACGCGTGGATACCCGGCCAGCGGCCCTTTGAGCAGATGCGGCAGCTCTTTGCTGTAACCCTTAGGCAGATGCCGTCTAACCATGCGAATCTGCTCTTCGATCTTGTGGAAGTTGTCGAGTAGCCACTTTGAGGCTGGCGCAATCCTGAGATTCGATGCCACAGCCTCTGTCAGCAACTTGATTGCCTGCAGCAGGATCTCCTCGTTCTCAGTCAGCCTTGGCAAAAGCAGATCCTTGCTTGGCGTTGGATCGATCTCATGGTGTCCTGCCAGCGCTTTAGCATGCCGCTCCAGCTGATCGGTGCTGAACAGCTCAGATCGCAGTGGCTGCTCATAGCCGTGCCGGTGCGGGAAGCCATCGCTGTCGAGGCGCGCCTTGAGACGGTTTAAGCTCCTATGAACTTCATTTTGAATTATATTCAATTCTCGACACCCGGTTTTGCTGCACAGTGGCACACCATCGATTGTCGACCGGCTGGAGGCAGGTAATCGCCAAACTCTACTTGGATCAAAAGAGTTAGGCAGTGTGCCAAGTTTTCTGCAACTTCGTAAGACCTGTTCTCAACTAAGGTTATTCTTGGTCCATAGATTAATAGCTTTTACCCGCCAGCCACACATCATTGATATCCATTATAAAATTTCGATCAACTTTTCGATCGATATATTTAAATTTTACAATCTGGATTAATAATCCAAATGTTTTAGGATATAGATAGAAATGCAGTAATAATATTAATTATCGGATTCGAGCTCTTAACTGCGGAATGTGTCCTAGATAAGCCTCTTTTAGATCCATGGGGCCTATAATCCGAGAAGAATGCGTAGTCGGGACACACCCTCTCCGATGTGACCCCCTGGACCCCGTAATGGGGGAGGATCAACCAAAATATCGCTCGAAGAAGCGATCCTCAAAGCTGCGGCTCGTTCAGGTTATCCAAGTAGGGCCTCTCCATCACGTAAGATCGCCTTGATCGCTCGAAAGGTTGCCGGGTGCTCGTCCCCGATCCACTCCGGGAGGGCCTCGATCTGGTTCTCCAAGTAGTAGTTCGAAAAGAGATGCCCGTTGTTTACGAGATCGGAAGAGATCCTGCCCAAGAGATCACCGTGCTCAAAGGGAGAAGTGCTGCATAAAAGTATCGTCCAGTGCCCTGGCAGCACCGAGTGATTCGCAAGGCTTCTCGCTACACCCTCCAAACCCATCCGAACACCTTCGCCCCCCCGGCTTAGGCACAGGCCCGATCGATACCTATCACACGCATCCTATCATCGGGGAGCAGAAGCTCGATGATACCAAAGAAATATGGGAAGTCTTAAGAACGAGTTGATGCTGTATATGGGCTATTGAGGAGGTATTACATTGAATTTGACCGCATATAGCGTTGCCTTCTTGGCGATATTGATTATCGGCAACGCTTCTGCCGAGGAGGCAAGCGCAGATCAGATCAAAGAGATGATCTCTGATGGGGCTCTAAACCTCAGTACATATGCATACGTAAGAGATGCGGATGCATCGATTCTTTACAGCAACAGCTCCATCGAGGCCGAGTTCCAGGCCTCGAAGGTCACCCAAGGAATGGTGAACCTCACCTCCCAGGAGGGATGGTGGGAGGCCAAGCTGACTGCCACTGGCAGAGAGGAAAGCCTCGGCTGGGAAGGCTACTTCGTCAATGGATCCGAGTACTGGAAGGAGGGCGATAATTGGACCGAGTTCATAATAGACGATCCGGCGAGCATTATGGCCGATTACAACGAGATGCCGGGCCAGGCAAACCTGGTGAACCTCTCGGCTATGGAGCTTCTAGGGACTGAGATCTGCGATGGCGAGGAGTGCTACGTGCTTTCCGGCACACCTCCCGAGCCTGTGCTTCAAAGGATGCTTGGAGTGCAGCTCTTAGCAGCCTTTTACCCCTCGCCGTTCACAATGCCGGCCGAGCTTGGGGATGAGGATGAAGAGGTGCTTGATATCTCGAACCTGATGAACAACAGCAGCATCGAGATTACGGCCTGGATCTCCAAGGATTTTGGCCTCTTAAAGAGGCTCGATATCAACTCCAGCCTCGTCATGACGCCGGAGATGCTTGGAATATCTCCTTTGGAGTTCAGGATAGAGAGCACTTTGAACGAGTCGACCACCTACAGCCAGTGCGGCTCATCGATCGAGATCGAGCTGCCGCCCGAGGCGCTGGAGGGCGTAACATACCGGACCGAGGGGACCGACTGGAGATGGATGGTCTTCGGCACCATCAAGCCATAAATTAGGAGGAATGAGTTGATGAGAAACGTTTGGCCAATGGCGAGGAAGGCCGCCCTGTTGGGCCTCGTCCTCCTTTCTGTCCTGGCATTCTCGCTGCCCGCCTTAAGCGCGGCTGCGTCATCCGATGACCCGGCCAGGTCCTACTGCGTAAGAAGCGGCTATCTCTATCGGGCTGCTCCGGGACTGAATAACGGGATGGGTATATGCGAGTTCTCAGATAAATCCTGGTGCGATGCCCAGGCGTTCTATGCAGGAGAGTGCGGACCCAATCGCATCCCCTGGACCTCGACGAGCTATCAATACCCGGCGGCGGGAACGTGGAACTCTACCATATCTCAGATGTGCTCTGAACGCGGCGGAATGCTGCAGGAGGTCCACACCCCATACGGGGATATGGTGCTCTGCGTGCTACCTGGTGGGCAGACTTGCAGCCCCGAGTCGCTCTACAGCGGAAGCTGCTGGCAGGACGACTGGCTGACCTACGCCCGGTCCTGGCTGAACGCCCCCTAAGGGGGCGCCGCTGCCAGAGCTTTTTTTTGGGCGACTATTCTGCCAGTCCCTTGCGCGCTTTGTGATCTTCCAGCGACCGGCCTTCTTACATTCGCACTTCTATTCCATTTGCCGACAAGTACTCCTTCACCTGTCCCACGGTGTACTCCCCTCGATGGAATATGCCTGCAGCAAGCGCAGCATCTGCTCCCGCGACTGTGAAGGCCTGGAGCATGTGCTCAGGGTTCGCCGCGCCGCCGCTTGCAATCACCGGAATCTCGACCGCATCGCAGACGGCCTTCGTCAGCGGCAGGTCGTAGCCCTCGTTGGTGCCGTCTCGATCCATGCTGGTCAAGAGGATCTCGCCTGCCCCCAGGCGCTCCATCTCCCGGGACCACTCGATCGCATCAAGGCCGACGGGCTTTCTTCCGCCGTAAATCACGACCTCGAACCAGGCTCGGCTCCCGTCCTCCATCTCGAATACGTTTGCCCCCTCGCGGATATCCGGGTTTCGGCGGGCATCGACTGCAACCGTGATCCGGCCGGGGCCAAACGCCTTGGAGGCCTCTGCCACAAGCCCCTTGTTCAGCACTGCAGCCGTGTTCATGCCGACCTTCCCTGCCCCTGCATCCAGGATCTCCTTGATGCCGTCCATGCTGCTGATCCCGCCGCCGACAGCGAAGGGAATGGATATCTCCTGGGCAGTCCTCCTGGCCACATCCACCATCGTCTTTCTGCCCTCGTGGGATGCGGTGATGTCCAGGAAGACGAGCTCATCCGCCCCCTGATCCTGATAGCGGCGGGCGAACTCGACCGGATCGCCCTGCCTCTTCAGATCCACGAACTTCACGCCCTTGACGACCGAGGGCTGGCCATCGACGACCTTCACGTCCAGACACGGTATGATCTTTGCATAACTTTTCATAACTGTGCGGATGGACGGATGGGCAAAAAGGCTTGTGCTGGGTAATGGGGCATAAGCGAAGCACCTTGTACCCACTTCTTAGGGGGATTGGGCGGTAGGCTCGATGGTCTGCTCGTCGCTACCATCAAGGGCGAACCCTGGATGGTCTGTGATCAACTTTATGGACACATGGCGCGAGCCATTTCCCAGGCTACACGCATCCCGGATCCTTCATCTCAATCCAGATGGGGACACTTGAGCGAGGTTCACAGGGGCGTCGGGAATTGCGCCCATGGCAACCACCCCAAGAGATAGCCAGCGCCGACGGCTGCGAGGACGATGAGAACTGCCCCCACGGCCAATACCGCAATGCCAAGATAGTAGTACCTCGCCTCGTCGGGTTTCATCCCCACCACCCGCACCCGGCGAGTGTTCTATCCTGACTTCCCAATCAGTTAGGCATAAGATTCTTAATTTCAGCACCTAGAAGGAGTGTAGAGTCCCGAAACCTTTGACTTTATATACCCACCAAAGGGGCATGGGAAAGAATAATAAGGTTGTAAAGCTCACAGATAAGAAGGTCAGATATATCATTCGGGCAAAAAGAAGAGGCGAGAGCACCAATGATATCGCAGCAGTGATGAAGGTAAGCCCATCGACTGTGAAGCGCGTCTGGATGCACTGGATAAAAACCAAGATGCCCCTAAACATTGAAAATTTTGGGAGGAAGAGAAAGACCCTGGATGCAGAGCCCGAACGACTGATACTTGAGGTCCACAAAGAGCAAAATATGGGCGCAAGAAGGCTTGAGTCGATCATCGAATACCAGCACGGGAAACATATCCCCCACAATGCCATCCACAAGGTGCTGCTGAATCACGGCCTGGCCAAGGTGAATCGCAACAAGTCAAAGCGC
>Ga0265595_1000862_pt1 | contig 25268 bp, 24 predicted proteins | sample saktaG_15_FD_190148 | JGI IMG/M metagenome (GOLD analysis project Ga0265595, IMG submission 190148) | Saline water microbial communities from Sakinaw Lake, British Columbia, Canada - sak_2013_06_06_50m | ecosystem: Environmental > Aquatic > Non-marine Saline and Alkaline > Saline ...
AAAAAGGGTTGCTGAGGCCACGCTTCCCACCAAATACGGGGGAGAATTCAAGATTATTGTCTATGAAAACGATGTGGACGAAATGAAACATATAGCCCTCGTCAAGGGTGATATAAAGCCCGAGGACGAGGTGCTTGTCCGTGTGCATTCCGAGTGTGTAACCGGAGATCTTTTCGGATCACTGCGTTGTGACTGTGGTGACCAACTCCACAAGGCCATGGAGATGGTGGACAAAGAAGGAAAGGGAGTCATAGTGTATATGCACCAGGAGGGGCGAGGGATCGGACTTGCGAATAAGATAAAGGCCTATAATCTGCAGGAGAATGGAAGGGATACCGTCGAGGCGAATCTTGAACTGGGGTTCAAAAACGATCTCAGAGATTACGGAATAGGAGCGCAGATCCTCGTTGATCTGGGAGTCAAAAAGATGCGCTTGATGACTAACAATCCCAAAAAGATTGTGGGGGTTGAGGGATACGGTGTAAAAGTCGTAGAGAGGGTTCCCATTGAGATCAAGCCGAATGAGGACAATGTTCGCTATCTGAAAACGAAGAGGGATAAGATGGGGCATTTATTGAGAATATAACAATGATAGTTTCGTGAAAGTCTGGTTCTGATCACTTTCGAAATCATAACTTATCGAATCTGTTGTGACCGAATCACCAGCCAGTTTTTTGCGAAACCGTCAGAAATGAATGGAGGACCTGTTATGCCGAAAATTATAGAGGGAAAGATCATTGCCAAGGGACTCAAGTTTGGTATAGTAGCCAGCCGGTTTAATGATTTCATCTGCGGAAAACTCATAGAAGGGGCGCTGGATGCCCTTAAAAGATCGGGCGCGGATGAAAAAGATATCAGTATCGTAAGGGTTCCAGGCGCCTTTGAAATACCGCTTGTGGCAAAGAAGCTTGCAAAGAGCGGCAGCTTTGATGCGATTATATGCCTTGGAGCCGTGATAAGGGGTGCCACTCCTCATTTTGAGTATGTAAGTTCCGAGGTGTCCAAGGGTATCGCGTCTGTAACATTGGAAACAGAGATGCCGGTTGTTTTCGGTATCATTACCTCCGACACGATAGAACAGGCTATAGAGAGGGCTGGAACAAAATCAGGTAACAAAGGATGGGATGCAGCCATATCAGCCATCGAAATGGCCAACCTTTTTAAGCTGCTGTAATTACTATCCTAACCAGAGGAATTAATGGGTCACAGAAGGAAGGCCAGAGAGATTGCCCTGCAGGTTCTCTACCAGATTGATGCTTCGAAGATCGATGTTGATGAAGCAATAGCGCTTTTCCGGGATAGCTTTGGAATGCCGCAGGAGTTGGTTGAATTCTCCACGCAGTTGATAAAATCTACCCTGGATCATATTGAAGAAATAGATGCTCTTATAAAAAATTGTTCCGAGCACTGGTCACTGGAACGCATGTCGACGGTGGATAAAAATATCCTCAGAATGGCGGTTTGTGAATTCCTGTACTGCGACGATATCCCCCCGAAGGTGACACTGAACGAAGCGATTGACATAGGAAAAAATTATGGTTCGGACAACTCGGGTTCTTTTATAAATGGCATTCTTGATGCCATGTATGTGAAGCTCTGGGGAAAAGATGAAAATTAAGGTATTGTCAGAATCGTTGGATGCGTTGTCATATGACGGTTTGGCCTTGGGAGTTTTCTCTGATGAAAAGCCTCCAAGGGGGTATTGCGGTCTTGCGGATTGGCGTCTGAATGGTCTGATATCAAAGCTGATTGTGGAAGGCAGAATCACCGGTGCTTTCATGGAGAAGACCCTCATCTTTTCCAATCATCGGATGCCTTCCTCAAAGATATTCCTTATAGGCCTGGGAGAATCAACTCAATTGACATATGAAAAATTATATACGGCTGGATCCACTATCTCGCAGACGCTCAGTGAGATAGAATGTGCCGACCTGGTTTTTGACATCCCCTGTTCCGGCAGATGTAATCTGGAGATGTCCAGGATGACGGTGGCAATGATATCGGGAGTGTTCGATTTTTGTGATCGGGAACAGAAGGATAGAATATCCGACATGATAGTGATGAGTGATAGTAACTTCCTTGATGAAGTCGTCCTGGGTATGCACGAGTTTAAGGTAAGCGTAAAGGACAGGATTGCGGTTGATATAATAGATCAGGCTGCATTTGTGAGGATTGCATAAACATGATAGTCATTGTCATAGGAGCAGGGGAAGTCGGTTATAATATTTCAGATATTCTCTCTAAAGAGGGAAATGATATCATTATTATCGACAAAGATGAAGATCGCCTGAAGCATGTCTCCGAAAATCTGGATGTGCAGACCATCGTGGGCAGTGGAAGCAGCCCGCAGGTGCTGAAGAAGGCGAAACTGAGTCAGGCCGAGATGGTTGTTGCCGTCACCGATAGTGATGAGACCAACATAGTGGCATGCCTCCTTGCCTCCGCGCAGTCAACGTCTCCGTTCAAGATCGCGAGGATACGAAACCCCGACCTGAATAGGGATTCGGCGCTCTTCGACAAGTCCCATCTCAACATAGACCTCTGTATAAATCCGGAACGGGAGGCGGTGAATGACGTTATTAACCTCATGGAGTACTCCGGGGCTTCAGAGGTAATAGATTTCTCCGAGGGCAGGGTCAAGCTCGTATCATTCTATGTGGATTCAGAGTGCAGTTCAGTAGGAAAGAACCTTCAGCAAATCATGGAGATATACCAGTATGGAGAGGATATTCTTATTGCCTCTATCACGCGTGACAATGAACCCATCATACCCTCCGGGAAGACGGTGATCAAAGAAAGAGACCGCCTCTTTGTATTTGCCAAATCTGAGAATGTACGGAATATGCTGAAATTCTTCGGCAAGAAGGAGGAACCCTCGGAACGGGTGTTTATCATCGGTGGAGGTAACACGGCTCTCATGCTCGCGGAGCTGCTCGAAAAGAAGGGGGTCGACACAATAAAGATTATCGAAAAGAGGCAGGACAGGTGCGAAATGCTTGCCTCCAGGCTGGACAGGGCCATCTGCCTCCATGGAGACGGAACAAGCCAGGATCTGCTCAAAGAGGAAAACATACAGGATACCGATTACTTCATCGCGGTTACCGATGATGAGGAAGCGAACATCCTGAGCGCCCTCTTGGCAAAACAGCTGGGGGCCAAAAAGACCATAGCGCTTGTCAATAAGGCCAGCTATGCCCATCTAATTCCCTTACTGGGTATCGACGGTGTCATGAACCCGAGACGGGCGAGTATCGGCAAGATACTGCACTTCATAAGGAAGGGTAAGGTTATCTCCGCGACGCCCCTCGGTGATGAAAAGGCCGAAGCCGTTGAATTCATCGCCCTTGAAACATCCGATATAACGAACACCCCTCTGAAAGATATCAAATTTCCCAAGGGCACCATTATCGGAGCGATTACCAGAGACGATGAAGTGATAATTCCCGGAGGCGATTCCGTTATACTTCCGGGAGACCACGTTATACTGGTGGCTCTCCGTTCTTCAATTCCGCAGATCGAGAAGATCCTTACGGTCAAGCTGGATTATTTCGGATGAACGCAAGAAATATACTATATATCCTGGGAACCCTTATTTTGTTTCTGGGGCTTACCATGTTTTTCCCTCTGTTTTGTTCTCTTTACTACGGAGAGGGCGATTCCAGCGCCTTTGTCTACTCATTATTAATAACCTCCTGCATTGGCGCGCTGTTCTATTTTCTGTTCAGGCCGGTTAACGGAAAGATAAGCCTGACACACAAGGAAGGATTTCTCATTGTTGCCACGGGATGGTTTCTCGCGGCGTCATTCGGGTCTCTCCCCTATATGATACAAGGCGTGCTGCCCCAGTTCGGCGATGCCTTCTTCGAATCCATATCAGGCTTCACCACTACAGGGGCCACTGTAATCACAAACATAGGAGATCTTCCCCATGGGATACTTCTCTGGCGCTCACTGACACAGTGGCTGGGGGGAATGGGGATCATTATACTATCCATCGCTATACTACCCCTTCTCGGAGTGGGGGGGATGCAATTATATAAGGCGGAACTGCCCAGTCCCGTGAAAGACAAGATTACTCCACGCGTGGCAGAAACAGCGCGTACACTGTGGATAGTTTATATCATCATCTCCATAGTTGAATTTATCATGCTGCTCACTGGAGGAATGGATGTATTCAACTCCATCTGTCATACATTCACCACGATGGCCACAGGCGGATTTTCCACCAGCGACGCCAGCATCGCGCATTTTCACAGCGCATACATAGATGGTATCATTACATTCTTCATGCTGGTCGCCGGAATAAATTTTACTCTTCACTACAGCCTTATCACAGGGAATTTCAAGGCCATCTTTAAAAACAGTGAACTGCTCCTGTACCTCGGGATTATTCTGACCGCAGTAATAATAGTAACCATCAGTCTGAAACAAAACTCAGTTTATGAAGCGGGGGGATATCTGCGGTATGCCTCGTTCCAGGTGGTTTCCGTACTGACAACTACAGGTTTTACCACCGCCAACTTTGATAACTGGCCGTCCCTGTCAAAGATCATTCTACTGGTACTGATGTTTATAGGCGGGTCAGCGGGTTCCACGGGAGGAGGCATGAAATGTCTCAGGATACTCCTCATCTTGAAGCACATCTATAAAGAACTTTACGGACTTGTCCATCCCCACGCGGTAACAGCGGTAAAACTTGGCAAGAAGATAGTGTACCCCGAAACCATGGCAAGCATATGGGGATTCTTCATGCTGTATCTTATGATGACCATTGTCGCCTCCATCATCCTGACCATGCTCGGTCTGGATATGATGACGGCATTTTCGTCCGTTGTCGCAACTATCGGGAATGTGGGTCCCGGATTCGGCGCCGTCAACCCCTCGGCAACCTACAGCGAAATACCCTACCTGGGCAAGTGGGTTCTTTCCTTCTGCATGCTTGCCGGAAGGCTTGAGATATACACGGTCATAATCCTGTTTATCCCCGAATTCTGGAAGAGATAGACGACTTCAATGCCCTTTCACATAATCAGCAACGATGATTTCGAGCCTGTCCGATTCTACAGCCGGTTTTAAGACGGATCGAATTGAATCAATATCCAAAGGCGATCTTATATATCTTACATAAGACTGATACCCGGAAATTAAATGATTAAAAACATTATCAGGAAGCGGTTGACCACCGGTGGTCATGGCGCAGCCGTTATGCAGCACCAGAACTTTAAGCGGAATGTTGCGACTGACCGCCTCAATTAATCCCATGTGCCCGGCAGCTACAAAAGTATAATCTCCGGTTATCGCCCAAACACCCTGTCTGCCCGCCAAATACGCGCCTGTTGCCAGCGGCAGACTGCCACCGTAGTAAGTAGTGGCATCAATGCAGTTAAACGGTGGAAAAGCAAACAGCGATGAGACGCCGGTGTCTCCGCTCACAAAATCCATTTCTTTTCGCATTTGCCGGAAAACCTGAAATATCGGCATATAATCATGGATCATCTTTTGCCATTTCGGCGAAAGGTCGGCAGGGATGTGTAATGGAACCGGCCGCTCCACCTTGTTCCAGTCTCCACCCGCCAGTTTTGCCTGCAAAACCTGAGATTGATAACTCGCCAGCGGCGGGCAAAGGACATGGCATAAAGGATCCCGGTTACAGGAAACCTGCGGCACAGCGGAGCGAAGCGTAAGCTTTTTCACCTCTTTATCCAGCGTATTGGAATCAATTAATATCGCAACCGGCAACTGGAGCTGTTCAGACCAGCGAAAGCCATCCAGGATATCCTGATAAGCTGTCTCATTTTCAGGAACCTTAAAAGGAATCCCGGTCCCTTTCACAAAATCGTTACAATCGAAAATACTGTCGGAATGCAGGCCTTTTTTATCGTAGGTTACAATTATTACAAATCCGGCGGTCGTTCCAGCCGTCAAAGAATCAATCACACTGTTGGTGGCCTTCGCCATCCCGTGAGATTTTATAATGATTGCCGATCGCTTACCATTCATACCGGCGCCGTGGGCAATCGTATAGGCCACTTCTTCGTTATAGGAATATGGAACATTTTCAGGGGTAATTTTATTATATTCGTCAAAAATTTTTGCTGTTCCGGTGGATGGCACGCAGAGGACAACATCAGCGCCGGCATCATGAACGGCACGGGCGATAGATTCTTTCATCCGAATAGTCTCGCCCGATTCACTCATTGTCTTTCCGGAAATTGAGGTTATTGCTTCAAGCTTACGACTGGATAAGGCAACCCCTGCCGTGGAAAGTCCGATTATCTGCAAAAATTTTCTGCGTGACATATCATAGTACCAAAGCATCATTGACCTCCGTGATATTTTTAGGCAAGGAAACCTGTTTCTTCAATCACGATTTCTTTTTCAGCCAGGCCGCCAGGTTCACATCAATGTGGAAGATCTGATAAAAGATAATCCCCAGAATAGTAGTTGCCGCCAAGGGGTTACTGAAAAGCGGCTGCAGGAACGAAGGCAACTGGGCAAAGAGTTCAGGTACGAAACCCGTGCTGAGTCCAAAAGAGATAGACATGCCGGCAACGGCTATATTGCGCTGGTCCATGGGTTCTGAAAGCATCTCTTTAATGCCCGTCAGAATCATGAAACAAATAGCGAAAATTACAGCCGCCCCCATAACGGGCGAAGGAACCAGAGCAATAGCGGTTGCGACAACAGGAAAACAACCGGCAAGAATATACATGACACCCATACAGACACCAATCCAGCGACTCACCGCACGCGTTGCCGCGGCAAGCCCCACATTACTGGAAGAAGTGTCAACCGCGACGGCTCCAATCAAACCGGCCATGGCCGTACTGAACCCGTCTGCCATCAATCCGCCCGCAATCGGTTCCATGTCCGGTTTTTCCAGATCCGGTCGCGTGATTTTCTGTGCAGCCAGCAGGTTGCCGAAGGACTTGAGCGATCCGCAGATGGAAATCACCAGAAAAGGCAGGACAAGCGACCAGTCAAAGGCCAGGCGAAACTGCGAAAGCCCCTTAAATGGAATGGCGAACACGGGAACTTCGCCGATCATCCGGTATTGGGCTGGATCAAAAGGAGTAATGCAAAGCGACACCCCCCACCCGACAAAAATACCGATCAACAGGCAATAAAGCTGCACCTGTCCTTTTCCCCAAAGATTGCTCCCCACTATCACCAACAGCGTCACGCTTCCCACCACGATGTCCTGCCAGATAACCTCGTCACCGGCAACGGGCGAACCGCAAAAGTTGGCAAACGCCATCGGTATGATACTGACTCCTACCATCATGACCGTCATTCCAACCACAAGCGGCGGGAAGAGGGCGCGCAATCGCGAAACGACCCTTGAGAGAAACATCTCAATAATGCCGGCAAAAACCAGCATCCCCTGCATCAGCGGCAACCCACCCTGGATAACGGCAGTTATGGATAACGCCAGATACGAAGGTCCGCCAATGTTAGGACAAAGATAGCCGGAACCGATCCAGCGCAGGCGCACAGCCTGGACAATAGTTCCCACCCCGGAAACTATCATGGTCAGGCTGACCATACGAATGGCCATCTCAGTCGACCCTCCGAATTCCTTGACCAACAGCACGGGAAGCATGGTGCCGAGTATCAGTAACATTCCCTGCTGAAGGCTCAACATGATCAGGTGGCCTGCAGGGGGCACGTCATTCTGCCCGTAAACCAGTCCAGTATCCGGTTTTTCTGATGCCATTCGTATCACTCCTTACTGCTGCCAGGCGCTGCGGGGCGCATCGATCACCGTACCGACGATAACCGGGTCTCCACCCATCGTGCAGCGTCGCGCATAAATAATTTTCTTCTGGTTGTTCATCGACAGAGGAGAGTGCGCGTACAGCACCACCTGCGCCTCGGTCTCAGTCTTTAATCTACGCAAAAGTTGCTTGAACGGATAATGTCCGACTGCGTCCTTGAATTCCAGCATATCGCGCTCATAGCGTTCCTTCAAAACCGGGTCGATAATCGACCGACTGTTTTCACGCAACAGGAAGACGGAAGTGTTGTGGAAAAAATACGGACCGGCCGGGGTAAGCAGTTCAGCTAAAGCCTCTTCACCGCGCGTCTTCAGCAGGTGATCGGCATTTATGACAGCAATTCTAGCAAACTCCAGCTCAGCGCCGACACCGTAATGACCTCCACCGACATAGCAGTCCGTGCCGTCGGGTAAGGTCACCGCGAGATTGCACGCGGATTTCCATTCCAGAAAAAGGCCATGCGGTCGATTCCAGTAGAAATGAACCCAGCCGTGCCGGTTGAGCGGATTTTTGATCTCGCGGGAGATCAATTTATGCAGCGGCTTTCCAAGCTGATCGGTGAACTTGTCCAACCGTGTGTCAACCAGCGCCGGGTCCTCACCATGGTAAAGGCACATGCCATCCGATAAGCGATAAACATATAAATAGAGGCCCATCTGGGTAGATCTCATCTTATCCAGAAGAGGAAAGGCTTTTTCACCCTTTTCTTCCAGCAGAGTCTTGGCCTCGGTAACGGTCTTGACGAGTTCGCGCGTGACACGGAATGCGTATTGGCGATACAACTCGCCGGGCGCCTTCATCAGATAGACCAGGCGCCCTGCGACAAACAACAGAAATACCAGCGCCAGGATGGGCAAAATAAAACGTCCCGCGCTCTTCTTCCGTTTGGGTTGTTTTTCAGATTCATCTCTCGGTTTTTCTTCCATCCTCAAATATCCTCAAGATCGCAGGTCTTTTCATACGAAGACTGTTTTCCCGTATCTGGGCAGGATTTGTGTGCCTACATTGAAAGCCTGATACGTTCGCGCTCGACCGCCCCGGAGATAATCTCAATGGCCCGGTCAATTTCTTCTTCCGTCGTCATCCTGCCCGTGGAGAGGCGGACAGTTCCCCTCGCGTAATTCCGGGGGACCCCCATGGCAACGAGAACACTTGATACAGTGGCAGCGCCCGTATGACAGGCCGAGCCACCCGAAGCCGCAACTTCTTTCATTTCGGGTAAAAGACGGGACGCGTTTATATTCGGGAATCCCACGCTCAGTGTGTTCGGAATGCGTTTTTCAGGGTGGCCGTTTAACCTTACGTCGCTTGTCCTTTCTTTCAGGCCGTCAAACAGTCGATCCCGCATTCTTTTCATGTGTGCACAATTTTCTTCCAGGGCACGTTTTGCGATCTCACATGCCTTTCCCAACCCGACTATTGCCGCTACGTTTCCCGTTCCGGCCCTCATGTCTCTCTCGTGACCGCCGCCATGCATGAATTTTTCCAGCACGATTCCCTCGCGGACGTAGAGCGCGCCGATTCCCTTGGGTGCGTAGATCTTATGCCCGGCGATGGACAGGAGGTCGACGCCGAGTTCGTCCACATCGGTTCTTGTTTTACCCGCAGACTGGGCGGCATCCGTATGGACAATGATGTCGTGTCTTCCGGCGATTTCGGCGATTTCTTGAATCGGCTGGATGGTTCCGACCTCATTGTTTGCGTGCATTACACTGATGAGGACAGTTTCGGGCATGATGGTCTTTTCCAGTGCCGTAATATTTATAACGCCTGCTTCATCGACGGGGACGTAACTCAGGGGGAAGCCCTTTGTTTCGAGGTACCTGCATACCTCCGTTACGGCGTCGTGCTCTATGGATGAAATGATGATGTGATTTCCCTTGTGGCGATTCGCGAAGGCCGCGCCCTTGATGGCAAAATTATTGGATTCCGTTCCGCCGCTTGTAAAGATGATTTCTCCTGGACTGCAGTTCAGCAAATCGGCCACCTGGCCACGGGCCTTTTCAACGGCCTCCTTTGCCTGAACCCCGTACCAGTGAGAACTGGAGGGATTGCCGAAGTGTTCTTCGAGGTAAGGCTTCATTGCCTCTAAAACTTCACGGTCGATCGGTGTGGTTGCGTTATAATCCAGGTATATTGGTCTCATTTTCTGATAAGAGTCCCCTCCGTACTGCCATCCATGCCCCTTTGGGTGGTGCTTTAATGCTGTTTCCCTGGCGTAAGAGATCAGTTCTCCATGAGGGAGCACCTTATTTACAATTTCCATCTCGAGCATCTGTTGGGCCGTCATCTTTTCCCCGAAAAACATTATCTCTTTTGCCCTCTGGAATCCAGGCAGCCGCGGCAAAAAATAACTTGAAGCAAGTTCCGGCACAATCCCCAGATTCACAAAAGGAAGTCTGGCCCATGCATGCTCAGAGTGTCATTGTCTTTTGCATAGAGATCAGATTCAAAGTTTTTTTCAGTCATCTTGTATATCTAACCTCCTGATTTTGAATCACCGGCGGAAAACCCAGCCCATGGCGACCCTCTTATTATGTTTCAAGCCACTTATACATAACTAATGCGTCAACGCAGCCTGATGAAGCTGTAAAAATCAAACTCTTCGTGATAATATCTGCTCTCGATAATCACCTCGATTTTAACATATCCTTCAAAAGAATCTCCGGGTGATGATACCTCTCATATTTGGGGGTTCTTTTGCCATATTGTATCGCTTCCTGCGGGCACCACTGCAGGCAGGCAAAACACTGGGTACATCTATGATTCCAGACAGGTTTTCCTTCATGCATGGTGATATTTCCGGCCGGGCATATTTTGCAACAGATTTCGCACGCATTGCATTTGTCATCGACCCAGAACTTTTTGTCCATTTTGGGCACATAAGGAAAACTCATATTATAAATAGCGGTAAATAAAATTCTCTGCCAGAGAGGACCCTTCTCAACGGGCATAATCGCCTTTTCTTTTATCCTGACCGCGATACGGGAAATCTTTTCCTGCGCGAGCTTAAAACATTTGCGCTGTTTCTCCAGCGGCCCCGGACCTCCCCATGGTATATAATTGGACGGCATCGCTATTTCAAACCCCGCTGAAAGATTCAAACCATTTTCGGCCATAAGCTTTTTTAACTGGACCAGCGTATTTGAAACCTGGCCCGCATTTACCGCGATCGCAAAAATATAATCCGGGTGGGATCCCTTTAATGTATTGACAAATCGAACAACCGGGGCTGTCACTCCCCAGGTATGCACAGGAAAGACCAGGCCGACGATTTCTGAACTGACGGTCGTCTTTTCATCCTTACACCCTGAAATCGAAACCAGCTCAGCGTCAACCAATTCGTCAGCAACCCTGCGAGCCACCCAGAATGAGTTTCCTGTTCCGGTATGATAAAAAATCGTTGCGCTCATTCTGCCCTCCTGAGGCGTAGAATGCCACACATTAAAAAGGTCTGTCAATAAGAGTCATTCAAAACCTGAAACTGAAGAGTGATTCCGCACCCCCATTATTTAAAGAGCAGTAGGCCGATGATTGACAGTATGATCCAGCGGAAAAAATCGATTAGAGGGTTCAGGGCGCCGAAGTAGAGCAGGCCGATTATGATAAAAAAACCGTAGGGCTCAAGTCGTGAAAGCGAGTATTGAAGACGATGAGATAAAAACCCCATAAGAATCTTAGAACCGTCAAGGGGCGGGATCGGAATCAGATTGAACGCCGCCAGTATTATATTGATCTGCGCCATATAATAAAGCATCTTGTGGGCGATGCTATGTTCGGACGGTGACAGAAATCGCAGCAGGAAGACAGCAATAAAGGCGAGTATCATGTTGACGACAATTCCTGCCGAGGAAACCAGTATCAGTTCTTTCCGGCTTCCGCGCAGATTGGCAAAATTTACGGGAACCGGCCGCGCCCATCCGAAACCGAATAAAAACAGCATGAGCGTCCCCACCGGATCGAGATGCTTGAGCGGATTGAGACTTAATCTTCCCATCATTTTGGCGGTGGGATCTCCCATTCGGTAGGCAACCCACCCGTGGGCCAGTTCATGGAATATTACAGAGTACAACAGCGGTAGCGCTATCAACACAAATGTCAGCGGATCTTTAAGTAAAAGATTGAGCAATCCCATATATTCGCACCATCCGTTCAGTATGTTACCCTCTCGACAACGCACAATATAAGAATGTTGAAATAAAAGCAAACCGTATCAGGAGTGGAGGCCTTTGCGAAACTGCAAATCTGGGCACGACATTAGTCAAGGCAAATGACCTCCTCCGGTGACCATTATAAACCGGACAGATTATGTGCTACTGACTCCAGACATATTACGTGTTCCTGACAACTCGATTTATAACTCTTGACGGGCGAATCAGTTTGAATTAACATAACCGTTCAGCAATTTTATAAGAGCTGGTTTTTAGAAGTAACGAAAGTTTTCAGGAGGTATGTAGAGGTGGACAAGAAAAGATATGAATTGAACGTTCAGCTGGCCCAGATGTTAAAAGGCGGAGTCATTATGGACGTTGTCAGTGTGGAGCACGCAAAAATCGCCGAGGAGTCAGGAGCCGTCGCGGTTATGGCGCTGGAGCGCGTTCCCTCGGATATTCGCAAGGAGGGCGGCGTTGCCAGAATGTCTGATCCCGGGCTCATCGCGCAGATCAAAGAGGCGGTATCGATACCTGTCATGGCTAAGGCGCGCATCGGTCATTTTGTTGAGGCCCAGATACTGGAAGCCTTGAAGATCGATTATATTGATGAGAGCGAGGTCTTGACACCTGCCGACGAAGAGTGTCACATTGACAAGACCAGGTTTGCAATTCCCTTTGTGTGCGGGGCGCGCAATCTGGGTGAAGCTTTACGCCGCATAGCCGAAGGGGCGGCTATGATCCGCACCAAGGGTGAAGCGGGTACGGGAAATGTGGTCGAGGCGGTTCGTCATATCCGAACTGTGAACAAAGAGATCAGACAGCTTGTCAATATGCCGGTAGAGGAAGTCACCGGCTTTTCCAAGGCGAACGGTTTTCCTTATGAGCTTGCGCTTCAGGTCCGGGAACTTGGGAGATTGCCTGTTGTTAACTTTGCGGCAGGCGGCATCGCGACGCCGGCGGACGCGGCCCTGATGATGCAGCTTGGCTGTGACGGCGTTTTTGTGGGATCCGGGATATTCAAGGCGGAAAACCCTGCCAAACGCGCCGAGGCAATCGTCAAGGCAACCGCGTATTATAACGATCCGGCAAAGGTCCTGGAGGCCTCGATGGGACTTGGCAGCGCGATGCCGGGGATTGAAATCTCCGATATTCCGGAGTCACAGATACTGGCAAAGCGCGGGTGGTAATTTCCAGGAGGTGAGTATCGGTGGATATGATCGGGGTGCTTGATCTCCAGGGCGATGTCGTTGAACACATTGATCATCTGGAGCGTCTGGGAATCACGGCCGTTCGCGTAAAAGAGCCCCCGGATTTCGCACACATTGCTGGACTGATAATACCGGGTGGCGAAAGCACATGTCTTTCCCGCCTGCTGAACATCTTCGGTATCAGGGAAGTTATTCTCCAGGAGTTTCAGCGCGGACTGAAACTCTGGGGAACATGCGCGGGGACCATCCTTCTTGCCGGTAAGGTTATTGGTGGGTCGTCCTGTTTAGGCCTTATCGACATCGAAGTTCAGAAAAATGCCTTTGGTAGCCAGTTAGAAAGTTTCACGTCCGAAGTCACCGTTCCCCGCGTGGCACGGCAGCCGATACCCCTCACTTTTATCCGTGCCCCGAAGATTACCCGGGTTGGCAGAGATGTTGATGTATTGCTCCGGCAGGGTGATTATATCTCGGCTGCGGAGAGCCCTGATGTTCTTGTGACGGTCTTTCATCCGGAACTTACGCCCTCTCTCGCGTTTCATCGCTATTTTGCCCTGAAATGCGGTCTCAAACCCTCCATGGATGAAGAATCTTCCATAATTGATTCCACATGGGACAACAAAAGCTGGACCCGATATACCCGCCTTTGATTTCGAATGCTAAATCACTTATACATAAAGATGTAAAGTGGAATACTGATTATGGAACTGGATAAAGAAAAGGTAGAAATCGGGATGATAGAACGACTTGCGGATCTGGAAGGGAATCGGGTCCTCGAAGTGGGTTGCGGTGATGGCAGGTTGACAGGACTGCTTGCCGGTAAGTCTGGCGAACTTGTTGCCATAGATCCAGATGACGCGAGCATCGCGGAGGCAAAAAGGAATATCAGTGGCGTGGATTTAAAAATCGGTTCAGGGGAGGAGATGGGATTCGAAGATGAATCTTTCGATCTTGTAATATTTACCATGTCCCTCCATCATCATACAGATTGTGCGCTGGCGCTTCGCGAAGCGCGCAGAACGCTTAAAAAAGATGGTATGCTCGTAGTCTTGGGACCGGCGGTTGACGGTGAGACCCAGCGGATTTATCATCTTTTTGTCGATGAGACCCTGGCAATAGAAAGAGCCTTGGGCGCAATCAATAGTTCTGATTTTAATCTGGAACAGCGTGAGACATTCTATAAGAACTGGGTGTTTGACGATAAAGAAGAATTGTACAGCTATCATTTCGAAAATTACAACAACGCTGATTATGATGCTGGCATCGTCTCTAATATAAACAAATTGCTGCGTGAAAAGATAAATGACAAACCGGTTATCCTTAGGGATAAACTGGAGATATTTTCCATGCGAAGAGAGCCATAACAGCTCCTTTTCCTGGTGACAGGGAGAAGAAAATAAAGTATAAGAAACAGAACTTGCGTGACCAACTGAAATATCAAATATGATAATAGATTATAGAAAAGGAGAGAAATTGTGTCCAAATCTAATGAACCCGACAATCTTGTGGCTTTTCTTGAAGGAAGCGTGGCGAAGTATCCGGACAGGCCCCTGTTCGGGACAAAGAACTCTCAGGATGAATACGAATGGGTTACCTACGCCCAGGTCGGCAAACGTGTGGACAATCTTCGTACCGGTCTCGCCGGTCTCGGAGTGGGCAAGGATGACGCGGTGGGTATTATTGCCAACAACAGGACGGAGTGGGCCATCGGCGCCTTTGCGTCCTACGGTCTGGGCGCTCGCTGGGTGCCCATGTACGAATTGGAACTCCTGCATGTATGGAAGTATATTATAACTGACAGTTGCGTCAAAATACTCTTTGTCTCTAAGCCGGAGATATACGAGCAGCTCAAGAATTTTGTGGATGAGATATCCACCCTGGAAAAGATCTTCCTGATAGAGGGAGAGGGCGAAAACAGTATGGTCGGCCTGGAAAAAGAGGGGGAGAAGAAGCCCGTTCCTTCGATCAAGCCGGGGGTGGATGATATAGCCGCCCTGATATATACCTCCGGCACAACAGGCGATCCCAAAGGTGTTCTGCTGTCGCATGGCAACTTTACGAGCAATTCCCACGCGGGACGAAAGATGTATCCGGAACTTATGACCAATACAGGAATAAGTCTTTCCATCCTCCCATGGGCTCATTCCTATGGTATGACAGCCGAGCTGTACACCATGATCTACCTCGGCGGGGCTATAGGGATTATGGGGAGTGTGAAGACACTCGCCGCCGACCTGGCCAAGGTAAAGCCAAGCTGGCTTATAGCGGTTCCCCGTGTGTTCAATAAGATTTACGACGGACTCTGGTCCAAGATGAACGAAACGGGCGGCCTTCCAAAAAAACTGTTTGTTATGGGTGTACAAAGCGCAAAAAAGAGGCGTGAACTGGCCGAAAAGGGGAAATCGGATTTTATTACAAATCTCAAGTTCCGGATCGCGGACAAGATAGTATTCAAGAAGATACGTAACGGACTTGGGGGACGTCTCATGGGGTCCATGACGGCAAGCGCGATGATGAATCCGGAGATAGCCCACTTTTTCTTTGATGTAGGGATACCGCTGTATGACTGTTATGGTCTGAGCGAGACCTCGCCGGCGATCACCATGAATTCTTCCGTGGATTATAAGCTTGGGACGGTGGGTAAGCCGGTTGAGAAGGTGCGGGTTGTGATCGATAAATCTCTCGGAGATGAGGAACTGGGTGACGGCGAGATCGTGGTCTATGGACCCAATGTAATGAAGGGATATCACAACAAACCGGAGCAGACCAGAGCGGTCATAACCGAAGATGGCGGCATGCGGACAGGTGATCGCGGCAGGCTGGATGAGGATGGATTCCTGCGCCTTACGGGAAGGATCAAGGAACAGTTCAAGCTGGAAAACGGAAAGTTTGTGTTTCCTTCGTCCCTCGAAGAAGATATCTGCCTCGTTCCTTATGTGGAAAACGCGATGATTTACGGAGAGGGAAGGGCCTACACTGTCTGCCTTGTGATACCCGACTTTCTGGCGCTGGAAAAATACGCGCAGAAAAACAATCTGCCCTCAGACCCTGAAAAACTGGTTGAGATGAAAGAGATAAAGGAGCTTATAGGTGGTGAGATCGTCAAATCCCTGCAGGGTAAATATGGCGGTTATGAAATACCGAAGAAGTTTATCTATCTTACCGAGGGCTTTTCGCTGGAGAATGGTACCCTAACACAGACGATGAAGGTCAAAAGACGAGTTGTGCTTGAAAAATATCAGAAAAATATTGAGGAGCAGTATAAAAAATAAGGAGATTGAATTATGATCTTTAACGAGGAATTTGAGACACTGCCAAGGGAGGCTTTGGAAGCCCTTCAGCTTAAAAGGCTTCAGCAGGTGGCCGGGCGTGTCTATCATACCGTGGGTTTCTATAAGAGGGCATTTGATGAAGCGGGTGTAACACCTGATGATATCAGGACACTTGATGATGTAAGAAGGCTTCCCTTTACAACAAAGCAGGATCTAAGGGACAATTACCCGTTTGGCCTGTTTGCCGTGCCTATGAGCAACATTGTGAGGCTTCACGCGTCGTCGGGAACCACCGGTAAGCCAACGGTTGTGGGATATACTCAGCGAGATATAGAGACGTGGTCGAGATTGATGGCAAGGTCACTTGTGGCGGCCGGTCTCACAAAGAATGACATTATACACAACGCTTACGGCTACGGCCTGTTCACGGGCGGTCTTGGCGTTCATTATGGCGCTGAGAGACTGGGTGCAAGTGTAATTCCCATGTCCGGCGGAAGTACGAAGAAACAGATAATGATACTGCAGGACTTCGGGCCTACGGCAATCTGCTGTACCCCATCATATGCCCTCTACCTCGCGGAGCGTGGAGAAGGTATGGGGGTGGATATGCGATCCCTCAGCCTCAGGGTGGGAATCTTCGGAGCTGAGTCGTGGAGCGAGAAGATGAGGCAGGAGATAGAGGACAGACTGGGCATTACGGCGCTTGACATATATGGACTTTCAGAGATTATGGGGCCCGGTGTTGCCATGGAATGCGCGGGGGGACGAAATGGTCTGCATGTATTTGAAGATCATTTCATTGTGGAGACAATCAATCCGGAGACAGGAGAGAATGTTCCCTATGGAGAAGAGGGAGAACTGGTTTTTACCTCTCTTACCAAGGATGCGTTTCCATTAATCAGGTACAGGACGAGAGATATCTCCCGGCTGATGAAAGAGCCGTGCAGGTGCGGCAGGACGCATGCGCGAATGGCTCGTATATCCGGGCGCAGTGATGATATGCTGATCGTAAGGGGAGTGAATGTGTTCCCGTCGCAGATAGAGAGCGTTCTCCTCGAAATAGAAGGACTTGAACCACATTATGAGCTTATTGTGGATCGGGAGGGCAGTCTGGATACACTGGAGATACGCGTTGAGATGAGTGGGGATGTATTCTCAGATGAGATAAAGAATCTCCAGAAGATCGAACAGCGTATAACCAAAGATATAAAGGATTATCTTGGCGTTACCGCGAAGGTAAAGCTGGTCGGATCACAGACACTGAAACGGTTTGAAGGTAAGGCGCAGAGGGTTATCGATAAAAGAAAAATCTGATTTCAAAGGTCTCAATCTGACAACAGGGAGGAAAGTGAGTTATGAAGGTAGAACAGATTTCCGTATTTCTGGAGAACAGGCCGGGCGGGCTTGAACATGTTACCAGGGTGCTGGCGGACGCGGATATAAATATCAGGGCGCTGTCTCTCGCCGACACCTCCGACTTCGGCATTTTGAGGCTTATTGTAAATGACATCGACTTAGCGGAGAAGGTCCTTCAGGGCGAAGGGCTCACAATAAAGAGGTCACATGTTGTAGCGGTGGAAATCCCCGACCGTTCGGGTGGCATGAACAGCATCTCAAAGGTGTTGACGGAAAATAATATAAATGTTGAGTATGCTTACGCGTTTGTGGAAAAAAGCGGTGAAAACGCGATAATAATATTCAGGTTTGATGATATCGACGCAGGGATAGTTGTTCTCCTGGAGAACGGATTCACCGTGTTGCCCGGTGAAAAGATATATCGGTTATAGGGTAATAATGCCGTAACCCTTGACCCGTTTATCTTTATTTTTTATCAGGATTCCAGACTCTTCTGCTGCCGCGTTGCCAGGGCGTTGGTTATGCGGTCTATTATGATTGCCAGAAACACAATGCATAGCCCGGCTTCTACGCCGCGCCCTACTTCAATCCGGTTGATTGCCAGAAGCACTTCCAAGCCCAAACCCCGTGCCCCTATCATGGAAGCTATGACCACCATGGCGAGGGCCATCATGGTTGTCTGATTGATTCCAACCATAATGGACGGAACCGCAAGGGGTATCTGGACATCGAACAGTATCTGCCTCGGACTCGCCCCGAACGCCCGTGCCGCCTCTATGGTGTCTTGCGATACCTGTCGTATTCCCACGTTGGTGAGGCGGATGACAGGCGGGATCGCGTAGATAAGAGTGGCGAACAGAGCAGGCACTTTTCCCAGACCGAACAGCATCAGCGCCGGGATGAGATACACGAAGCTGGGCATGGTCTGCATGGCGTCCAAAACGGGCCTGATGGTTGTTTCCGTAGAATCACTCTTGGCCATAAGGATGCCGACAGGGATTCCCACGGCCAGAGATACCACAACTGCCGATGTTGTGAGGGCGAGCGTCATCATGGCCATCTTCCAGTAGCCGAAGCTTCCGATGAGCACCAGCAGCAGGGCCATGACAAAGCCCATTGTCCACCTGTGCATGACCCGCCACGCCAGAATCCCCACGAACGCAATTACCAGCCACCAGGGCACCCAGAGAAAGAAGCGCTCGATATTCAGAAGAATTATCAGAAATACATGGCCAATGGCGTCGAACACGCCGGAGAAATTAGCCAGGACCCAGTCCATAAATCTGTCAATCCAATCCGCGAGAGGAATATTCATAAATCCGGGGAATTCACTCATCGTCAACAGCCTCCCTGCCCTGTATCATATTTTCAAATATTGAACTGATCTGTATTTCTCCCATGAATTTCCCGTTTTCGTCAACGACGGCAATAGGGTAATCCGCCTCGGCGGCAATCGGAAACAGGTCTTCCAGAATGACATCAGGAGCGGTTGTCGGCGGGTCCGGTTCGAAGGCATCTTCCGGAAAGGAGCCGTTATTTTGTATAACCGCCTTGAGCCGCTTCAGTGTAACCAGTCCGATGAGTTGTCTGCGATTACGGCTTACCATAAAGGCATAGTCCTCTTTTATGTCCTTCAGGGTGTGGAGGGCCGCCTTCGGCCCCTGCCATTCATACAGGAGGGCCTCTGGTTGTTCCATGATGCCCCCCGCGGTCAGCACCTTTGAGGGAGACGCGTCCTGAACGAACTCACGCACATAATCATCGGCGGGTGAGGTGATGACATCTTCAGGGGCGCCGACCTGCACGATCTTTCCATCTCTCATGATAGCGATGCGGTCCCCCAGCTTCAGGGCCTCGTGGAGGTCATGGGTAACAAATATGATTGTCTTCTGGACCTTGTCCTGGAGTTCCAGAAGCTCATCCTGCATCTCCCGGCGGATGAGAGGATCCAGTCCGCTGAAGGGTTCATCCATGAGAAGGATCTCGGGATCTATGGTCAGTGCCCTGGCGATTCCGACTCGCTGTTGCATTCCCCCGCTGAGGGCTGAGGGGTGGTGGTCTTCCCATCCCTTCAGCCCTACGGTTTCGATGGCCTCTTGCGCCCTGGCGAGGCGTTCTTCTTTTGAAACGCCCCTTACCCTTAGACCGTAAGCCACATTGTCGAGGACGGTTCTGTGGGGAAACAGACCGAAATACTGAAAGACCATGCCTGTCGTATGACGGCGGAAATCCCTGAGCTGTTTTTTATTATACTTGAGGATGTCCTCGCCATTTACGCGGATGCTGCCGCTTGTGGAATCAATCAGGCGGAGCAGCATCCGAATCAGTGTGGACTTTCCACTTCCGGAGAGACCCATGATAACAAAGAACTCGCCTCTGGCCACACTGAAAGAGACGTCTCTGACCGCCATCACATTGCCTGTTTTCTCCAGTATGGTCTCTTTGGATTCAAAACGAAGATCAGAATTGAGGATCTCCGCTGCCTTTTTACCAAAGATCTTCCACAGTCCATTGACCTCTACACAGATTTCTTCGGCTTGATCTGTCTGGTTGTTATGTTCCAATTTATGCCTCTCTATTTCAGGGCAGCCTTGACTTTCCCGGCTACATCAGCAGAAACCCATTTCGTCCACACGTCCTCTCTGTTTTTGAGGAACCAGACTGCACCGTCTTCGGTGCTTCCCTTTGTGTCCCGCATATAGGCTAGGACCTTGTTGACCATAGCGGTTTTCGTTTCATATTTTCGCAGCATCTCCACGACGTCTGGCGCATCCTTGAAGAGCTTCGTATTAACAAGTATGTTTACCTTGACAGCTCCGTAGGTACACCCCTTGTCTTTCTCCCACGTCTCCTGGTTGAACGCGGGTTCTTCCAGACGTGTCATGTCCAATTTTCCCAGAACCCATGTGGGTTCCCAGTAATAGCCTACCCATGGTTCCCCTTTTTTGAACGCAGCAGCCATGGAGCCGCTCAGCGCCGCATCCGAACCCGTGATAAAGTCATTATAATATTTGTCCAGGCCGTAGGTCTTGAGCTTGGTGGAATTAATTTTTGTACAGCCCCATCCCGGAATGGAATTGTAAAAGCGTCCTTTGTCCGGAACTTCAGGATCCCCAAACAGTTTCCAATACTTAGACAGATCGGAAACGGATTTCAGATCCGGAGCCGTGGGTTTGATTCCTCGCTTTGGATCTCCCTTGATCATATAAGTAGGAACCAGCCATCCCTGCCAGTTATCGGAGAAATTGCTTCCGAGATCGGCCACCTTGCCGGATTTGGTCATTTTATCATAGAGTTCCTGTATATTCTCGGTCCAGGACTCCATATTGATATCTACATCATCCTGCATCATGGCGGTATTGAGCATGATTGTGTCTCCGGGGATGTATTCCACATCGTAGCCCATTCCATGCTTGAAGATAAACCCGGCTACTCGGTTATGAACCTGGGCGCTGTCCCAGCTGAAATCACAAAACCGTATGGTACCCTTTGCCGCGGATGCGGTGATCGGCAGTGAAATAAGCGAAACGCATACCAATAACACGATAAACTTAACTAGATAACTAATTTTCCCTTTCATCTTACACCTCCTTATTTTTCTTGATTGTTAAAAAACTATACGCCAATAAAAATTGGTTAAAGTTCTATACATTTGGGGTTCGAGACGGGTGTCATGCATGTATAAAAAGAGTCTACGCACAAGTATGCCACAAGGAACTCAGGTAAAAAGCTGGCTGATCAATTTGGCTTTCTTCTTCATGGATTTCACGACGAAGACCTCGCTACGGCTTTGTTTAGAGCACACCAGATCTTTTATGTCAACCCCTGAGGGCGGGAATGGTGGTAATCCAATTGTTTAAAGCGGGTTTAAGTAAATGTTAAGTTTGCATTTCCTGCTATTTAAACAATTTTCTAAAGAGCGGAATAGCTTTGCGGATGTCAGGGATGCTTTTTCGGGCAGCCTTCTCCCCTTCTGCTATCAGATTTCCGGCGTGGGAAAAATCGGACCAGTGAAGATTACCAACTTCGGGCCGGATTATAACATTCGCCGCTGTTAGCTCGTAGTCTGTCAGATAATAGGAGGTTATATCGGCGGCCCTGTCACATATTTCCTGCGCGGTTTCGAGTTCTTCATCAGAGAAAATGCCCCTCGTGATATTTACGGCAATTACAATGTCCGCTCCCTCCCTCCTGGCGGCGTTGACCGGGACCAGGGAGATGATACCTCCATCCGACAGCAGCATTTCCGCCGCTTTTCTGGGTTCCATTGCCCCGGGGACGGCGCTGCTTGCCATTACGGCCTCTCGCAGAGGTCCTTCGGAAAAGATAACCTGCTCTCCGCTTATCAGGTCTGTGGTGACGGTTCGGAAGGGAATAAGGGTGTTCTGGATCAATATGTCCGGTATAAAAAAATCGACCATGGACTGAAACTCTTTAGGGGAGAGTATCCCCGGTTTGAACATTGCCTGCAGGAGCAGAAACTTGTTCTGTAGAAACCCCTGTATCTTTTGTGTGCGGGATGTATGCCCTCCGTTATGCGCTTTTTCTATGATTCTGATCGCGGAAGATTGATATCCCTCGCTGTTCAGATACTCATCTATCTTCAGTTCCATTTCTTCAGGGGTTGTTCCACTGGCGTAGGCTCCCCCGATCAGGGCGCCGCTGCTGGTGCCCACTATGATATCTATAGGGATTTTTTCCTGCTTGAGAACCCTGATTACGCCTATATGCGCGAAACCTCTGGCGCCACCTCCACCGAGGGCAAGTCCTATACGTTTATTTTTCCATCTCATGGTTTTCACTCCATCCTTTTAATTGCCCTGCTGCCTGAGCCTTATATGTGCCCTTGCGAAGTATATACCCGATAAAACTGCTCGTTATTTATAAAGTGTTGTTTGGCTAATGTCAAACAATGACGGTTTTGGGACTTTTTACGATCTTATCAAGAAAGGTTTGCCAAAACGAGACGGTGTGATATAACGTTTCGTGGTTGTCTTCGGATGAAAAGGAGAGATGTCTTTATATCACATAAACAGGAGCTTCGAATGAATCTTGTGGAAAAAATCGCTCTGCCCAACGATCTGGTTTTACAGATTTGGGACAAATCACGTGTTATCGCCTCCGGTACCACAAAGGTTGAACTGGGCATGGTGTTAGCCTTCGCAGTCAGAGAAGAATATTTCAGCGATCCTGAGGACTTTCAGAAGGTCGTAGATGTATTTGGGCCGGAGATATCCTATGAATGCACTAAGGAGAGGCCATTCGTCAGCACGCCTGACATCAAGAGGGTTTTCGATGAACTGCTTGAGGATTTCAGAAGGGACTCACTCCCCTATATATCGAGGACCGATTTCCCCGCGCGTTTCGCCATATCGAAGCTGCGAGATATACGGCAACACCCCTACAGGTACCGTGATATCCTAGGAGAAACACGCATCTGAGTTGAGCATCTTGATTTAATTAAACTTTAAACTAATCATACACTTTTGGCGCTACCAGAAAATCATGAGATATGACAAAGACAAACGGGCGGTAATGACCCTGGATGCCGGGGGTACGAACATGGTCTTTTCTGCCGTAAAAGGTGAGAAAGAAATTGTTAAACCAATAGTCGGCTCATGGTGATACCCTGGAACAAATTCTGGGGACCATTATCGGCGGTTTTAAAGAAGTGCAGTCAAAGCTCACACAAAAACCGATTGCCATAAGTTTTTCCTTTCCGGGTCCTGCCGATTATGAGAATGGCATCATTAGCGATCTGGAAAATCTTCCCGTATTCCAGGGGGGAGTAGCGCTCGGCGGGGGAAGATGAGTGAAAGGTGTTGTTTCTTAAAATCCTGTTAAAATATGATATAATGCATGCAAAATAAGATGAAACGGGAGGTTCTATAATCAATATGCACTATGATACAGCTCTCAGGCCCTATGGTTCAAAACGGCTTGAAGAAATTGAATCGGCCGATATTATGATTGGCATACCCTGTTACAACAACGAGAAAACGGTCGAGCATGTCATCCAGATGGTCACTTATGGCCTTGCCAAACATTATAATGATATGAGAGGTGTGATTTTCATCGCCGATGGTGGATCAACCGATGATACTCGCGAAGTAGCCAGGGATTTTCAGATTAAACCATGGCAGGAAAAGGTTGTGACAATATACCGGGGACCTGCCGGTAAGGGTACGGCTCTGCGATCTGTCTTTGAAGCAGCTAATCGACTTAAAATCAAGGCATGTGCCGTTGTCGATTCAGACCTTCGCAGCATCACTCCTGATTGGGTAAAATATCTTCTCGATCCCGTACTGGAAAGGGGATATCAGTTCGTTGCGCCTGTTTATGTACGGCACAAATATGACGGTACCATAACCAATAATATTGTATATAATCTGACAAGAGCCCTTTACGGAAAGCGGATACGCCAGCCTATAGGTGGAGACTTCGCCCTCTCCGGGGATGTGGTCAAGTTCTATATTGAACAGGATGTCTGGGAAACGGATGTTGCTCGCTTTGGTATTGATATCTGGATGACCACGAATGTTGTAACTCGCAATTTTAAAATTTGCCAATCGAATCTAGGTGTTAAAATCCACGATGCGAAAGATCCTGCTCAACATCTTGGTCCCATGTTTCGCCAGGTAATGTGGACTGTATTCTGTCTCATGGAGGAATATGAAAACTACTGGAAGAATGTACGAGGAAGCGAATCCGTCGAAACGTTTGGTTTTGAGGGTGATTTGGAGCCGGAACCAATTAATGCCAACATAGATGGAATGATCGAGAACTTCAAGATCGGCTTCCAGCAGTTTTCTGCTCTGTGGAATGATATCTTCAGTGAGCAATGCTTTGAACATATCAGGAAGGCTTCAGAAATGGACGCTGCAAATTTTCATCTCCCCACCGATGTCTGGGTCAAAATCCTCTACGAACTTGCATACACTTTTCATGCATGGCAGATTAACCGGCACAAACTTATCGATCTGATGACTCCGCTATATTATTGTCGAGTGGCTTCTTTCATAAGAGAAAGTCGGGATATGTCATCTCAGGAAGCAGAGGCTCTTGTCGAAGATCAGGCTTTGAAGTTTGAAGAACAAAAGGATTACCTGATACACCTGTGGGATAAGAAATCAGAAAAAATTGCAGAGACAGAACCATGATGGTATCTCAAAATACGTCGCAGATGGATTTTACAAGCATCTAATTATTAAAAATATTCTACGGGGACTCTGAGGGAAATCCCCTCAGGGTGAGACCTTTCGCAAAAGGTCTTATAGCGTTAAGCGAGTGGCCTGCCACCATTGAGCCTTTCGTAAACCCGAACATACTCGGCAATCATGGTATTCAAGTCGTATCGTTCTCTCGCTTCCTTCATGATCCTCTTGATTTGCGGTTCTCTTATCTCTACGGGGTGCCGGTGAAACCGAACACTCTTTTCCAGACCGTACCATAGCCCACCGGAATCATAATTTCGGAAGAGGAATCCATTCCCAACATCCTGGG
>Ga0265595_1000863_pt1 | contig 25265 bp, 18 predicted proteins | sample saktaG_15_FD_190148 | JGI IMG/M metagenome (GOLD analysis project Ga0265595, IMG submission 190148) | Saline water microbial communities from Sakinaw Lake, British Columbia, Canada - sak_2013_06_06_50m | ecosystem: Environmental > Aquatic > Non-marine Saline and Alkaline > Saline ...
GCGATATGGTCGCCGGGCTTCAGGATATGGTTTTCCTTAAGCGATTGAAATACGTAAATCATGGCCGCGGTGGCGCCCTCGGTGGCGAAAAGATCGAATTTACCTTTCGGTCGTCCGTCATGGCTGAAGTGGATCAGGGAGAGGTAGTCGAAAACAATCTTTTCCGTGTTGGTCAGCATTCTCGGGGGTGAGGGATAAAAATCACCGAGGACGGCATCGGCCAGTTCGAAGACCAGTTCATCCGGTTCCAGATTAAGTTCTTTCTCCGCGTAATCTATGGCTTTACTTAAAAATTCCGCTGCGTCACCTCTGCATTTTTCGCTGAGATAATTCTCTAATTTCTTTGCTATGCCCTTTTTCTCCGGCCGGAAACCAAGATCCGGCGCGGGGCCGTTTTTGCCTGCAAGTTCGGTGGCAAAACTGTTGAGGAGCGAGAAGGCTTCTCTTGCCGTAGTGTTGAGGAAATTCGGGTTACCCCGCCCGGCATTCAAAACTCGGCATTTTTTACCGGTTTTCAGCTGTTCAGTACAGGCCGTGGTGGCTGTCTCTATGAGAATATTTTTGAATTCAAAGGGGCTGAGCGCTTCATAGGCGTCCCTTTCCTTCTGGGGCATCGGATAGATTTCCGCCTGAAGCGAAACCGGCTGCAGGAGCAAAAGGCCCAGAGACACGGCAACAATCAGTTTTATGGATGAATTTAATACTGTCTTAATCATGATTTTCTCCTTCCTGATTTTCTCCATCATTCAAGCATGCCTCCCCCGGAATCCCGATTACTATTTCTTATCCCTTTTCAGCACGCTGGCATAAAATCCCGACAGGTCATTTTTGAGCTTTTGATGCGCAATCGGGTACGCATACATCTTCAGAAGCCGACGGCGAATTGGTGACTGAATACTACCGGCTGGAAGCCGGTAGGTTCAAACGTCGGCTGAAAGCCCGACTATGGGTCTTCAACCTTGAACTCCTCATCTTCTTTTGCAACATTTTGGATTTCTATGTATTCCATGATTATTTCATCGGTAATGTTTCCGGAACTGGTAACAAAAAAAACCTCGCGCCCAAAAATGCCGACCCCAGCACTGGCGCTTCAGGTGACTGTATTCTTGTAACAGTTTCCTCAAACTCTTACCCTTGATGCGTTGCATCAGCCGACTGGAGGATATATGCGGCGGACACGAAACAAACAAATGTACATGCTCTTTACCTATGTGACCTTTGATAATATCCACTTCCAGTTCGGCGCATATATCCCTCACGATTTGCCGAAGTCGTACTGCAATCTCACCTCGCAACAACTGTTTCCGGTATTTCGTGATCCATACCAAATGATATTTGATGTCGAATCGGGTATGGGCTGTCCTTCTGTTGTGCTCCATACCCCTTTCTTACTAAAGTTGTCGTCTGAAGGCGAGGGATTTAATATCCCAAAACGAGACTATTAAAAACCGGTAGGTTATAGAGATGTATTTATCACTATGATTTATACTCATGTTCTTAATAAAGGCGGTAGGACTGTGAGCAGACCACTGGATGTGATTTAACAAATGGGAATTTCCCCAGGAATTGTCCTATGACCCCGGACCTCACACACTTTCCCCAATCGCCTATACTGCACCTCCAGATTGTGGTAAATATTTCATTGACTCACAAGGCTGTTTTTCTTATACTTTCTTTGCGAAAAGGGAAGTTTTTATCGGAGTACCTTATGAAACGATTTTTCTTCATAATTTTTTTCGTATCTGTGGCATTCATTACCACCGCCGCTTATCATGTATTCAAGCCGCAATGGATTCTTTTCCACAAGGGAGAAGATCACTACCTCAAAAAAGAATATTCAAAGGCCATTATATACTACGAACCTTTGACAAACTTCGATTTCAAAAAACCGGAATTTTTACGGCACCTCGGAATTTCATATATTGTAACCGGACACTACGATAAAGCATCATCCGTTTACGAAAAATTAATAAGAATTCAACCTGAAGATCAGGAAGCTGTAGTAAAACTGGCTTATGTTTACGTGGAACAGGGCAATTTTAACACGGCAATCGACCTGCTTAAGCTGCTTCTTACAGCAGGATCAGACACACGTCTTGCCCGAATATATCTGGCGAGAACCCTGACGTGGAGCGGACGATTCGATGACGCCATTAATGAATACAGAAAGGTGCTGGGGGAAGAGAAATGAAATTATATACAGACAAACCTTTACGTATCGGCTTTGCTGCAGCTTTACTCATCTTTACATTAATTATTTCAGACGTGTCGCTGATAAGCGGATTCGAGAAGGCGGTAAATCCTGCCCCACAGAAGATGCTCTTCTCAAAAGGTTCAATGCCGAACATGGAAGACATTACCGGAGAAATCCCGGACTGGATGGCCCGATGGGAACTCGCCAAGGTTTTGAGTTACGTTAAAAGATATGACGAGTCGGTCGCGGAATACAGAAAAGTCATCCTGGAAAAGCCGTCCCTCCATAAAGTAAGAATAGAATTGGCCAATGTACTTTTCTGGTGGGGAAAGCCGGATGATGCACTTATTGAATTAAAGCACGTGCCAACCGATACGATTGATGAAAAAACAAAAGTTCTTCTGGCTGATCTTTATATGAACCAGAAAAATTATGAAAAAGCGGAGCCGCTTTACGCCGGATATCTAGAGAAGTACCCGGAAGATGATAAAGTCAGACTGAGGCTTGCCGAAATGTTAAGCTGGTCGAAACGCTACGATGAATCACTCACCGAATACAAAATAATCTTGAAGTCGAGACCTGATGACACACAGGTCAGGAGAAAATATGCATTTGTCCTGAGCTGGGCGGGCAGGTATCCCGAAGCGATAAAAGAATTGAGGAAGACCCTTAAGTAACAGAAGATACCGATTTTTGTTCCGAAAGACCCGGTAATTATATGTTGAAACAAAATTCGCTGCAAAAAGGCGCGTTTCTCTTTCTTTGTTTCTGTGTGTTGCGGATACTCTCTTATCCCGGTCACACTGCCGTGGCATCGGAATACCGGGCAGCTTTGAATTATGCAAATCAGTCAAACGAATCAAGCATTGTTTCCCCTTCCGATATGATCAGTGATTTTGAGGCCAGACTGGCCCTCGCACGAATCCTTTCATACACCAATGAAAATTTGAAGGAAGCCGTCAACGAATACAACGTCCTCATCAATGAAAATCCTGATAATCCCGATCTTCTCGCGGAAGTAGCGGATATTGAAGCGCGGCTGGGGCACGCAAGAAAGTGTCGTGATCTTTACGACAGAATCCTCGCAATGACAGATCGTGACGAGATATTTCTGCTTCGTTTCGCCGATCGCATGAATAGCTGGGGCGATTTTTACCGTGCAGAAAAAATTTACAGGAATTACATAAATAATCATCCCGAGGCACATGATACGGTCTTAAAACTTGCTTCGATTCTGGCCAGTTCTCAGCGATACTATGAAGCCGAAGGGATTTATCGCAGACTTATCCTCCAGAATGGGGAAACGGAAGAGGTTCTCCTCGAGCTTGCAAAACTTAAACTTCAGGAAAAGAAATTTAATGAGAGCATTTCGTTTGCGGATAAAATCACGATGGCCGGGCCCGACAATACTGAAGCGTTATTCTTACAGGGGCACGCACTGGTATATTTAAAGCGCTTCGACAAAGCTTTAAAAATGTATGAGCGTTTAGTGACCATATACCCCAAGAGGACTTCGGCTTGTCTGGCTACCGGTAAATTATACATGAAAGAGGGGAATCCCGAGAAGGCCGCGGCATACTTTAAAAAGGCTTACAGAATTGAACCGGAGAATCGGGAAACTCAATTCTACCACGCGGGATTTGACAGGGTGGTTGCAGATGAATTTATTCATAACACCTTGAAATCAGACGCAGAATCCCCTGAAAATCTAAAGGAATGGGCACAACTATATGCATCCAATGGGTACAACAGGGAAGCCATTGCCTTTTACAAGGCGGCGATGGGGAGTGACCCTGAATATTTTCCTGCCATTACAGGTCTGGCCGAAGTGCTAGCCATAGATAAGCAATATGATGCCTCGATAAAACTTTTCAAATCTCTTTCTGAAAAATTCCCGGATAATTCAAAGATTTTAATAAACACGGCACGTGCTCTGGGGTGGTCAAGAAAGTACGGTGAATCGATTGATCTTTATGAAAAGATCCACAAGCTTAACCCGGCGGATCCGGTGCCTCAAAAGGAAAAAGCCCGGACCGCGATGTGGGGGAAAAGGCACGCCCTGGCAATGGAAACTTATAAAAACATGCTCACCCCTTCTGTTGATAAAAAGCTTGCCACGATCCTGTCTCCCATATCCGACGTTTTAAAAATCAAAGCCTTAACAAAAGAATTTGAGGGGTTAAAAGAGAGTGTGGAAAAAGAGACTGTCTATGAGGGATATGAAATTTTCACCAATAATTTCAAAAATATAAAGAAATCTCTTTCTCCGGATAATAAAAAACAGATTGAACTGGCTGCTGTTGATCTCATCCCGTTATTTAAGATTCAAAAAGCCGTATCGCTGGAGATGAAGGCAAAGGATCTTGGATGGAATAAAAGATATACCCAGGCAATGGACATTTATGAAAAGCTCCTATGTTTTGAGCCCGGCAACGAAGAGGCACTTTTTGATTATGCCCAAGTCGAATGCGCTCAGGGCTTATGCGACAAAGAGGCACGGACTTACAAACATTTGCTCAACATTGATCCTCGGCACAGCCTTGCGGGCCTGGCATTAAAGCGGCAGGAAATCAGGAGCCATCCCTTTTTACAGCTCGACCATTCATACTGGAACGAAGACGGGCGTGGAGATCTGGCCAAAATTACGAGAAACCGGACTGACCTTATCTTTGATATCCCTTTTTACTGTCGTAATCATGCGACATTCAAAGTACATAACTGGATAGAACGCCCTGCTTTCACAGGCGAATCATATAAGGCCCATGGTTTTTCCCTTCAATTAAAAGGAATCTTTAACCCCTATATGAAAGGGGAAGTAAGCTGGACCAACAAAAATTATAATTATGGTAACTTCGGCACAACAGATACGGGGCATGCCAGTCTCTTTTTTAACCTGAGAGATTATGTAGAGGCAGGTATTGGTTACGTTAAAACTGACGAACTGTATAATTATTTCGGTATTAAACAGGGAACCCAGGCTGACACATGGTGGATTTCAGCCAAATCAAACCTTAACCGCAAGCTGGAGGTAAGCGGTAAGGCCAGATATATAGATTACAGCGACAACAACGACGGCCAATTTTATTCTCTTGGAATCGGTTATGCCGTTACGGATCACCCCAGGATATTCAAGGTCATTCTTTCAGGAGAATACCGTGACACAAAAGAACAAAACGTATACCGGTACAGCGGTAACAATCTGGTTGATATTACTCATCCCTACTGGGCCCCTCAAAACCACCTGGGCGGCGACATTACTCTGGAATGGCATCACGATCTTTCAAAACTCTTCTTTTGCGGCAGTGAGCTCCATTTTTATGATATCAGTGTGTCGTTCGGATCAAACTCAGAGGGGAATTCTTCAAAACAGCTTAAAGGGGGATGGCACTACGAATTTTATGATCACTGGACAGTTGGTATCGAAGGAATGATCCACCGTTCAGACGATTGGGATGCTGAAGGTGTCTGGGGTACTATTAAATACCAGTTTTAAAGGTTATGAATAAAATGCAAAAGAAAATATCTATCAAATCAATGATGTTCATAATTCTGCCTTTTGCAGCTATAATTCTCGCAATCTCTTATCTTATGATTCGAACATTCCTGTTCATCATTGCTGATTATTTGTGGTATGAAAAAACGGTTGCTCTGTTTCTTCTTCTTGCGGAAATTTTTATCTTGATGCACGGAATCGGATATTTTCTGGAAATTGTTCATGTTGCCAGCGGTAAAAAATCACCGGTGGTGCCGGAAGACCCTTTACCCCCGCTGACATCATTCCCTCCGATTGCAATTATCGTATCCTCGTTCAAGGAACCCCTTGACGTTATTGAGGATACGTTAGTCAGCTTTTATAATCTCACTTACCCGAACAAATATATCTATTTCCTTGACGACACTCGTTATGATCTGCCCGGTGATGACCAGTTAAAAATGCAGGATTACAGAGAAGAAATTAACAAACTTTGCCGGAGAATTGGCGTAAAGCTTTTCAGGCGGAAGTGGCGGGGAGCAAAGGCAGGTATGATCAATGACTTCCTCGACTTTCTTGAAGGCAATCAGAAAGAGGGATTCGAATTCCAAAACTTCGAAGAAGATAAGCATCACGAAAAGGAAAAATACATCATCGTTTTCGATGCCGACCAAAACCCTTTCCCCAACTTTGCGGAACTGCTGGTCGCTATTATGGAACATACTCCCAGGCTTGCCTTTATTCAAACTCCCCAGTACTACTCAAACTTTGAGACAAATCGCATTGCCCGTGCATCAGGTTTCCAGCAGGCGGTATTTTATGAATATATCTGCGAAGGAAAAAGTGCCCAGGACGCCATGTTCTGTTGTGGCACCAATGTTATCTTCAGACGGGAGGCACTCATGGATGTTGGCGGATTCGACGAAACATCGGTAACGGAAGACTTTGCAACTTCTTTAAAGTTTCACCTCAACAACTGGAGATCTGCATACCTCAACAGGGTTATGGCTTTTGGAATGGGCCCGGAAGATTTAGGCGGTTACTTTAAACAGCAATTCAGATGGGCACTTGGAACAATTGGTCTTCTCCGACAGGTTATCTCACACTTTGTAAGGCATCCGGCGAAACTTACACCAGTCAAGTGGTGGGAATATTTTCTTTCGAGCACCCATTATTTCATTGGTCCTGTTTTTCTGATTCTTGTACTCTGTCCAATCCTTTACCTCTTTACAAACGTACCCAGTTACTTTGCCAGGCCGGAAGTGTACATTTTGTTCTTTCTTCCCTATATTGCCATAACTCTCTCAACCTTTTTCTGGACTCTTAAGGAACGTAATTACACTGTAAAAGATATCTTTACCGGGCAACTCCTCATGGCTGTCACCTTCCCCGTTTATATCAAGGCTTCAATACTTGCACTGCTTGGAATAAAGGGGAGCTTCGTCATAACGCCAAAAACAGGCAGTGTAGCTCTTCCACTCAAAGATCTCTGGGCTCAACTTTTTATCATTACCGTCAGTTTTGCCGCAATTATCTGGGGTTTGAACAGGCTCTATTACGAACATAATCCCATTGGGGCTCTGATCGTCAACATGCTATGGTGTCTGTATCACCTTATTATCTTGTCGTCCGTATTTTACTTTAATATACCCGATCAAAATGGTCAGAAATGAACACAAGACTTCTTCATAACATAACAAACATATTCACTATACTGATGCTGTTTTTGTCGCTGGGCTGTCATCAGGTGCAGGCACATCAGTCATCAATGGAAGCACCTCTTTGGGGATTTGCCCTTGACGGATACCCGATCACCCTTGAAAAATTGCAAGCCGTCAAGAAAAAAACGGGATTGAATGCTTCGGTCATTGTTTTTTTCCTCCAGTGGCCCTCCCCGGAAAAACAAAATACGGCGAAGTTCCCCTGTGAAACTCTTGAGGCAATATATCAGGAAGGGAGCATTCCCTGTCTCACATGGGAACCTATGTATTACGAAGGAGTTACAGAAATTATGATTTCCCATCATGCGATTATGGCCGGTCAGTATGATTCATACATTACTGAATTCGCAAGGCAGGCAAAATCATATGGCAGGCCCTTGATGATTAGATTTGCCCACGAGATGAATATTGAGCGCTACCACTGGGGTACGGAGAAAGCCGACTACGGGCCTCAAAGCCCCGCCGTTTACAAAAAGATATTTTACTATGTTGTTAATATATTCAGAAATATGGATGTAAAAAATGCGCTCTGGGTCTTCTGTCCTAATGCGGAGTCTGTTCCGAATACCTCCTATGATCCGACAGCCAGCTGGAATTGCGTAGCCAATTTTTACCCGGGTGATGATTATGTCGACATAGTAGGAATGGATGGTTACAACTGGGGTACGACACAAACAATAGAAAAGGACAGCTGGGAAAGCCAGTGGAAATCTTTTGAAAATATCTTCAGGAATGCTCAGGCTGAACTGGCAACCATAGCACCCGGCAAGCCTGTCATTATCTTTGAAACAGCAAGTGTCACGCAGGGTGGAAACAAGAATCAATGGATCAGTGAGGCGCTGGTAACCGCCCGGCAGTGGGGTCTACGGGGGATCGTCTGGTTTCAGGTAAAGAAAAAACTAGATTGGCGAATCAACAGCGATAATGATATAGAATACATCGACAGCGTGAGGAACAATAGTTCTCGTTCCCATGACTGGATACGGAGTTTGACCCGATGAGAAAAGAAGAATTGCTCAAATGCATTCAGGAAAGTATAAGACGAGAAGAAAGTGCTACGACTGTTTACCTTGGACATTTGAAGGCACTGGTTTTAAGAAGCGGTCTGTCCGAATCAGACATTGCGGAAGCAAGAAAAACTATCGAATTTCTCGTTAAATCCAACATGGCACACAAGAAATTGATGGAGGATTTACTAAAGAGAACCGAAGAGGACTCAAAAGATGTTTACTAAGGAAACATTTATTGATTATTTTCAACAAATCCTTACACTCGAAGAAGAAATGGAAGCGGAATATCGCTACATACTCAACGAGATTAACCATCCTGAATACAAAACAATTTTCGAACGTTTGGCGAATGAAGAGCGATTCCACCAATCGAAAGTTCAAGAATTAATCGATCTTTTTGAAAAATAAATCCCGTGTTGAAAGCCATTTGGGATAGTTGACTTACAATTGGCGTTATGAATAATTTATGGATAGGAGCTCTTTCGGTTCTGCTTCTGAACCTTCCGTTTGGCTTCTGGCGAGCAGGGGTCTAAAAAAAATTCGCTGCCCTGGTTTCTGGCAGTGCACATTCCCTTTCCTTTCATCATCTGTATTCGTATTTTGGCAGGGATTGGATGGCATTTTACTACATTTCTGGTGCTGATAAGCACATTTTTAATCGGACAGTTACTCGGCGGCAAACTCCGGCACTTGTATCAAAAGCCCAATAGACACGGCAACAATCAGTTTTATGGATGAATTTAATACTGTCTTAATCATGATTTTCTCCTTCCTGATTTTCTCCATCATTCAAGCATGCCTCCCCCGGAATCCCGATTACTATTTCTTATCCCTTTTCAGCACGCTGGCATAAAATCCCGACAGGTCATTTTTGAGCTTTTGATGCGCAATCGGGTACGTATACATCATGTGTCCCGCCGGATACGTAAAAATATGGATGTTGTCGAGGCGCTCACTGGGAATATCGAGATGATTGAGGGCATAAATGGTGGCGTCATGGACGCATGCTAGGTCAAACATGCCGATACCCACAAATACGCGAAGCAGCTCATTGTTCCGCAACGCCCGGGCAAGATCGGTCACCGTCTCGGGATATCCCATCTTCGGATCTTCGGCCCCCTCGCTGCGCGCGCCCGAACCCCAGTCCCACAAAGGTTCGGCTTCCACATTAATCCTGTCGTACTCCACCAAGGTTGTAAACTTGAGATCGCCCTTCAGGTACGCGTTGAACGCGGTCGCCACCGGCCCGCCGATATTATTCATCAGGGGATCATCCGCAAAGATACTGTTAATACAGGGGCCGGTCACCCTGCTGTCATAGTAGCTGACGGCCTTCCTTTCGTCCTGGAGCAGGTGGGACATAAATGTGAGCATCGGTACCCGCAGGTTGTATGACAGGATGAGATCAACGGGCATACTCGTATACTGTGAGAACTGCCGTGCGATATCGCGCCTCTTGCCGGGCGACAGTGTATTGCCCTCCCAGAGCGCCCGGGCATATTCGTCCGAACTCCACGCACGAACCTTCACCAGAAGCTCATCCAGGGGCATCTTTTGAAATAGCGGGTCGATTTTGTGGTGATACCACGCCGCTGTTGCCATTTCGGAAATGCTCAGAATATGAGGAACGTCCAATCCGACCTGAGACATCATGGTCGCATAGGTAAGGGCCGGTGAAATAAAAATAAGTCCCGCCGGATATAGCCCCATGTCCTGAACATATGACGAGAGACCGGCAGTCCTGATACCGCCATAACTCTCGCCGGCAATGAAAACCGGCGACTCCCACCGTTCGTTTTCAGTAACATAAGTCCTGATAAACTGGCCGACACTCTCCACATCCTGGGCAACACCCCAGAACTCTTTAAAATCGTCCCGCGGTATAGCCCGGCTGAACCCTGTTCCGACTGGATCGATAAAAACAAGGTCTGTAAGATCCAGCAGAGTATTCGGGTTGTCTCGCACACCATAGGGGGGATCGGTAATGTGGATACCGTCGCCCAGCGAAACTGTTTTGGGGCCAAAGGCAGCAATGTGAAGCCAGATAGAGGCTGATCCGGGACCGCCGTTATAACAAAACGTGAGCGGTCTGCGCGTCGGGTTAGAAGTGCCCTCTTTCACGTAGGCAACATAGAAAAAACTGGCTTTCTGCTCGCCCTTCTTGTCGTAAAAAGGCAGAAACCCCGCCGTGGCGGTATAGGCAATCTTTTTCCCGTTCACCGTCACGTAATGTTGCGTGACCGACGGTTTTTCCGGGATGGACACATACCGCGCTTTTTGCTGTTCCGCTAATGGCGGTGAAGGCTGTTTGCCTTCCGGCACCTGTTGTTCCGCGCCTGTTGAGGTAACCGCAGCCATACAGAATATGAAAACAAAGGCCAGAACCGTGAAAACTCTCATTGACTTACGTTTTTTCATTCTATCCTCCTATCTCCAGTCTTTCTTGTATGTTCTCTATCATTATTGATGATTTTGTGAAAAGTAAAAATCGGACACTTTTGTCATTTCCGCGAGAGCAGGAATCCCATGGAAACGAGAATCCAAATAATCCGCCAGCTCCTTTGCGGGGCCGACAGCCACAACATCAACCTCACCTTCCTCAAACTCTCTGAAACATCGTTTGCATACTTTCATGTCTGAACTCCTCCGTACATGAAATGTAAATCTGTCCCCAATTTACACAATCATGTCCATATGGCTATAAGACCCATAAAACCAAACGCGGCAACTATTAGAACGAATTTCAGCCACCGGTTTTCCTTCTTTTCAAAGACCTCCCCGATGATATCCAGAACGGCGATATAAAGGAATGTTCCTGCAGCCAGCGCATCAAAAACGGCTTCAATCTGTGTTGCCGTCATGCTCGTTGTCAGTATGGAAAAAGCTATTCCAAGAATAATTCCCAGAGGAGTCATAAAGGAGAAAAATGCAATGCTTCCGGCGGCCCTCCGCGAAGGAATCCCCGCTCTTTTCAGGCTGACACCGAGAGCAAACGCGGCGGAGCTTTTATGGGCAATAATGGCAATAAATATAATGGCAGAAGAAATCAGTGTCTTCTCAAGCCCCAGAGACACACCGGCGATAATTGAGTGAATGGACAAAACAAGCAATAGTATAAATGGATATATGGGTTGCCCTTCAGACATTGCGTTAATAGCCTTTTCCCTGACTAAAACCTTTTCAAGAAAAAGTACCAGAAGAAATCCGCATCCACACACAAGGGGAGCCAGGGGGTAGTCGATGTCAGGGGCAAATGATTTGAATTTTTCACTGGCATCTGAAAGCATGTGAATGAGGCCGGCGCCAAGGAATATACCTCCCGCAAATGCGTTGCCGAGTGATAATAGCCTTTCACCCCGTTCCGACATACCAATCCTCAGCGGCGCCAATCCACCGGCAAGACCCCCGATAATAATAAGTAATATAGCCGCAATCTTAAACAACAGAATTTCCATGGGACTGACTCCTTTTATGATTACTGCTTAAGAATATTGCAATATAGACGTAATACAGGAACGCTACCCGGATTATTTTTCCCGTGCATGGAAACGTATTCGGGATTTGTCTCCCGTAGAAAGACCCTTATAGAACCTCTCTTATACGAGATAGAGATCCTCCGCCTGGCGCAGGAGCCACTCCCTGAAATCGGGGCTGGCGATGCTGATAATGGCGAGCGCTCGCTCTCTGGTGGACTTTCCCTTCAAATTGACTGCCCCGAACTCGGTCACGAGATAGTGCACATCCATCCGCGGCGTGGTCACTGCTGTCCCCGGTTCGAATCGAGGAACGATACGTGAAATCGTCCCCTTGTCCGCTGTGGAGTAAAAGGCAAGGATAGACTTTCCACCTCTGGAATTGAACGCGCCGCGGACATAATCTAGCTGTCCTCCGGTACCGCTGTACTGTGATCCTCCGAGGAACTCGGCATTGGCTTGTCCCAGAAGATCCACCTCCAGTACGGAATTGATGGAAACCATAAAATCGTTTTGCGCGATGACGGACGGTTCGTTGGTATAAGAAACCGGGTAGCTCTCCATACTGGGATTGTCGTTCATAAATTCGTACATCCGGGTATCGCCCTGGGCCACGGTAAAGATATGTTTCAGAGGATGAAGGGTTTTTTTCCGCCCCGTTACCACCCCCTTTTCAATCAGGTCAACCATGCCGGGGACGAAAAGCTCCGTATGTATCCCCAGATCTTTGTGATCGGTAAGATAGCCCGTGATGGCATTGGGAATCGCCCCGAAGCCGAGCTGAATCGTTGCCCCATCGGGAATCATCTCGGAGATAGTACGCCCAATTGTTTCCGCCTCCGGTTTCGGGCCACCGGGACTCATTTCCAGTAGAGGCTGATTATGTTCCACCAAGGCATCAACTTCGGAGATGTGAAGGAGGGAATCCCCGAAAACGCGAGGCATTCTTTCATTGACTTCTACAATAAGCCGCCTGGCGTGCCGGGCTGCCGTCGAGGTAAAATCGTTTGCCGTTCCAAAACTGAAAAACCCCGCTTTGTCCATTGGAGACACCGTTGTCACCATGCAGTCGATCTCCATGAAATCGCGGCAGAGTCTGGGGATCTGGTGAAAGTAGTTGGGAATGAAGTTATCGAGTCCTACCTTGACCTTCCCTCGATCATATGCGCTGACAAACCAGGTATAGGCTTCTATGCAATCGCTAAGATCGGAAGTCAGCACCGTTGTTGCGGCATGCTCGATAGGAAGCAGCGAATAGATCTTGATGCCCTTGAGGTCGCCGGCCCGGGCCCGGTCGGCGATTGCCGAAAGCAGGGCGGGCGGTTCGGCGATAGTTAGTCCATGGACGACAATATCGCCGTTTTGTATCAGCGCTATGGCCTTCTCCGGCGTAGTGAGCTTTTCCCGGTATTCTGCTGCGTAGGTTCCCATAATTCACCTCCCTGTGGAATTGCATATTTGGACAGGAATGCATGCGCATTCTTAGATGTTATCCATATTGTCGGGCCAGCAGCGTCGCAACGGATTCGTCAAAAAGGTCCCGCTTGGCAATACGATCGAAGGCTGCCATAAGGTCGGGAACACGAACGCGTGTTTTCTGATCGCCGTGAAAATCTTCCACAATCTTGCCGCGGTGCATCATAATAATACGATTCGGAAGGTCCACCGCCTGCTGCATGGAGTGAGTTACCATGAGTGCGGTCAGTTTTTCATGGTCAACAATATCTTTAGTAAGTTCAGAGATCTTTGCGGCGCTTTTGGGGTCCAGGGCGGCGGTGTGTTCATCTAAAAGCAGCAGTTTAGGACGCAGCCAGGTTGCCATCAGAAGTGTAAGCGCCTGCCGCTGACCACCGGACAATGTGCCTATGGGATTATCCAGGCGGTCTTCCAGCCCCATTTTCAGGACTCGAATTTTATCCGCAATCTCATCGCGGACAGATTTTGTAACTGCGGTGCCCAACCCCCTGGACTTTCCCCGGCGCATGGAGATAACAATATTCTCGGCAATAGTCATGCCCGGCGCTGTCCCGGCAAAAGGATTCTGAAAAACACGTCCCACCAGATGAGCGCGGCGATATTCCGGCCAGCGGGTGATATCCAGGTTATTCAAATGAATTGAGCCTGCATCCGGTTCAAAAGTCCCGGCCACGGCATTGAGCAGCGTGCTTTTCCCGGAGCCATTGGTGCCGATCACAGCGGTAAAACTACCTTCTTTGATATGAAGACTTACTTCCTGGAGTGCCCGTACTTCATTTGGTGTATTCGGCAGAAATGTTTTTAGGATTCCGTTAATTTTGAGCATAGCGAGATCCTCCGGAGATTTTCTTTTTCAGGGTGGCAATCCACGAGGGCGCGACCAGGGCCGCAAAAACAAACAGGGCCGTCACCAGCTTCAGATCATTAGGATTCAGTCCCCACCTGAGAGCAATCGCGATTAAAAGTCGGAAAAGAATTGTCCCCAGTATCGTCCCGGTTATGGCGAGTCCCAAACCGGCTTTGCCAACCAGCGCTTCACCGATAATGATGCTGGCAAGTCCCCATACCATCATACCGATACCCATCTGAACATCGGCAAATCCCTGGTATTGAGCCAGAAGCGCTCCAGACAGGGCAACCAGTCCATTGGCAAGAGCCAGACTGAAAACAATCATGGTTTTATTGTTGAGTCCCTGGGCCAGTACCATTTGAGCATTATCCCCGGCAGCCCTCAGGGCGGTCCCTAAATGGGTCAGCAGAAACCGGAAAATCAGCGTGCCGATAAGGATGCAGATAAACAGCGTTGTTAAAAAGGTTGCCAGATCGGTAGAGGATATCATCCAGCCCAGGGTATTGATTTTTTCGGCGCCGCCGGACATGAATGCAATAAACGTTTCCATGGCTCCTGATACAGACGGCACATCCAGCAGTGGAATATTACTGCGTCCCATTATCCGCAGATTCACGGAATAGAGGGCCGTCATAACCAGAATTCCGGAAAGCAGCTCCGGAATTTTAAACCGGGCATACAGCAGGCCGGTGACTGCTCCGGAGAGAAAACCGCCACCCATTGCCGCCAGAGTTGCCAGCCAGGGATTCCAGCCTGCACTGATCAGCACTGCCGCAAGGGAAGCGCCCAGCGTAATGGATCCGTCCACTGTAATATCCATAAATCGTATCATTCGGAATGAAATCAGCATGCCCAGCGAGAGCAGACTGAGTATCAGTCCCATTGTAAACGCGCCGATGACCAGACTCATAACAACACCTCCGGATTGAGAACGGGACCACACCAGCAGGCGCCACGGATTAACGCGCTTTCTCCGAGCCCAATCGCCGGACGGGCATCATCGATGAGATGCATCACGGCCCGGGGCGGCGGACCGCCGAAAAATCGGGACACAGAGGATCGGAGTTCCAGACGACCGTTTGGCAGCGGCTGATAGGGAAAAATCACCGCATGTATGTGCACCGACAGATCCGGCCGCGACGGCATGGGATACAGCGCCGTAAAATCTTCTCTTTTATAACCTCTCGCGGCAATGCCTGTAATCAGTGCCTGCTCGTGGGCATAGGAACGTTCGCCGCAAAAGCTCAGCCGGTCCCGGACATCCGGCCAGGCCAGAAAATCATCCCGGCGGGACATATCCGCAGACTGCACAAGAGATGCCCCCACCAGACCTTCAATTTCGCCGAGAACAACAAATCCGGCCGCATCCGCACCGGTGAGTTCAAATACAGTATCAATAATTTTACTGATCTCATTCACGGGATTTTCATCAATCGGGTTAAACCGAAACATATGGGACATATCACCTGAATATTTAAGCATCTGCCGGCATTTCAGCTCCGGAATGTACTTTTTTTCCGCAATAAGGTAATCCGGACGACCCCGCTCATCGGGAGGCTGCAACGCCACATGTCCCGCCGCGGCTACAAACTCTCCGCCCCCGGAGGCATCACCGGAATCCGCACCCTGAAAGGCTTCACCAATCCCGAAGCCAAAATCATTCATGCCGAAAACGGTTTCCTTCTCTCTGCCGGAGTTGGCAGATATTTTTTCAAACAGTTTGTCCACCCTGGTAAGGGTCAACCCTGAATCCCCTGCGAGGACATAGTGCTCCCGATCCGGGCGCGCCAGAACGCTTGATTCACCGGATTCCGCAGGAAAATCCTCGGGGAAATCCGGGCTGAGCCACTCCCCAAATCCGGTGACTGTTATCGTATCCCGCACAAAATCCGTGGACCGAACCAGCCTGAACGTACCGCCGACCTTCAGAAGCTCTTTGTACACAATAAGCAGAGACCGGATCCCGGCGGAGCTCAAAAAATTCAGGCCGGAGACATCCACAAGTACCTGATGTTCTCCTTCCCTGATATGTTTGAGAAGCGTTTCCGAAAAAAGATCAGACCAGGAGGCGTCCAGCCGTCCCTCGGCCTGTATCAGTAGATATTTACCATGTTTCGAATGTGTCAGCTGCATAGTCTATCCTGTAATTAATTACGATTTAGTATTTCACCGGAAATTCGCCCTTTTCTGATACGGTGTAGACTTGGACAGTTCCACAACTTCTATGGATGCAGTGGGTTCAATGGGAAGGGACGCCGGACTCACACCGACCAGTACCCGGGCAGCCATCCGTCCGCTCTGCCGCCCCCAGCTGGCATAATTATCACCCATACCCCCGGTGGCTCCTTTTTTGATCAGATCCATTTCCGTCACAAAAATTGGAATATTTTCTGCCCTGGCTACTTTGTAAATACTGGGAAATCCCGTCGTCGCCAGATTGTCCGCCGAAAGGATAATCGCATCCGCGCCGCGCTGAATTACTGATTGGGTCGCCATAGAAAGATCAGACACGGTAGATGCCGTGGCTTCAATAATTTTTATGTTGCGGGCTTTACCTGATTTTCGAAGTTTTTCCACGGATATCATGGAATTATCCTGGGACGGATCATAAATAATGCCTGCGGATTTCAAGGCCATATTGTGGCACATTGCCATTTGAAGCACAGCATCCACGGGCGGATTGTCATGCACACCGCAGACATTGGCCGGACGTCCGCCGGGAAACAGATTCAGCTTTTTCGGATCACTGGCAACTGTAAATACAATGGGAATCTCTTTAATCTTTTTAACAGCAGCCATAAGAACCGGCGTTGTCACTGTAATCAACAGATCAGGGCCGGATGTCACCACTTCATCCAGGATCTGCGTAAGCTGTCCCATGTCGCCCTGGGCATTATATCTGGTCAGCACATAATCGGTGCCGGCCGCAAACCCCAGATCTTTGAGACCCTTTTCCACCCCGGCCTCCGCCTGATCCAGAGCAGCATTGTTTACAAGATTTACCATGGCAATCCGCGCAGGCTTTTTCCGGAGAACACATGTATTGAAATATCGGTCTGCCCTTTTCAGCAGCGCGTCCGGAAAGATGATATTATATTGCGCCGCCGCCTTCAAATCCAGGGTCAGCTCATTCTTCCCGCCCGTACGAATGGGAATATTGGCAGGCTTTTCGCCGAGCATCACACGCACCGCCAGCTCCGCCGTCGAGCGTCCGTCACTCCAGGGACCCGGCGCGCAGCTCATCAGTGCCCCGCTGCCCATAAGTGAGCTGTCTTCCGCCAAGACCGGAATTCGATACGCTCTTGCAGCTTTCAGGATTGCCGGCAGTCCGTTGGCAACAGTATTATCTCCCATCACAAACACGAGATCGACGTAACACGACAGAAGACCCTGGATATTTTCCGGGATTTCACTTGTATTAAAGACCGCAACCTTTACCAGCTCAAAGGAGAGATCCCTGAGCATCGGTTCCATATCCGCGGTCTCTTTCACGGAATTAGCTTCCGAAGGATTATAAAGCGCACCCACACGCCGGGCACCCGGAAACAGTTCACGGGCCCGTTCAAACAATTCTCTGGACGGCAGCTTCTGCCACACGCCGGTCACATTGGGAAGATGATGATCCAAACTCTTCCCCACGCCGGCTTCCAGAGGGGCGGACACAATGCCGAAGACGATCGGGAGATCACCGCCGTGCGCGATCGCGCTGCCGAGTGAGGGCGTGGACATGGCAACCAGAACGTCCGGTTTACCACTGCTAAGTCCGCGGGTCACCTGAGGCAGCATGGACATCTCACCATTGGCATGATTTATCGTCAGCTCCAGATTCTTTCCCTCAACGAATCCCAGCTCTGTCAGACGCTCTTTAAATCCTCCGATGGCCTCTTCAAAAACGGGCGCCGGCACAATATAGCTCAAGGCAATCTTATATGTGCGCCCAGGCCGCGGTCTGAGCATTTTGCCCTGAGATTTTTTCTGTGTTTCAAGACGGGATTTTATTGCAGAGGTAAGGCGCCAGCTTTTGGAAAATCTTTCTTTCAATTGTCCGACATTCACACCGAGTTGTTCCGGCATCATATTGCTGATTCGGAAATCCGACGGCGACCGGCCGTTCAAAATTGCCGTAGCTATTTCACCGGTATAGCGCCCTACCGTAAAATAATCGGCTCCAAGCCCCAGCAGCACGCCTTTATTCGTATCAGTGGGATCATTGGAAAAAACCGGGATTCCATCCTGCTGCGCCAGGTGAACAATCATTCCCACTGACGCGATTGCCACAGTATCCCCACCGATCCAGACCGCCTGAATGCCTTTGGACAGCAGTGAGCGAAGGGCCTCCTGCACTTCGGACGGATTTGTTGCCGTCGCCTCCACAAGGGTAATCCCCAGTTCAGCACAGACGGCTCGGGCTTTAACCAGACAGGCCTCGGAACACTGTTCCCCGGGATTCCAAACTACACCGACCCGGGACAGTGAGGAATTCATTGTTTTTGCCAGGCGAAATACATTCTCCACTGGCTGAAATGTTCCGATTCCGGCCATATAGGGCGGATGGTCTTCCGCATTAGGACCGGTAATACCCACCCCCGCGCCATAGGGATCTGTCACCGCGCCGAACACATGAGTTCTCTTTACCGATTGGTTCGCCTTGGCCACCACCTGCAACGCCACAGTGCTCGATGTGACAATCAGATCATAATCACCCTTTACGATCTCACCGGCAACCGCATTGGCTGTACTGAAATCACCCTGCGGATTAAACAGGTGCAGATTACTGCCGCCCGGAGCGATCTTTCCGGCTTCTTCGAGATACGACCGAATACCCGCAACATGCGAATCCAGCAGCGGCGTCGATGTAATCTGCATCACCGCGATATCCTGGTACTTCTCATCACCATGTTGACCGGCACCCTCCCGGCGACCCATATCTGTTATCAGGAGCAGGGCGGATGTTGCAAGTATCAGGGCTATCGCCAGCCAAAGATGTTTCAACAATTTCGTCATATTATAATCCTCTGCATCAGGCGCCATTCACACATTGTCCGGTTTGCCACAGACAACCCTTTCCAGGTCGCCATCGCAAGACCATCGATCAGTTTGACCTGAATTAATGAGTCTAATACAAGTAGAATGAATGGTTAAAAGGTGCTTTTTGCAGCCGAAAGAATAGTAGATATCTCATTGTGTGTCAATGGGAAAGCGGTCCAAACGTAGTGTGGTCATAATCCCATTGACACAAGAGTTTTTTCCTTATACTCACTCTACCGAAAGACGTTTCTTATCGGGACAGAAGACAGTAGAAGGGGATTGAAATGCAAACGACCAATTTTTTCATGTCAACTCCTTATTCTCAAGACGTCAGAATCTGGAAGCGATCAGGACAGAACCTGACAGGGACTCCCTTTTTGCGGAGAGATTATAAGAAAGACGGCAGTGTGTGTCAATCGGGTAATAACCGAAACATGCAGAAAGAGCAAATCAACCTTGGCCAGGCCATTTTCAAATAGAACTGAAAACCTCCTGTGCGTTTTGGCCACGCCAGTATATGCTCAGAGTGCCAAGTATTATTAGAACAATACCTTAAGACCAATATTGAACAGATGCGACCTGTTCCCGTCGCTTCCCTGTAGCATACAGTCGTAATCGAGATAACCTGTTATATTTTTGCTGAATGACGCCCTCAGGCTCGCGCCCAAGAGTAGAGAGTCACTCACCCCGTCTCGGCCCGAGATGTCGAAGGAAGGCCCGACCCCGGTGAACCGGCAGCGAAGCGATTCCGAGCCAGCCAGGTAATCATGATCCCACCGGGCCCGTAATTCCGTGATTAAAACAGCCCTTTTAAACGGGAAGGACCTTGCGGCATGGACACCCAGCAGGCTCAGCAGTGAATCTGAATCAGATGAATTGACTGTCAGGTCTGCCGCGCCGGCACCTTGTTCTCCATACCCCTCCTCGTGAAGATAGGCATATTCCATCCCCACGGTCGGACCGAATTTCCATTGGTTAAGGGTCCAATCATGCCCGGCGTTTACGGAGACGAGGCAGTCCTGCCCGTCATGTCTGCTGAGAGCCGTTCGGCCCAGAAAGGCAATCCAACGCTCCGAGTCGAACCGGTTCTGTCCGAAGCCAAGCACCGACTCCACATAGTATCCGCCGCCCTGTGCTCCGTTATCCCACAGTGCGTAAAGCAGACCTCGATATGAGTCATTCTCGCTGTTGCTTCGTGAGTCTATCTCATCAAGGCGTGTTTCGGTAAATGCGCCTGCAATACCACCTCTCAGGCTGCCATTGATCCGAAATTCAATCCCCAGCATGAAGCCCCACGCTTTTTCCCGAAAGGCTGGGCTCTCGGAGGTGTCTCCGTACCTGGCATAGGATCCAAGGGTGGTGAACCACATGTCGGAATCGGAGGTCAAGGGTCCCTCTGCGGCATTGCTGCCGTTACGGGGCTCTTCCAGCAGTCCCATAGCTGGCACCCAATTGTCGGCAGAGGCCAGCATCGGCCCTCCCATGGAGGTCTGGCCCGCCTCCGGATTGCGCTGACTCCGCAGTTTCCTTCCGCGAACACGGATATGGTTTATGCTCCTGCCGGCATTGCCCAGCGCTATGGCACCCGCCCCGGCATGAAGCCTTGGCATCAGATCGTCCATGGTACCGCGGACTCCTCCAAGGCCCAAAGTATCAATCTGATTGAGAATATCGGCCATGTCGCCGGCGGCCGAGGGGCGGATCTGATTCAGGGTACTGCCCATACTGGACTGGTCCCCGTCCGCTGCCAGTGACTGATAGCTGTTTCGGGTAATGTTCATGGACAGCGCATTAGGGGTTGGGCTGCTCAATACGGCATTGAGTACTGCAGGGGTGCCAGTCTGGTCAAAGGTCCCCTGGAGCGTGCCTGCGGTCAGGAATGTGTAATCGCCTGCGGTAGCGTAACCATATGGCACAACCTGTAGGGTGCCGCCCTGAATATCGGCAGTGCCCGTGACCGCCAGAAGGTCGGAGGTGTCATCGCCCACCTCAGTTTCCAGAACTGCGCCGGCAGCGTGGGTGTAGTCCCCGGTAATGGTTAGTGTGCCGATGGAGTTGCCAGGCGCTACTATGCCTCCGTTAAGGACGTTGCCCGTCAGTGTGCCGTACCCCCCGAGCGTGCCCGGGGCTTCAACTGTTGTCGGTCCGGAAATAGCGCCGTTTATACACAGCCGGCCTCGCTGGATGCCGATGGAACCAAAGTCTGATCCCCCCGTCAGGGACCAGTCCTCTCCGTTCATTGTCAGCGTCTCAACGCGCTTGAAGATCTCATCCTCGATGCCGGTACCCTGTAGTTCCACAGAGTCATCATTTCCCCAAAGGCTTACAATCCCCAACAGGTCTGAACCCGTCTGGAGGATCAACCGTATCTGAGAATTATTAGAGTAGCTAGAGTAGATAGAGTAAGGGCTCGGCGCTGACACCAGGATACTGCCGCTGTTTACAATTGTCGCACCGCCAGAAACCTCTATCCCAGATGCCCACCCCGTGCTCGTCGCGGCTTCGATCCGGCCCGTGTTGGTGACGGTCGTGGATCCACCTCCGCTGGCGAGGTGTAGTCCCATTGAGGGTGCGCTTGAGGAATTTGCGATGATATTGCCGCTGTTTACAATTGTCGCACCGCCAGAAACCTCTATCCCAGTTACCTCTCCCGAATCCGCTGTGGCTTCGATGCGGCCCGTGTTGGTAAGGCTCGCGGGTCCGCCACTGAGTAATACTCCTGTCGCGGATGTGCTTGAAGCGGTTGCGAGGATCTGGCCGTTGTTGACAACAGTACTCTGAGAGCGGCTGTCGGTCCACACACCGTATGCCCTAGCATTAACACCCTCGGCCTTGGCAGTAATCTGTCCGTTGTTTTGAAGATCAACCTCACTGCCGCCGTTGAACAGCAAAATCCCATAGGCCAATGCCTGATCGTTCGCAGCAGTAGCGCTGGCGAAGATCTGCCCGGCATTTTGGACCTCATAGGCCTGGGCGCAGATCCCGTAGGAAATGGCCTGGTTTTGAAGGCTGCCTGCCGTGGAATTAATCAGGCCCTGATTGGTGACGCTCCCCTGCGGCCCGCCCCACAAATACACGCCTCTGGCCGTCGCCAAATCGGTATCTGCCGCGGCAGTGGCAGATAAGACACCGGTATTGATCACGGAACTTGCTGTGCCTGTCCAAATATCCACGGCGTGCGCGTTCGTGGTCCCGCCCGCGCTCCAGGGAACGGCCTGGACTTCTCCCGCATTCTCCCGGTGAACGTCTTCCCCGCTCCAGGGCGCATCAAGGATATATGACACCTCCATGCTTGCCTTGGCAGAGGTGTACCGTATCCTCATGTAGCCGTCTTCGCCCCAGCCTGTGCCCCAGCTGTTGCGGAGGATCCAGTATCCCATCCCGGCGTCACCGGGATCGTCCTCCCAACCTACCAGGGATACTGCATGGTTTGTACTGCTATAGTATGGCACGATATCATCGATCACAGTGTTCGTGTTCTGAAAGATGCCGCCTGTGTAACCATCGAAGTCCCCATCAACAAGGACGGCGGCATCAACCACACCAAGATTCTGGATGACCCGTTTGGCCGTCTCAATGTCATTAGGGGGTATGCGATACCATTCGGCGAAGCTGGTGCGTGGTGCATCCCAGTGGTGGTTATCCGGACCGGGATCGCTCGTGACATAGGGAAAGTCTGCCTCCAGAGGCACACCATGTTCCACAATTCCGGTTAATTCTTCATAATCCCAGCTGGCTCCGTTACAACCATCAAATCCTTCATATAGCGGGCTCAGGCTCCAGATAATGAAGGATTCGGAAAGGTCGATTGCTGCGGTGTCATAAAGGCTATGATGCCGGTTATAGACGCTCTCGGCAGCCGCCAGAGCGCCGAAGGCATAGCAACTGCCGCAGCTCCCCTGATCCCGGACCGTACCGATATACGAATGGCCGTTGATATCCCGAAGATCAAAGGACGAAGGAGGCTGCCCGGCAAAGGAAATCCCACAGGCAAGAAAAACTCCCAGCAGACAAAATATGTATTTCATAAACCTCTCTCACTTTTCTTTTAAGGACTTTCGTTTTTGCGGAGAAAGTATAAGAAAAACGATTTCTTGTGCCAATAAGACAATGACCACAATATGTGCTATAGGGCGCCGATGATCATAGAGGGTTAAAATCAGTACATGAGATCAATCTGATTGAGCATAGTCTCTCAAGAAAGGACCCCTTCTTCGATCCTTTCCCCAGCGAGAGATCTGTTACGGCAACGCGATTGATCAGGCGGATTTTATCGCCCCACCATTCTTTCTGACGATAGGCCCAGGGGTTGTGAATAGCATAGGGCCTGTCGTGAACCATTCCGAGGAACAACATTATGTGTCCTCTCATGTATAGAAGAGTGCACCCACCGATTGCTTTCCGGGACAAAAGATCAAGCTTTATCTCTGCTGGCGTATTGTCAACGTATTCTCCTGTCAGGATTCCCACCTGAGACTGTTTCGAAGAATTCCTCGGCAGCGATATTCCGACGGTTGCAAAAACCTCCTGGACAAAACGGGAACAATCCTGCTCGCCATACATTCCACCCCATCCATACGGTGCGTTGAGCAGTTCAAAGGCCTGCCGTATAATATTGCGAGGGGTGTATGACAGATATCCTTTATGAACATCTTCTCCCCGTATATACCCCACTTTTTTCAAGAGCCTTCCGTCTTCTTTTCGAAAGGGCAGAGTGATCCGGGCGACGCCGGAATCTTTTTTTCCCAAGAGTGGAAATTTTACACCCATTCTCGCATAGTCATAATAAACCGTCATATTCAAATCCAGAAATATTTCCCCCTTCGGCTTTGTTACTACCGCGAAAGAGGTCCCGCCGGGAAATTTTTCTAAATCATCCAAACTGCAGAGGGCCACATTTTCCACCGGAACCCAGCCCGAATCGAGTTGATCCTTAACGTAATACCATTTCCCATCCAGGCTTGTGTGCATGACAGCCACTGGCGTTCCAATATCAAGGGCGCTGTTCTGGAATTCATCGAAGTCTATGTCACAAGGCTTTGCGTATATGGCTTCACCGGTGGGAAACACGCGCTGGTCGGTATAGCGAACAACAAGACCGTATCGTATGTCTATCCCGGATGGAACGGACCCGAGATTCATATTCGCTACCAACTCTTTATAGAGCCGGGTGGTAAGGATGCTGCCGTCTTCGCGATAAAATCGATTTCCCCTGTAATAGGCCAGGATTTCCTCTATTTCTTCAGTCATTTCTTTTCCCGGAAAGGGAGAGGGAAGCTGTGTTATGTCAAGGGTTAATCCCATCTCATCCCTCACGTACAGATTTAGAGTCTCTATTCCTTCCCTGTCTAAGATTATCCTGTCAGGGCAGGGATTACGACCTGTCCAGAATCCGGCTGTCTTCATAGCGCGTTCCGTTTCGGGAAGAAGCGTTGGCGCCGCATAGTACAGTTTTTCCTTCGTCGCGCATCCCGATATTATCACGATACCCAGAAACAGCAGCAAAACTTTTATCAACTGAGAATTGGATTCAATTTTCATGATCGATCGCTCTCATGTTTCATCTTCAGCAGACCCGGAAATTTCCGGGACCTGGAGCATGTTCCGAGATATGACAAGAAATAAGTCAATAAACTTTTAACCTGTAATCTATTGAGCGTATTGTCGCTTCAAAGAAGCATCTGTTTTCAGCCAATTTATGGAACGTAAAAGAGAGGCTGTTTCTACCCGCCGGTATTCTGGCCAAGGCAGATCCCGTATCGGCCCAGTGTCCAGACGCTTCGCTCAAAGAGGTTTGTGATATAAAGAATGAGAGAGCGTTCCTCGAGGGAGAGGTCTTTTTCCGATGAGAGATAAATACTGCGGATTTTCTCCATCACCTGCCCTTTGTCTGAGGTCAGGGTTATCAAAATATCCAGATCGATTTCATCGGCGGATTCCGTTGCTTCTATGGCGGTGAGCAGGATGGCGTCGAGGCTTTCAACAATGTTCATCGAGAGTTTCCCCGGCTCTCCCTCTCCTGTTTTTCCCTCCAGCGTTTT
>Ga0265595_1000864_pt1 | contig 25250 bp, 20 predicted proteins | sample saktaG_15_FD_190148 | JGI IMG/M metagenome (GOLD analysis project Ga0265595, IMG submission 190148) | Saline water microbial communities from Sakinaw Lake, British Columbia, Canada - sak_2013_06_06_50m | ecosystem: Environmental > Aquatic > Non-marine Saline and Alkaline > Saline ...
TCTTCAGCAGACGCCAGTAAAGCCCGTTGTTTCTCCAGCTCCTCACGCGACATGGCAGAGTGCCCGAGGCCAACTCACCGCTGGTCTTCCACGGGGCACTGACGACCCTAAGCTGGTAGCTGTCTCGCGGGACCATGAATATTTGAGGATTCCAGGTGCTGGCCAGAGTCTCGCCGGTGGCCACGTTGCGCATTTGCAGTCGAACGCTTTCGACTCTGCTGAATTCGTTGTCGGTCATGGACATGGCCGTCAACAATCCACTGCTTTCCGGGACCGGGTCGAAGTTCCAAAATGCGGTCGCGAACTTGCTGCTGTTAGTCCCCAACTGGGACTGATATGTTATGTACGCTCAGCTGCATTGGAGTGCGCCCTCATCCTGATGGTAATCACCATGGATGCCATAGCTGGCTGCATCGCTTCCGATTCCCCGGCTCGACACGTACGCGATGGGAAGTCCCTGCTGTTCGAGGTGGTTAGCGAAGACGCCAATCGCCACCTTCTGTCCGGGCAGTGCTGTGTATACAGTGCACCGCACGGTCGAGTCGGCACCGTCCCACGTCCAGCTGATAGTCGCGTTTGCCCCGGTTTCTTCGCCCAGAATGTAGGGTCGAACTCTCACCTGCGGCGTATCCAGCTTGTAGTACGTCCACTCCGTCACACCACCAGGCGGTACGAGAGTCTGGTTGACGAACCAGGTAAGCTCAGCGGAATCACCAGATGGGAGTCTATACCTCACGGATATGGTCTCGCCGACGACTGCCTCGACATCCGTCACGTTGGCGAATCCCTGGAAGGTCACGCCATCAGAGACTATGACGGTCTCCGCCGGCGTGGGGACACCGGCCAGCGTCCGAAAGTGGGCCCTGAATATACCCGGCCCAGGTGTGATCTTCAGTGTCGCGTAGTCGGGGCCAGTGCCCGAACCGTAGCTGAAACCGGTCACATACACGTTCGCCGACCCGTCCAGGGCGATCGCCGTCCCGCAATCAACGCCGTTTGCCGGTCCGTTGTAGCGGTGAACCCATTGCTGGGTTCCACTTGAGTTGTACTCGATCGTCGCGTAGTCCCAGTCGGAGCCCGACCCGAAACTCTTGCCGGTCACAGATACGTTCCCGGACCCGTCTACCGCGATCACATACGGCTCGTCACTGCCGTTTCCCGGCCCGTCATAGCGCATGACCCATTGCTGGACGCCATCGGAGTTGTACTTGATCGTCGCGTAGTCGAAGTTGGTACCGGAACCGATGCTATAGCCGGTCACACATACACTACCGGCCCCATCAATGGCTATCGACTTCGCCATGTCGGTGCTGTCAACCGGACCGTTGTAGCGCGTGACCCATTGCTGGTCGCCGTCGGAGTTGTACTTGATCGTCGCGTAGTCGCAGTTCGTACCCGAGCCGCGGCTGTAGCCGGTCACATAGGCGTTCCCGGACCCGTCCACCGCGATTGCACAAGCGCAGTCGGTGTCGCTCGCCGGTCCATCGTAGCGCATGACCCATTGCTGGGCGCCGCTGGAATTGTACTTGACCGTCGCGTAGTCGTAGTTAGTACCCGAACCGCGGCTGTAGCCGGACACATAGACATTCCCGGACCCGTCCACCGCGATCGCATTCGCACAGTCGGTGTCGCTCGCCGGTCCATCGTAGCGCATGACCCACTGCTGGGCGCCGCTTGAGTTGTACTTGATCGTCGCGTAGTCGAAGCCTGTCCCGGAACCGGTGCTGCGACCGGCAACATAGACATTCCCGGACCCGTCCACCGCGATCGCATTCGCAGCATCCCCGTCGTTCGCCGGCCCGTCGTAGCGCTGGACCCATTGCTGGACGCCGCTCGTGTTGTACTTGACCGTCGCGAAGTCAGAGAGTGTGCCCGACCCCAGGCTCATCCCGGTCACGTGGGTATTCCCGGATCCGTCCACAGCGAGGGCGTATGCGTTATCGTAACCGCTTGGTCCAACATAGCGTTGAACCCACTGCTGGACCCCGCTCGGATTGTACTTGATCGTTGCGTAGTCGTAGAGGGCCACCGAGTCCTTGCCGTAGCCCGTCACGTACACATTCCCAGACCCATCCAGGCCGATCGCCGTCGCGTAGTCCTCATCGTTTCCCGGCCCGTTGTAGCGTCGTACCCAAGCCGTGTCTGCGGCGGCTGCTACGGCGAGCAGCACTGCTAATAGCAGGAGCATCCTGCTTCTCATGCTTGCCTCCTTTGGGCTTCTGGCAGATTCGATTTCACGGGCATCTCTCTTCTGCCTTCGGAGAGATGTCTGGCGCGGTTTGACCAGTGTCGCTCTCTCTGCGCCGGTGCGAGGGCGACAACGATGATATGGTGCATCCTCCTTCATTTCTCCGGCGCCGTTTGGCGCCGGGTTCTGCTTAGATGCGGATTCCGGCAGTCGCAGCGAACCTGACGACCGCGCTTCATAGGTTGTGCTGACTGATGTCAGGTCAAAGGTCTGGACGACCGACATGTCCTTATGCAAGCCGGCCATGGGCAGTCCTGTTGGTTGTAGAATTATCGTGCCTTGGCTGAGGGCGGAGCCGGATGACGGTAAGGCAAGCCCGCAGCACCGCGCATGGTGCCGAAAGCCCAGCCGACAGTGTCGCGATCATTCCGAACACGGCGAGGACACTGAACGTCTTCGTGAGGCTGCCTCCTCCTGGTGCCTCTCCGGCACACCCATGCCGGGTTTCAGACTTCACAAATTGTCCGTGGTCCGTGAGAGCGCCTCAGGGACCCCTTTCTCCAGATCGTGTAGGTATAGCACAAGCTTAACTCTTTGTCAAGCGGAATTTTGTCAATTTCGTACCCGGAAACCGGAATTGAACCGCCAAGCACGCCGAGAGGCGAAGGGGAAAGGGGAAATGGCAAAGTGCGAACGTAGGGCAATTCTATCCGGACCCATCTTTGTGTCTTGGTGACTTGGTGGTGAATTCCTATTTCGGTTCCGGAGCCGTGCTGCCGAGCGCGCGGCAGAGGCAGATGGGCCACAGCTAATGGCTAGCAGCTAACGGCCGTGCGTCCTGCGCGAGTTTCGAGCCCACGCATTCCAGATTCTAGATTGCCGATTAGCCGCGGGCCTCCGCTTTCCGTTCCCCGGTCTCGCGTAGCCGCCTTGTGATGCGAACCGGGCTCCGGCCGCGCCTTCGGCGCGAGTTCCCAGTGACCAGTTTGCAGTTTGCAGACGCGGGGCGGACGGTTACGGCCTGCGGTTCCGGCGGGCTGGCCGGTCGTGGGCAATGATGTTGTCGTCCGGGTTGGTGGCGAAGCCGATGCGCTTCTTCTTCGGCACCGGCGGCTGCATTAGTTGCTTGATGGCCGCAAAGACGACCTGGAAGTTCTTGTCGTGGGCGGCCAGTTTGCTTTCCAGTTCGTCCAGTTTTAGGGCAAGCCGACGCTGGTCGGCGAGCATCCGCCTCATTCGGGTGAATGCCCTAACCACGAAGACACTGACTTCAACCGCCCGCCGGGACTTCAAGACGCTCGCAAGCATCACGGCGCCATGCTCAGTGAATGCATATGGCGAACTTGACGAGTGCTTGAGCGCAGCCAACCGGTCGCATTTTGCGACCAGTTCGTCCTTCTCGCCGAGCGTCAGTTCGAACATGAAGTCTTCCGGGAACCGGTCCCGGTTGCGCCGGACTTGTTCTTTCAGCCGGCGTGTGGTGACGCCATAGACATCGGCGAGGTCAATATCGAGCATCACCCGTTCGCCGCGTATCTCTAGGATGGCGCTGTCCAGCCGTTCGGTCGGTATGAGGTAGCCGGAGTCTTTGGGTGTGGTCACGAGCCAAGGATACCGGCAAGGGGTCCTGAGTCAAGGCGACGCTGCGCCCCGATTCTACGTAGAGTCGCGGGTCTCCGCTTTCCGTTCCCCGGTCTCGCGTAGCCGTCTTGTGATGTGAACCGGACTCCAACCATGTCGCGCGGTTCATGATAGTGAACGGGCAGGGGTCGAGGAGTCGAGGATTCCAAGGGTCAAGTGGCGGACGGCGGTAGGCGGTCAGCGGCTGGCGGGCGGCCTGAGATGGAATGGGGTACGACGGAGCGCGCCCCTGTTTCTTGACAGTGCCGGTTTTGGCTAGTAGCCTAACAGAGGTCTTGGGGATAATCCCCTGAGATTCCGTAAGATGATAAGGAGTGTAAGATGAAGAGATTGGTATTGGTCGTTCTTACCAGCGCGGCGGCGCTGGCCGCGCTGGTCGTGATTCAGGGCTGCGGCGTGCTCGGCGGGCCGCCGACCGGCGTGGCCGTGAGCGCTGGGCCCAATGAGTCGGACAGCACCGTGGTGGTTTCGTGGACTGTGCCGGCCGAGGGCGGGCCGGACAAGTACCTGGTCTATTTCCAGGCGGTTACCGATTCGGGCTATGCAGTACTAGGGGAGACGACGGGGACTTCGTACGCGCACAATCCCCACGGCATGACCGGTAGGTACAAGGTGACCGCGCTGTTCGGGGCGGATTCGTATGACGGTGCGGAGAAGCCGACCACGGTTCCGATCCACGGCGACGAGGTGACGTTGTATGAGATAAACGCGGACTCGGTCCGGTGCGGGTACGGCTGGAGCCGGGACTCAGGCATCGCCGGCGTGTATTCCATGACCAACGCCGCGGACAGCGCGTATGTTGACTTCTACGTATCCAACTTCCAGGCCGGCTTTGGCAACCCGGCTAGCCCACTGTGCATTGTCAGCCCGAACAAGGCGACCTCGATTGACTCCGGTGCTTCCGGCATCGTGCCTGCTGCGGGCTGGCGAAGCAACGGGTTCTCGGATCCCCAGCTCGACCCGCAAGCTCCGGTGGTAGCCTACGACACGGCGCCGTACACTTACCATATCTACACCCAGATTACGACGGAGCCGTGTTACATCGGGTGCTTTACGGCCGGTGAGGCGGAGAAGCACTATGCCTTGATCGCGGTGAACAGCGCCAACGTGACGTCCGGCCAGATAAAGCTGGAGTCGTGGTATCAGCTCGTGCCCGGGCTCAGGCTGGTAAGGCACTGAGGAGAAGGTCGAAGTACGAAGGCCAAATGACGAAGTCACGAAGCAGCCACAGTCAGCAGACTCCGGGCCGCGGGTCAATCACCGCACGAGCGCGGGGCTGGCTCGGTGCATCTATCGTCATGGGCTTACTCGTTCTTGTCGGATGTGGCGGCAACGGGCGGGCGCCGCTGAACCTGCGGCTGGAGGCCGACACCGACAGCACGGTGAAGGTCGTCTGGAGCGTGCCGGTCGACGCCACTCCGGACGAGTACCTGGTCTATTTCCGGGCAGTGGGCGAAACGAGCTACAGCCTGGTCGCGGAGACGACCGCGAATTTGTGGACCCACAACCCGAACGGCGCGACCGGCTGGTACCGGGTCGAGGCCAAGTACGGGGGTGAAACGTACGCGGCAGGCACGAACCCGAGTACGGTGCCGGTACGAACCGACACCGTGGCTCTGGCCGAGCTGAACGCCGCGGGCAATTCGGGTTTCGGCTGGGACCGGAGTACCGGCCGGGGCCGGACCTACCCGATGACCAGCAGGCACAGCGTGGGGTCAGCCGACTTCTACATCACCGATTTCAAGCCTCCATACGCGAACCAGCAGCCGTACTCGGTTGCCAGCCCGGACATGGGCCCGAGTGATCCCGGGAACGTCGTACCTTCGGATTCGTGGCGCGTGAACGTCTTCACCGACACGCTGCCGGACGAGAACGTGATGCTTCCGTCTTACTCGGAGACGGCCTATTTCAACTTCACCGACATCCTGAGGGTGCCGTGCAGCATCGGTTGCTATACCACGGACGGCCACTACGCGTTGGTGAAGGTGGTGGGCGTGGACGTCGAGAACTGCTGGGTGCGGGTTGAGACGTGGTACCAGCTTGTGCCCGGGTTGAGGCTTACGAGACACTGAGGCAAAGGACAGAAGTCCAAAGGGGAAATGACAAAGTTCGAGGCCGGCCCCAGTGAAATGAAGTCCGGGGAGCCGACGCCGGCCGGAAGGCAGGGCACTGGGGACAGTCCCCGTGCGGGGACAGCTCCCCTTCCGGAGTTGGTCGAGCGGTTCCGGCTGTTCGAGACAAGGGTCGACGAGGCGGTCCGGCTCATCGGCGAGCTGCGGCGGCAGAAGCGAGGGCTCGAGGCCCGGCTGGACGAAGAGAAGCAGGCCCGGGCCGAAGCCGTGCGACGAATTGATGCCATTCTTGAGAAGGTTGATGACCTGTTATAGTTCGAGTTTCGATGGGAGCCGATGAAGTCAGTGATTGTTAACGTTTTTGGCAGTGACTATAATGTGAAAGCCGACAGCGACGGCGAACACGTCCAGGAAGTCGCGGGAATCGTTGACCGAAAGATGAAGGAGATTGACCACCAGTTCCGACAGGGTTCGAGCACGCGCACCGCGGTGCTGGCCTGCCTCAACCTGGTGGATGAGCATCTCGGTCAGCGCCAGAAGGATGCCCGCTGGGTGTCGCGCCGGGTCGGCGTGCTGATTGACAAATTGGAGTCCGTACTTGGGGGCCGGTAGTCCGGCCCCGATATCATAAAGGCTCCCTGCTGTGCTCGTGATAGTTGGCTGAGTCTTGAGCCAACACCCGTGAAGCGGGTGCTACGATAGGGCCGTGGACTGCCGTTCTTCATTGAGTGGCGCGAAGCGGTCCTGAAGCGCCCCTTGTTACCGCGGGTTCATAGACTCGTCGCTACACGGCATAAGCGGGGTTTTGTTTTACTTGGAGGAAGCATGAGTCTGGTGAACATAGTTCTGGCAATCGCCGGTTTTTTAGTTCTGGGAGTTGCAGGATTCTGGGTCGGGTTCGTCCTCAGCCGCCGGGCCGCCCGACAACTGGTGACGGGGGCCGAGCAAGAGCGCGAGCGCACCGTGAAGCAGGCGCAGGAGGAAGCGAGCCGGGCACGGGAGAAGTCCGAGGCAGCGGCCAAGATCGAGTGGGAGCGGGAGAAGCTGAAGTTCGAGACCCAGACCGCGACCACGCGCCGGGAGCTGGAGCGGCTCGAGGCGAAGCTGTCCGAGCGCGAGAACTTCCTCGGCCGCCGGGACAGCGTGCTGACGCAGAAGGAGGCGGACCTGATTCGCAAGGACCGCGACATCGCCGCCCGGGACAAAGTGGTCCGCGCCAAGATGGAGCGGCTGGACCAGCTCATCAACCAGGAAAACGCAAAACTCGAGCGGCTTGCCGGCCTCTCTTCCGAAGAGGCGCGGCGCGAGCTGTGCCGGAATCTCGAAAACCAGGCCCGGCTGGAGGCGGCCCAACTTGTCCGGGACATCAAGGAAGAAGCCCGGGGCCAGGCCGAAGAAGAGGCCCGGGAAATCATCATCCGGGCGATTCAGCGCTGCGCGGTTTCGCACGCGGCCGAGACTACGGTGTCGGTCGTGAGTTTGCCCTCGGACGAGCTGAAGGGCCGGATCATCGGCCGCGAGGGCCGCAACATCCGCACTTTCGAGAGCCTCACCGGCGTCGAGGTGATGATCGACGATACGCCCGGCGCGATAATCATTTCCGGGTTCGACCCGGTCCGGCGCGAGGTCGCGAAGCTGGCAATGGAGAAGCTCGTGGCCGACGGCCGGATTCACCCGGCGCGGATTGAGGAGATAGTCGGCCGGACCCGCGACGAGATGAACGCGAACATCAAGGCTACCGGCGAGGCGGTCGTGCTGGAACTGGGCATCGTCGGCCTGCACCCGGAGCTCTCCAAGTTGCTGGGGCGGCTGAAGTACCGGACCAGTTACGGTCAGAACGTGCTGGTCCACTCGAAGGAGGTCGCGTACCTCGCTTCTTTGATGGCGCAGGAGCTGGACCTGGACCCGGCGCAGGCCAAGCGGGCTGGGCTGCTGCACGACATCGGCAAGGCCGCGGACCAGACGATCGAAGGGCCGCACGCGAGCATCGGCGCGGAACTGGCGCGGCGGTACGGCGAAGAGGAGTTGGTGGCGAACGCGATTGCCGCGCACCACGAGGAGGCAACACTGGACTCGCCCTATGCCTTCCTGGTCGCGGCGGCCGACAGTGTGTCCGGTTCCCGGCCCGGGGCCCGGCGCGAGAGCTTCGAGACCTACGTCAAGCGGGTCGAGGCGCTGGAGACGATTGCGGCTTCAATGGATGGGGTCGAGCGGGCGTATGCGATTCAGGCCGGCCGTGAAATCCGCGTGCTGGTCGAGCCCGACAAGGTCTCGGACCGGGACTCGGCGGAACTTGCCGCCAAGGTCGCGGCCCAGATCCAGAGCGAGCTCAAGTACCCGGGGCAAATCAAGGTTACTGTCATCCGCGAGACGCGGGCGGTGGATTATGCGCACTAGGAAGAAATGACAAAGGACTAAGGGGAAATGACAAAGGGCCAGGCGGCAAGGACAAGTGAACAAGTGGAAATGGCAAAGGGCTGAGTCGGAGTGACGAAAGACTAGGGCCGAAGGACCAATGACCAAGTGGAAATGACAAAGGAGGAGGGGCAGGGCGGCGCGGTCGCAAGTCCGAAGTCCATAGTCTACAGCCCAAAGTCGAGTGGAGCGATCCGCGTCCTTTTCCTCGGGGACGTGTGCGCAGAACCGGGCCGGAAGGCGGTCGAACAGGAACTCGCCGGGTTGCGGCGGCGGCTGGGCGCGGATTTCGTCATCGCCAACGGCGAGAACACAGCGGGTGGATATGGCATTACGCCGAAGCTTGCCGATGGGCTCTTGCGAGCCGGGGTCGGCTGCATCACAACCGGCGACCATGCGTACGACAGGAAAGAGGTCTGGGAGTATCTCGGCACCGAACCCCGAATTCTGCGGCCGCTCAACTTCCCGCCGCAGGCGCCGGGCCGGGGGTACGGGATTTTCGAAGTGTGCCGGGCGAACAGCGCAGCGACTGAAGAGACTAGAGAGACCAAAGTCAAGGTCGCCGTCGTCAATCTGCAGGGGCGGGTGTTCATGAAGCCGCTGGACTGCCCGTTCCGCCGGGTTCTGCCAGTGTTGGACGAAATCAGGCGCGAGACCCAGTTGGTGTTCGTCGACATTCACGCCGAAGCGACGGCCGAGAAGCAGGGCATGAGCTGGTTCCTGGACGGCCGGGTTTCGGCCGTGCTCGGCAGCCACACCCACGTCCAGACCGCGGACGAGGCGATACTCGCCGGCGGCACCGCCTTTATCAGCGACGTTGGGATGTGCGGCTCGTTCGACTCGGTGCTCGGGATGAGCAAGGATATGTCCCTGCGCCGGATGGTCGAGATGGTGCCGGTGCGGCTGCACCCGGCGACCGGCGACGTGCGCCTTAACGGAGTGTGGGTGGACGTCGAGGTCGCAACCGGCCGGGCATTGTCGATCGGACGCCTGTCCGAGCCGGTCGCACTTAGCGCGAATCAGACCGCGGCCGGATAGCGTCTAATCCTCAAATGGAGAAGTTCCGGCGCCTCAGCGCAATCGTATCCGTCAGTCGTGACATCGACGAGTTGTTCGAGAGGTTCTTCGGAAGCGACGAGAGCAATGCGGTGTGGGAACCGCTTATCGATTTATTCGTGAGCGAAAATAAGGTTTACTTGATGGTCGAGGTGCCGGGCGTGGCCGGCTCGGAAGTACATGTCCGGGTCGGGGTCAGGATGGTACAGATTCTGGGCATTAAACGGCCGCCGGCCAAGGTGCGTGGCGGCGTGAGCTTCTACGAATCCCAGATTCCGTATGGCGGTTTTGAGAAACGGGTCAGCCTGCCGTTTCCGGTCAACCCGGACAGCATCAAAGTAGAGTTCAAGGACGGGGTGCTGAGCTTGCAGCTGGACCGGGTCGGCGGCGGCGCGAGGATAATACGAATTGAGTGACAATCCTGAAACAATCGTGAAGCTCGATGAGCAGTTGAAGATCGGTCAGTTCCCGGCCGAACTGCCGGTGCTGGTGGTCAAAGGCGGTGTCGTATTCCCGGGGCTGGTGTCGCCGCTCATCGTATCGACCGAACGTTCGGCAAAGCTCGTGGACGACGCGCTGGCCGGTGACAAGCTGGTCTGCGCGGTCACGCAACGCGACTCGGCGCTCGAGCACGAGGCCGAGCCGGCCGACCTGTTCGAAGTCGGCACGATTGCCGTCATCCTGAAGATGCTCCGATTCCCGGACGGGACCATGCGGCTGCTGCTGCAGGGGATGCGGCGGGCACGGGTTGAAGAATACATGCCGAACGTCCCATACCTGCGGGCAAAGGTCAAGCCGCTGGAAGAAACCAGTCAGAAGGACGTTGCGACCCGCGCTTTGATGCGGAGCGTTGCGGACGTGTTCGCCAAGCTGTCCGAACTGGCACCGTACCTGCCGGACGACGTCACGGCGGTGGTGACGAACATCGAGTCGCCGGGCCGGCTGGCCGACTTTGCGGCAACCTACGTCAACTTCGATCTGTCGGAGAAGCAACACCTGCTGGAGATGCTCGACGTGAAGGAAAGGCTGCAGGCCCTGCTGCCGCTGCTGTCCAAGGAAATCGGCATCCTGGAGCTGGGTGCGAAGATTCGCGACCAGGTGAAGGGTGAACTCGACAAGTCCCAGCGCGAGTATTTCCTGCGCGAGCAGATGAAGGCGATTCAGAAAGAGCTGGGCGAGGCGGACCAGACCCAGGGCGAAATCGAGGAACTGCGCAAGAAGGTCGAGGAGGCCGGAATGCCCCAGCCTGCGCTCGACGCGGCCCGCCGGGAGCTGGATCGGCTGGCGCGGATGTCGCCGGCCGCCTCCGAATACTCGGTGACGCGCAATTACTTTGACTGGCTGCTGGCGGTGCCGTGGAAGGTGCGGACCGAGGACAGCCTGGATGTCAAACGGGCCGGGAAGATACTCAACGAAGACCACTACGACCTCGAGAAGGTGAAGCAGCGGATTCTCGAATACCTTTCGGTGCGCAAGCTGAAGCCGGACTCCAAGGGACCGATCCTGTGCTTTGTCGGGCCGCCGGGAGTGGGCAAGACCTCGCTGGGCCGTTCGATTGCCCGGGCGCTGGGCCGCAAGTTCCTGCGGTTCTCGTTGGGTGGAATCCGGGACGAGGCCGAAATCCGCGGCCACCGTCGTACCTACGTCGGGGCGCTGCCCGGACGCGTGGTCCAGGGCCTGCGTACGGCCGGTTCGATGAACCCGGTGTTCATGCTGGATGAGATTGACAAGGTCGGGACCGATTTCCGGGGAGACCCGTCTTCGGCCCTGCTTGAAGTGCTGGACCCGGAGCAGAACTTCAGCTTCTCCGACCACTACCTGGAGGTCCCGGTTGACCTCTCGCAGGTCATGTTCATTACTACCGCGAACGTCGTCGATACAATCATCCCGGCCCTGCGCGACCGGATGGAGATTCTGGAACTGCCCGGGTACACGGACGTGGAGAAGGTCTCGATTGCCAAGGGCTTCCTTGTGCCGCGGCAGCTTGTCCAGAACGGACTGACCCCAAAGCAGGTCCGGTTCACGGACGACGCCCTCGGCCTGATTGTGAGCGACTACACGCGCGAGGCCGGGGTGAGAAACCTGGAGCGCGAGGTCGGTTCGGTGATGCGCAAGCTGGCCCGGAAGTTCGCCGAAGGCCGGAAGGCTGCGTCAGTGATTGACCCTGCCGAGGTGCGCCGGCTGCTCGGGCCGCGCCGGTTCTCATCCGAGGTCGCGGCGCGGAGCGCGCATGCCGGGGTCTCAACCGGGCTGGCGGTAACACCTTTCGGCGGTGAGATAATCTTCATCGAGTCTTCCCTGATGAAGGGCAAGAAGGAATTGATTCTGACGGGCCTGCTCGGCGACGTGATGAAGGAATCGGCGGAGGCGGCGCTGTCCTACGTCCGGTCACACGCGACGGAACTTGGCGTGAACGAGCGGTTCTTTGAAGATGCCGACGTCCACGTCCACATCCCGGCGGGCGCGACCCCGAAAGACGGGCCGTCGGCCGGCATCGCCATCGCCGCGTCCTTGCTCTCCCTGCTGCGCAACGAGCCGCTCGACCCGCGCGTGGCCATGACCGGCGAGATTACCCTTACCGGCAGGGTCCTGCCCATCGGCGGCGTGAAGGAAAAGGTCCTTGCCGCCAGCCGGGCCGGCATCAAGACCGTGATTCTGCCGGCCGAGAACCGGCGGGATTTGAGAGATGTCCCGGCCAACGTCCGGAAGGGGCTGACGTTCCACTTCGTGAAGTCAACCGGCGACCTGTGCCGGGTGTTGTTCCCGAAGACCTGCGCTCGACCTCAAGTCCGAAGCACGAAGCCCGAATGACGAATCAAGCTCGAATGACCCATCGCACAGAGTCAGATTCCGAACTTGCGACTTCGGGCTTTCCTGTCGCGTCTAGCGTCTAAGCAGCGGCTTCAGGTATTCGCCGGTGTGCGAGGACTCGCACGCGGCAATCTGTTCGGGCGCTCCAGCCGCGACAACCCGTCCGCCCTCGTCGCCACCTTCCGGCCCAAGGTCAATCACCCAGTCCGCACATTTGATGACTTCGAGATTGTGCTCGATGACGAGCACGGTGTTGCCGCGCGCGACCAGGCGGTCGAGCACGCCCAAGAGCAGCCGGACGTCCTCGAAGTGGAGCCCGGTCGTGGGTTCATCCAGCAGGTAGAGCGTCCTGCCCGTGGCGATCTTTGACAGCTCGCGTGCGAGCTTGATGCGTTGGGCCTCGCCGCCGGAAAGGGTCGGCGCGGGCTGGCCCAGCTTAACGTAGCCCAGGCCGACTTCCTTCAGGAGTCTGAGCTTGCGCGCGACGGACGGCACGTTGGCAAAGAAGTCGGTCCCTTCATCGACCGACATGCCGAGCACGTCGCTGATGCTCTTCATTTTGTACTTCACCTCAAGGGTCTCGCGGTTGTAGCGCTTGCCCTTGCAGACGTCGCAGGTGACGTAGACGTCGGGCAGGAAGTGCATCTCGACCTTGATGATGCCGTCCCCGGCGCACGCCTCGCACCGGCCACCCTTGACGTTGAACGAGAACCGGCCCGGCTTGTACCCGCGCACCCGCGCGTCCTTGGTCATTGCGAACAGCTCGCGAATCGGCCCGAACGCGCCCGTGTAGGTTGCCGCATTGGAGCGCGGGGTGCGGCCGATGGGGGACTGGTCGATGTTTATCACCTTGTCAATCCGCTCGACGCCGGTGATGCGGTCGTGCGCGCCGGGCTTCTCTCTTGAATCGTAGAAGTGGCGGGCCAGCGCCCGGTAGAGGATGTCGGATACGAATGTGCTCTTGCCCGAGCCGGAGACGCCGGTTACGGTCACGAACAGGCCTAGCGGCACCGCGATGTCCGCGTTCTTGAGGTTGTTCTCCTTGCAGCCGTGTACCGTGAGCCAGCCGGCCCGGGGCTCGCGGCGCTCCGGCGGCGTCGCGATGCTGCTGCGGCCGGATAGATAGGCGCCGGTGAGCGATTCGGGGTTACGCTTGATGTCTGCGGGCGTGCCCTGGGCAATGATCCTGCCTCCCGCGTCTCCCGCTCCAGGCCCAAGGTCGATGACGTGGTCGGCTTCGAGTATCGTCTCTTCGTCGTGCTCGACCACGATGACCGTGTTGCCGAGGTCGCGCAGCCGGGTGAGGGTCCCCAGCAACTTCCGGTTGTCCCGCTGGTGCAGGCCGATGGACGGCTCGTCGAGGATGTAGACTACGCCGACGAGGCCGGAGCCGATTTGGGTGGCGAGGCGGACGCGCTGGGCTTCGCCGCCGCCGAGGGTTTCGGCGGTCCGGTCGAGCGTCAGGTAGTCGATGCCGACCGCGGTCAGGAAACTCAGCCGCTTCCGTAGTTCCTTCACGATCTCGCGCGAGACCTCCTCGTCGCGGCCGGAGAGCTTCAACTCGCGCATGAAGTAGTCGTGGCAGCGACGAATGGAGAAGCCGCTTAAGTCGGCGATGTTCAGGTCGCCGATGCGCACCGCGAGCGCCTCGGGTTTGAGGCGTCGGCCGTCGCAGTCCGGGCAGGGGAGCAGGGTCATGAACCCTTCAATCCAGTCGCGGCGGTAGTCGGAGTCGGTCTCGCGGTGCAGGCGCAGCAGGTTCGGAACCAGCCCCTCGAACTTCCGGTCGAAGTGAATTTCGTTGTCGTCCCACGTGTACTTCACCTTGAGTTCCTCGTCGGAGCCGTAGAGAATCAGGCGCCGGATTGCGGACGGGAGACCGCGCCATGGCGTATCGAGCCGGAACTTGTGGCGACGGGCGAGCGCGCGCAACGGGCCTAAGAACCATTGTCCGCGCTCGCGCGCCTCACCCCATGGAGCCAGCGCGCCGTCGAGGATCGAGAGTTCGGGGTCGGCGATGACGCGGTCCGGGTCGATTTCCATCTTCGTGCCGAGCCCGTGGCAGGTCGGGCACGCGCCCTGCGGCGCGTTGAACGAGAAGAGGCGCGGCGAGATCTCACCGAGGCTGAGCCCGCACTCCGGGCAGGCCAGGGCGGCGGAGAAGACGAGGTCCGACCCAGGAAGTGCCCTAGTGGTCGAGTGGTCTAGTGGTCCAGTGCTCGAACCATCTGTTCCCCTTGGCGTTCTTGGCGACCTTGGCGGTTCTTCTTTCGCGTTCCTGTCTGTTGCGACGATGCAGAGGCCGTTGCCTTCTTTGAGTGCGAGTTCCACCGAGTCTGCCAGACGCTTCCTCGAATCGGGTTTGACCGGCAACCGGTCAACCACGACCTCGATGTCATGCTTCTTGTAGCGTTCGAGGTCCGGCACCTCGTCAATCTCATACAACTTCCGGTCGACCCGGACGCGGATGTAGCCCCGACGCTTGGCCTTGACCAGCAGTTCCTTGTATTCGCCCTTGCGGCTGCGTATCAGCGGAGCGAGGACGATGAGGTTGGTGCCTTCGGGCAGGGCGAGGAGTACGTCGACAATCTGGTCGGTGGTCTGGGACGAAATCGGCTTGCCGCACTTCGGGCAGTACGGCTTGCCGATTCGGGCGAACAAGAGCCGGAGGTAATCGTAGATTTCCGTGACCGTGCCGACCGTGGAGCGCGGGTTGCGGGCCGAGGTGCGCTGCTCGATGGCAATGGCAGGCGAGAGGCCGGTAATCTGGTCGCAGTCCGGTTTCTCCAGCATGCCGAGGAACTGCCGGGCGTAGGAAGAGAGCGACTCGATGTACCGGCGCTGGCCTTCGGCGTAGATGGTGTCGAACGCGAGCGACGACTTGCCCGAACCGGACAGGCCGGTGATGACCACCAGCTTATTGCGCGGGATATCGAGGCTGATGTTCTTGAGATTGTGTTCTCGCGCCCCGCGGATTCGGATGACGTCACTGGGGACTGTCCCTGATTGCGGCGCGTCGAGCGCCGGGGACTGTCCCCCGCGGACGCCGTCCGGCGTTCGGACTTCGGCGTTCGTCGTTCGCACTTTGTGGTCTGGCATGGGATGGTAAGACTATCCGACCGATTCCGCAGGGTCAAGCGGCAGGACGGCCGCATCGCACACATGACTTGGCACGTGACTTGGCAGGTTGACACGAACCGAATCGTGCTTAGACTGGTTGCAGGAGGACACATGCGCCTTACTCGTCTTGTCGTCGGTCTGGTCCTGCTCGCCGTTTCGCTCGCCTCCGGCCAGATGCTTGATTCACTCAACTTCCGGACCGCAGGCTGCTGGCCGTACGGCAAGCCAGCTAAGGGTGGCTCTCCGGCGTTCCCGCCCTACTGCCCGGTTTCGGAAAGCATCCTGTACGTTGCCGTAGGAAGCGGCATGTATGTCCTCGACGTTCGGGATCCGGCCGCGGTCACGAAGTTGGACTCCTTTGCTACGCCGGGCTGCATGCGCACGTGGTTTTCGGTCTCAGGCGACTACTGCCTTACGGGTCAGTACAAGTCAGGCGTGGCGCTGTACGACATCCGAGACCGGCGGCATCCGGCGCTGGTGAGCACCTATCTTACTCCATGGCCCGCGCTCGGCGGCCAGTTCATCGGACGGTATGGCTTCATCGTCGGGGACGAATTGAGGATTCTGGACTACGCTGACCCGCATAACCCGGTTGAAGTGGGCGCGTGCATCACGCCTGAGCAGACCGACGGGGTGTTCGTCAGCGGCGACTACGCGTATCTTGCGGCCAACTACGAAGGATTCGTCATCATTGACATCCACGACCTGACGAATCCGTTTGAGGTTTTCCGCCACAAGATTCCGCCCCCACCCCATGTGGCAGCTCGCGATGTTCAGGTTAGGGACACATTGGCGTACGTTGCTTGGGAGGATGCGGGGTTGAGAATCTGGAACGTGAAGGATCCGACCGTGCCTTTTGAGGTCGGCGTCTACTCTGGCCAGATCTTAGGTGTCAAGGTAGTGGATACAGTCGCCTACGTTACCCGCGACCGGAACTACCAATACGACTCGCTGAACATCATCAGCGTCGCCAACCCAACCCAGCCTCGGGCGTTGGGCAGGTGCCGCGGGACCAGCGCGGCTGTCCTGGGCAATCGCTGCTTTCTCCTCAACCCTTGGAGCAACTCCCGCCTGCGGGATGACACCCTTACCATCCTTGACGTGTCTGACCCGCGGAATCCCGCGGTGCTCGGCACCTACTCGCAGTTTCATGCGGCCACCGACGGCCTCTTCGTTCAAGGAAACTATGCCTATGCTGGGACTCGGGGACAGGGAATGAAGGTCTATGATGTGTCTGAACCCAGTGCTCCCCGACTCCTGAGCCGGCTCGGCTCTTACCTGGTAAACCAGGTGTGGGTTTCGCCTGAGGACATTGCCTATCTTGCATGCTGGCTAGGTCCGGTCTTTAGAATTGCGGACGTTGCCGACCCTCAGAACCCAGTGCTTCTCGGGACAATTGACACTACCCTCGCCGGCCATGCCATAACGGTTCGTGATACGCTTGCGTTCCTCTCCTGCGAGAACAACGTGTGGATCATAAACGTGGCTGACCCAGGAGCGCCACGGCGGATTGGGATGATCCCGGGCGGTAGCAATGATACGCCCTGGCACTGTGGTGTTTCGGGCAATCTGCTATTCGTACCTTACACATACGGCAACACGTTCTTGAAGATATTCGATACTTGGGACCCGACCCAACCGGAATCGCTATGTTTCTATGATGTCCAAGTTGCTGCATCGGACGTGGCAGTCCGATTCCCTTACGCATACATTGTCGGCTCACAGTTCATCGTCCTCGATATCTCCAATCCCAGTGAGCCTCACGAGGTGGCGCGTCGGTCTGTCACCGGCTACGGCTGGCGCGTTGCCCTTGACGGCAACCTTGCCTATGTTGCCCAGAGCGACTGGGGCGTCTGGGCGTATGATGTGTCAAACCCGGCCGAGCCGGTTGAGGCGGGATTCTATGTCACGCCGTCGTTCGCCAACGAGGTTCAGGTGAAGGATGGATTGGTCTATGTTGCGGATTATGATGGCTGGCTGGTCCTGGAACACTATGGAGGGGGTGTTGCCGAGAGAAGCGGCGGTGCTTCCGCCGACGGCCGCCTGTTTGTCAACTATCTCCCTGCTTCTGCCACCTTGAAGGTGAGGCTGCCCCAGACAGGCGAACGTCTGCAAAACCTGGAGATATTCAATGTGGCCGGGGAGCGAGTTTACGCGACGACGGGAGAGTCGCTGTCAGGCAAGACTGAAATGGCTATCGGCCATGTTACCCTTGCCGCCGGCGTCCACATCCTGGTCGTCCGCACAGCACGAACCAGCTACACGGCCAAGTTCGTCGTGGTGAAATAGACAGGCCCGGCGGTCAGTCTCGGATGCCCGGTTTCACGGCTTTCCGGGCGCGAAATCTGGCAGGACTGGCAACCAGCCGCGATTGGCCCATTTAGGCGAGCCCGAAATGAGCTAACTAGCTGCCAGATGTTACCTTAGGCGCGGTCGAGTTCGTCAGAACCGACATCTTGGGAACCACGGTCGGAACCGTTCCCGGAACGGTTCCCGGGGCGATTCGGAACGTGGTTTTGAGACCGATATCCGGCGCGAATCTGGTCGCGACATCCAGAGCGTCTCGGTCTGAGGTTGGCGGTCCGAATGCCAAGGCGACTGGGAAGCCGACTTGCGGGTCGTTTGGTGGAGCCTCTGTCGAGGCGACTCGGAAGGCCTGTCGCAGGGCCTTTCGCGGTTTGACTTGCGGGTCGGTTTCCGACGTGGTTTGCGCGGTGACTCGTGCCGCGATTTGCGCGTCGAGTCGCGGAGGGACAATTGGCTATCGCGCGCGAGCGACCGGTGAGCTCCCGGCTAGTTGTAGATGTCCCGACGGTGCCCGACGTGAACTACGAGGACGCTCCGAGCCGGGTCGTCTATCTGGTAGATGATGCGGTAGTCACCGACCCGAATCCGCCAGCCGTCGCGGCCGACAAGTTTGCGGCAGCCCTGTGGCCGCGGGTTACCGGCCAGCGACCGAATTGCGTCGCAGACCCGCTCGAACGATGGAGATGAGAGTTGACCGAGTTCCTTCTGCGCTCGACGCAGGATCGCGACCGCGTAGTTCATGCGCGGTCGCGCTTGAGTTCCTCTACCGCCTTGTCGAACGGAATAGCGTCTTCGCGCACGGCGACCGCCGTGTCGTAGGCGCGGATTGACTCCAGTTCTTCCAGCGCATCCAGCAGGCGCCGGTACTCTTCGACCTCGAGCAGGACGGCGACGCGGTTGCCCTGGCTATCGGTGACATACTTCTCTTTTGCGTTGACCATGTGCGTTCTTCTATCGAGAGTCTAGACCGGCACGCAGGCTGAGTCAAGCACGGGACGCAGTCCCTGGAACCGAGATAGGAATTCACCGCAAAGGCACGAAGAGCACAAAGCAGAATAGGGCATCTCTCCGGTTCCCACCTTCGTGTCTTTGTGGTAAGCTCCTGTTCGGTCTTGGGCCGCGCTGCCCGTGCTTGACTGGCGCGGTCTTCCTGCTAAACTGCGCTGAGTCGCGATACATGAAGATCAGCCTCAAGAACAACGGCGCCGTGCTTGTCATCATGGAATTGTTGTTCCTGTTGTTCGTAATCACCCTGCTCAGGAACACGTTCGTGAAGGACTCGGTAGCCGTGACCACGGTCGTGGCTCTCTGGATTATCCTCGTGGCCGCGAGCTACGTGGCCGGCGAGTTCGAATCGACCGCCCGTGCCAACTTCGGTCTGACGCTCAGGACCCAGGCCGCGTTTGGAATGACCTACGCGGGTTACAGCATCCTGCACGGGTTCTGGCCCTGGTGCGAAAACGTGTACATCCGGTTCTGGCTGGCGCTCTGGCTTTATCTCACCGCGTTTGCCCCGCTCATCGGTGTCTGCCTGCGATATCTGACTCGCCAGCCGGTGCTGCTGGTCACTGACCTGCACTTGGACAAGACCCGGCTGCTGCGTTGGTGGGGGTTCGAGTGCATGGAGGTGATTAGCCTGGAGGACCTGCCGGTCTGGCTGAAGCAGCACTCCGACGACCGGGGGCACGTCGCGACGTACGATACAATCATTGTCGACAGCGCGGAGCCGAAGACCGACTACGTTGTCGCCGGGTTGTCGGGCGACTATTTCGTAGACTTCATCGGTGTGCCGTCTTTCAAGATGTCCGGGTATCTGCTCGGGCCTCACCCGCGGCCGATTGCATCGTATTCGCTGAGCGGGGTAGGGCGCAGGCTGAAGCGCGTCGTCGACCTGGTTCTGTCCGGCCTGGCCATCATCGTCCTGAGCCCGGTATTCGTCGTCACGAGCATCGCCATCAAGCTCGACAGCCGGGGCCCGGTTTTCTACCGGCACCGGCGGCTGGGACGGAACATGCGCGAGCTCCGGATTTTCAAGTTCCGCACGATGCGCAAGGATGCGGACAAGCATCTGAAAGAACTGCTTGAATCGGACCCGGCGCTCGCGAAGGAGTTCGAGGAGAAGTTCAAGTTGACGAACGACCCGCGGGTCACGAGAATCGGCGGGTTCCTGCGCAAGTTCAGCATCGACGAGCTGCCCCAGTTCTTCAACATCGTCGCCGGCGAGATGAGCTTTGTCGGGCCGCGGCCGATTGTCGACGACGAGGTGAAGTACTACAAGGAGCATTCGCTCCTGATGTTCCGGGTTCCGCCCGGGGCGACCGGGCGCTGGCAGGTCTCCGGCCGCAACGACACAAGCTACCAGTCGCGGGTGGACATGGACACGCGCTACGTGCAGGAGTGGACCTTCTGGGAGGACCTGAAGATTATCCTCAAGACGATTCCGGCAGTGCTTTCTCGTAAAGGGTCGTATTAGAGGAAATGACGAAGGACGAAGTCCGAATGACGAATGGGCGGACCGAAGATGTGATGAAGTGCGAAGGACGAATGGCGGACACGGACGGGAGGCAGAATGATACTCGAAAGAAATGACGTTGCCGCGCTGAGGCTGGCCGAGGCACGCGGGTGGTTTCCGACCGACGGCGAAGTGGCGGCAGTCGGACTTAAGTCGGACGAATACGGGGAGCGGCTGCGGCGGCTCTGCTCGCTCGGCATCATCCGCGGGTTCAAGACGACGCTCGTGGTGCCGCCGCTCTTGGGCGGGGACTGGGTCTGGGCCGCGGTATTGGCCAGCGCGAAGCGCGACCTCGGCCTCGCCAATGCGCTCGCGGCGAAGCTCCCGTTTGTCAGCGAGATTGTGCTCAACACGAGCCTGCCCGAGAAGGTCGGGCCGAACCTGGCCCTGCTATTCTACTCGCGCGACTTTGAGAAGGAGGCCGAGTTCATCCGCAACACTCCGGGCATCGAGTACCACGAGGTGTACCGGATTGCCGAGTATTCGTTTCCGGTAGCGCTACCGCTGTCCCAGGATGAGAAGGAACTGGTCCGTCACTTGGTGGAGCACCCGGATTCCGTGATTGCCGAGGTCGGGTCGGAGATGGGCCGGAACCCGACGTGGGTGCGCGCCAAGCTGGACCGGTTGCTGTGGGGCGAGAACAACCGCACCGGCGTGCTGCGGGTTCTGCCCGAAATCAACTGGACCCCGGTCGAGAACTTCGGCCACTTCCATTTCCTGCTCGAGACCGGGCACCGCCCGGACCAGCTTGGACGGCTGATGGGCGAAGCAGGACTTGCCGTGGTGTTCGGGGGCAAGGTCTATCAGAATCGGTACGTGCAGGTTGAGGCCGACGTCTGGGGAATCGGGAACCTGCTTGACAAGGTGACGTACCTGGACCAGATTGCGGGCGTGCGGGTGGCCGCGGTTCTCTGGAACCGCGAAGTGGTCATCAACACCAAGTGGGTGCCCGGGCTGGTTTGAGGCGCAGACGTCCGACAGGTCGGACTCGTCGGACCGGTCAGACTCCGGTCAACGGCAGATGACGAGCTTGCCGGTGATGGGTTGCGCGCTGCCGGACGCGAGACGGTAGAAGTAGACGCCGGTCTCAAGACCGAGTTCTGGGGACAGTCCCCGTTGGCCTCGGCGACCCCCGTCTGACGGTGCGGGGACGGTCCCCTCGAACACCTGCCTGCCATCAATTGTGAAAACCGCCAGGTGCCAGCCGGGTCGCAGGGGTAGTCCCCACCTGGTTTTGGGGACAGTCCCCATGCGGGGACAGTCCCCTTCGGCAACGCCCGGCACCATGCCGGCAATGCCGCCCCGGACCGCGACGGCAAACGGCTGGCGCGGTGAGTACACGTTGCGTCCGAGAATGCGCGCGGTCCAGCGACCGGGCAGAGGAAGGTTGACCAGGCAGACTTCCTCGACGTTGCGCTCGTCCCAGTTCGGCGGGTTCACGGCCGACCAGCCGTTGTAGAACTGGTTGCCGTGATACCGGTTGCCATCCGGGCTGGTCAGTTCCAGGTCCAGGTCATTGACTATAGCGATCGCGGCCTCGGGCGCGGCCGCAGTGTCGGTCCACGCAAGCACGACGTGGAGCGGTGCGCGGCCGGAGAGTTCGAACTGGAAGGTCTGGGCCTCGCCGGTTGAGACTCCGAACGCGTCGTCGAGAAAGGCCAGCCCGCTGCTGTCGTCGGCAAAGTGCATGATGGTCGAGACGTCGAGCCGGCCCCAACCGGCCGAGGCGTTGGGCGGGTATTCGGAGCCGACGTTCGAGTCGGCGGCCGCAATGGCCATGGCGCGCATCAGGGCCGAACTTAGGTGCGTGAGACGACGGCCCGAGTCGGGCAGGCCGGACGGGTACCGGCCTTCGGCAAAGTACTGGCGCAGGAGCATCAACGCGCCGCTGGCCGCGGGAGCGGCGATGCTTGTGCCGCTGGCCGCGACGTAGGAGTGGGGCGCGCGGCCGTCGGCAGTGGCGACGTCCTGCCCGGGTGCGAGCAGGTTCGGCTTGATGCGCTCGTCCCGGCACGGGCCGCGCGATGAGGAAGTCCAGACCGTATTGCTCTGCGTGCCGTTGCCGCAGGCACCGACGGTCAGGGCATTCTTGGCCCCGGACGGGTGGCCGATGTTGTAGGCGCTCCCGCCGGAGTTGCCCGCGGCCCAGACTACGAGAAACTGCTTGTCGCCCCAGCAGACCGCGTCGAGCGAAGCTTCTTCAAGGCGGTAGTAGCTGAGTTCATCGGAACTGCCGAACGAGCCTGACACCTGCCGGACCGGTTCTGCCACGCCGCGGCTGAGGCGGACTGAGTCGAGCAGCGCGGTGAAGTCGGCGTCAAACATGTCGACTCCGAAGGCGTCCCCTTCATCAACGAAGTAGACTCGGCAGTCCGGCGCGACTCCATCGAGTTTGGAGGCGTTGCCAACGATGGAATCATTCCCGCACAGGGTCCCGGCGACCGCGGTGCCGTGAAAGCTGCCGGCGTCGCCGAAGGCGGCTCCTTCATAGAGCTTGTAGGCCACGAGCTTGCGGTGCTCAGGGAAAACCCCGGGCCCGGTCACGGGGACGGCCGGGTCGATGAACATGTCGTGCTCGGTTTCGATTCCCGTGTCGAACAAGCCGACAACCATGTTCTGTCCGCGGATGCCGTGCTCCCAGATTCGATGGCCGGTAAGCTCGTCCGGCCGCTCCGGACGCCACCCGATCTGCATCACCCATTGCACGTCGCTGTTGAACCTTCGGGCCGGAGAGCATTTCTGAATCCAGGCGACGGGTTCGAGTGCCGCGACTTCAGCCAGTCGGGCCGCATCAAACCGGAACCGGACCGAGCGGCCGGTCACTTCCGCTACATCCGCACCGATGCCGGCAATCGCGGCGGCAACCGAGCTGGGATCCTCGCCGGGCCAGACGGAGAGGACGAGGAGTGACGAGTTACGAGTGACGAGTGACGAGTTCGGAGAATAAGAGGAGCGCGGAGGCGGCAGAAGAGAGAGGAGTTCGGGGGCCAGTTTGGCCGAGGGCGGATGCGGGCCGAGCCAGTCAACGAACGACAGCGTCCCGAAGTCGCTCACCGGCACGTCGCGCCAGAGGCGGCAGACAACCGTCTGGTACGCGAGGTAGCAGACCGGGTTCGCGCCAAGGTTCCGAAGCTCTGCCAGCCACTCCTGCTGTACCGGTCCGGTCAGGTGCACGAGCCAGACGGTCCCTGTTCTCATCCGGGCGGTCGGTTCGGGCAGGGGGGCGATGCGGGTGTCGATGCTCGTGCCGTTGGCGAAGCGGATAACCCGCGCGTCAGCATACGGCTCGGGTGCGTACCGTCCGACGGGGACCGCCGGGGCCAATGAACCGGCAGTTCCGGCTCGGGCCAGCAGGCACGAGAAGACCAAGAACAGTAGCAGGCGGTTCATCGCTGGCCCCGCCCAGGGTCTCCAAAGGCTTGACGCCCCACGTCCGACACCCGGCAGTGAGGCGTCAAGCGCAATGCGTTCAGCGTATTACTACAACTTGAGCACGTCCACGATGGCGGTGGTCACTTCCTTCATGTCCGCCATTGTGAGGTCGCCCATGTGCGCGATGCGGAAGGTCTTTTCCTTCAGGTCGCCGTAGCCGTTGGAAATCTGCATCCCGCGTTTGCCCAGTTCGCCGTTCAGGTCTTTGACCACGACGTTGCGCGTGTTGGCAACCGTGGTCAGCGTGACCGATTCGTAGCCGGGTTCCGGGAAGACCTTGAAGTACTTCGCCGCCCAGTCGCGGGTGAACTTCGCCATTTCGAGGTGGCGCTGGTAGCGGTTCTGCATTCCCTCTTTCAGGATGTGGTCGAGTTCGAGGTCGAGGGCCCAGAAGAGCGATACCGCGGGCGTGGTCGGGGTCTGGAAGTCTTTCTCGTAGCGCTTGAGCATCGCGTCGTAGTCGAAGTAGTAGCCGCGGTCGGTCACGGTGCGGCACTTGTCCAGCGCGCGCTGGGACACGATAGATACGGCGAGACCGGGCGGCAGCGCGACCGCCTTCTGGCTCGATGCGACCACGACGTCGAGGCCGAGTGAGTCAATCTCAAACCAGTCGCCCATCAGTCCCGAAACAGCGTCGACCAGGATGAGCACGTCCGGGTACTTGGTGCGCACCAACTTGGCGATGTCCTCAATCGGGTTGCGCACGCCGGTCGATGTCTCGTTCTGGGTAATGGCGATGGCCTGGTAACCGCCCTTGGCCAACTCGGCGTCGACCATCTCCGGCTTGATTGCCTTGCCCCACTCGACGGCGATGGAGCTCGCCTGCTTGCCGCAGGCCTTGGATATCTTGAACCAGCGGTCCGAGAAAGCGCCGTTGACCGTGTGGAGAATCTTGCCAGTGACGACGTTGCGCAGCGCGCCCTCCATGCAGCCGGTGCCGGAAGACGTGAACCAGAACAGGTAGTTCTTGGTGCCGAGTATCTGCTTCGTCTTCTCGACGCAGCGCTTGTTCAGCTCGCCGAAATCCTTGGAGCGGTGGCCGATCATCCACTGCCCCTGCGCCTTCAGAATCTCTTCCCGTACCTCGGTCGGGCCGGGAATAAACAGCTTCTTATGCATTTAGCCTCCTGATTTGCTGACTACTTGAACCTGGCACCGCCTTGTGCGCGGGCCGTCGAATTCACAAAGGAAAACTCCCTGCCATTGGCCGAGAACCGGCTGGCCGTCCTCGACTGGAATCGGTTGGCAGCAACCGATCAGCACCGCCTTGATGTGCGCGTCCGCATTGCCCTCGGAATGGACGTAGCCGGCGCGATGGGGGACGAGTTTCGAGAGCGTCGCCGTGATGTCGCGGGCAACATCGGGGTCGTACGACTCGTTCACGGTTACGCCGGCGGTCGTGTGCGGCACGTAAACGAAGCACATGCCGGAACTGACCATCGACTGCGCGACCGCGTCCCTCACGTTGTCGGTGATATCAACAAGCTCGGTGCGGACATGCGTTGTAACGTCGAAGCTCGTCATGCGACCGATGCAATCATACCTTTGGGTACAGCCGGTGTCAACCAAGCTGGGCAGGTGGCAGAGAAATCGAAAGCTGTAAACAGATTGTTTGGGATGAGAGAGTTCTGATGAGGGTTGCCCCTCAGGGTTCGATATTGTCCAGCAAGTACTTCAGGTCTCGTCCTCGCTTGTG
>Ga0265595_1000865_pt1 | contig 25224 bp, 25 predicted proteins | sample saktaG_15_FD_190148 | JGI IMG/M metagenome (GOLD analysis project Ga0265595, IMG submission 190148) | Saline water microbial communities from Sakinaw Lake, British Columbia, Canada - sak_2013_06_06_50m | ecosystem: Environmental > Aquatic > Non-marine Saline and Alkaline > Saline ...
AGAGCTCTTAAAACAGGAGACTCTCAAATACCAGGATTGGACAAGATGACTCTCACTCTTACTTATGCATATTATTTATAAATATATTTAATTTTCTTTTGACTTAAATAAACCAGGTCTCGGTTTTTTTAGGGGTATATTTCAAATCACGGTGAAAATTTTTAGTAAACTAAACCGACATGTTGAAAGTGTACGGGAAAGCCCTCGCACTGTCAAGCAACAGGTCTACCGGATTCAACACGTTTTTGTCCTAGTACAATGTAAAACTTAAAGCTTCGTATTTTGTGCAATATCTGCTATAGTCGTCTTCAACAGACAAGGAGGGCGACATGGCACCACGCTACAGAGTGACACTGACAAGAGAAGAGCGGAAAGATTTGGAGGCTATTTCAACTAAAGGGAAAAGGGCAGCCCGCACCGTATTATATGCTCGAGCATTGCTCCTGCTTGATGCAGGAGAACATGGTCCGAAGTGGGTTGTTGCACAGGTTGCAGAAGCCTTAGGGCCGACGTCTCGAAGTCTCGAACACTTAAAAAAACGATTTGTTGAGGAGGGTCTTCCTGCCGCCATCGAACGTAAGAAGCGCATGACTCCTCCACGAGAAATTCAATTCGGAGGTGAATTTGAAGCCAAGCTTCTGGCCTTGGCATGTTCGGATGCCCCGAAAGGTCGAGAACGGTGGAGCATACGGCTCTTGGCTGAAAAAATGGTTGAACTGAAAATGGTACCGAGTGTTTCTCCGATGACGGTATGTAACACTTTAAAAAAAACGAACTTAAGCCTCACCTGAGCAAGTACTGGAAAATACCGCCCGACCAAAACGCCAGCTTTGTAGCGGCGATGGAAGATATTCTCGAAGTTTATGTGCGTCCGTACAACAGGAAATTTCCGGTTGTATGCATGGATGAATCGAGTGCGCAGCTGATTGGGGAGGTGCATGAGCCTATTCCCGCAGCCCTTGGCCATCCTGCTCTGATGGATGACGAATACGTTCGCAATGGGGTCGCAAGCATATTTATTGAGGTAGAACCGCTTGGGGGAAAGCGCAAGGTAAAAATCACTGAACAGCGGACACGGATTGACTGGGCACATTTCATCAAAGAGGTGCTTGAAGAACGATATGCAGATGCCGAGAAAGTAATTCTGGTTATGGACAACCTCAACACGCACAATACGGCCTCGCTATACACGGCCTTTCCACCTGAAGAAGCCAGGCATCTGGCGGAGCGCCTTGAAATACATTACACTCCTAAGCACGGGAGCTGGCTGAACATAGCAGAGATTGAGCTCAGCGTTTTGAAGCGACAATGTCTTGCAGGTCGAATTGACTGTATTGAGAAGATGCGAGCTGAAGTGGCGGCATGGAATACCGATCGAAACAACCGTCAAACCAAGGTCGATTGGCAATTTAGCACTAATGACGCTCGTATCAAACTGAAACGGCTATATCCGAAACTTTAAGATATGCAGTGTACTAGTGTCATGGCAAGCTTGCAATGACGCACAAGCCTTCGTCATTGCGAGGCCGAAGGCCGTGGCAATCTCTTGGATTATGCCAAGTTAGCTCCCAGTAGCAGGAGATTGCTTCGCTTCGCTCGCAATGACACTCGAGACTTGACACGACACTAGCAGTACTCAGGATTTCATGTCTTCCATGGAAAACAACAGAAAGTGTTCGACTCCGCTCCCGTTTCGGTGTGAGAACGTCAGGAAACAGTGAATATCACTTTTTGCGGTAAGTGTTCATCCCGGAGGATTGCACATACTGATAAAAGAGGAAGAGATTGACAAACCTCGCACATGGTGATATTTCACACTGAAAAGTTTATATTCATAACTTGTTGATCAGGCTTAACTTTTCCATCGAGGAGGGTTGTTATTAGAAAGACGCTTGGAAACTGGATAGCTGTTCATACTTTTGCTTTGTATATCAATGGTGTTCTTTTTCTCACCATTGTAATGGGTGCGTTGTTTGCGGTGTCGTTGACCTTTTTCGGCGCCTCTTACTATATAATTGTTGTGTTACTACTTCTTTCTCTTCTTCCTTTCCATGACGTTGCAGAAATACTCGTCTGTAAGACAATACATCTATTTAAAGAGCCACATATACTGCCCGAAATAGATTTTTCAGACGGTATCCCGGATGATTTCAGAACTCTCATTGTATATGCGTCCCTGATCGCAAATAAAGATTCCGCGGCGAGAACACTTGAGTGCATGGAAAGTACCCACCTCGCTAATAGGGACATAAATTTGCCCGTTGCAATACTTACACACTTCGGAGATTCGGTTGAGGCAGCGGTGACAGAGGATGAGGAAAATCTCCTGGATTTTGTTTTGAGCGGCATACATTCTCTCAACGAAAAGCATGGCCGCGATCAGTTTTTTCTCTTTCACCGGGACAGGGCGTGGAACACTGTGTCAGGAAAATGGACAGGGTGGGAGAGAAAGCGCGGTGGCGTTGAGAAACTCAACAAGTGGCTTCTGGGAAAGATCGAAGGTGAAGAGTACCGGGAGTGGGGCTCGGACAAGACGTTCAGCGTCATTGCCGGAGATGTCGATTCAGTCGGAAATGTCACTAAGGTCATCCTTCTCGACAGCGATAACATATTGTCAGATGGGTACGCGAGGCGTCTCGTCGGAATGGCTGCTCACCCTCTGAATCAACCGGTAATAGATGAAGAGACCGATATTGTCGTGAAGGGATACGGAGTCCTTCAGCCTTTCCCGATTCCGTCGAAAGACAGTTGCAGCAGGTCGTTTTACGCACGTATGGAAGGGTGGCACCGTCGTCCCGATGGGGCACACCATTATATCCTCCAGAGCCTTCAGGATCTTCTGCATGAGGGCACGTATATTGGTAAAGGTATATATGATGTGGCAACCCATGAGAGAGTCCTCTCACACCGTTTCCCCGCAAATCAACTATTGAGCCATGATAAGGTGGAAAGCGGATTTTTACGTGCTGCTCTCGTGCAGAATGTTTTTGTTCTGGAAGAAGCGGTGGACAACTTCCTTGGGGGTATATCTCAGATTGAGCGTTGGCTCAGGGGAGACAAGCAGGTTCTGGCATGGGTGCTGCCGAAAATTCCCAACAGCAAAAGGGAGTACGTGAGAAATCATCTCTCTGCTTTTAGCAGGTGGAATCTCATGTGGCCTATTAAAAAGCAACTGAGCATTCCATCGCTGGTCATATTGTGTGCGGTTGGCTGGTTTGTGCCGCAGTTTCCAACATGGTTATGTTCACTCATTCTCATCGGTGTGGTAGGCTTTTCCTATCTTATCGTTCCGGTAAAGTTGAAATCTCCCGGGTCATCAGCTGTAGGGATCGTTCGGGGGCTCGTTTCGACAATTATATATCTTTCCTTTTATCTGCACAGGGCGCTTTCCATTCTGGAGGCATGGGTTCGCATAACATTACAGATTCCGGAGGGGACATACCTTGCCGACTCACTTGACAAAGTAAAACGAGACCCAGGTCTTAGTTCATACGGGAAATTCAAGAAGATACTGTGTATTCTTGTCACATCAATACTGAGAAAACCGAATATTGATTGGGTCACTGCCGGTGAAGTGAAGAGAAAGAAAGAAATTTACAGTCTTACCGGAATATGTCGAACCATGCTTCCGTCAATCGTGGTAAGTCTCATTCTGGGTCTGGGATGCCTCGTGTTTGTTGAGGGCGTGATGTATGTCCTTCCGATTGTTGGCCTCTGGCTTGCTGCTCCATTGATTGTCTATGCGACAAGCAGGTAATCACCAGAGTCGTTCTCACAGTCAGATGATCGTTACTCTTCTCTCTTCTGTGCAAATTAATTTGTTTGACAATGGTGATCGCTATCATAGAGATACCGCAGTGCGGGACTATACCGAAGTGTCACACATAGACTGAGCTCACGCCGAAGCCGCAGTAGAAGAGTATTCTCGGACAGCCTCCTAATTACGGGACATAAGATAATGTACCGTTTTATCCAGACCATCCAGTGTAAGCCCAAACATGGGAAACACCTGTCTTATATTATCAATCGTCCAGGCTCCCCACCATCTCTCTTCTTCAGGATTGATCCACACAGAATGACGAAAGGTCTCAGCTAAAAACTGCAGATTTTCAATGCTCGGTCGACTTCTCTTCTTTTCAAGATGAATAAACCCCTTTGTATGCATTAATTCATACGGAGCCATACTTGCATCACCGACAATAATGAGTCTCGTTTCCGGATCTTTACTGATAAAATCAAGGATTCTTTCCGGTTTTGTACGCCTGGGAGGATCTAACCAGACCTCATCGTAAATTGTATTGTGAAAGTAATAGACTTTAAGATCCTTGAACTGGTCCCTCACATAATTGAAAAGGGTTTGAACCAGATGAACATACGGATCCATTGACCATCCACCATTATCAATCATGAGGACGACCTTGATCCGATCTCTAAGGCGACGGTCATAGACAATTTCGATTTCTCCGCCGCTTCGTATGGTTTCATAGATCGTTTTATCCACATTTATGACATCTCTCGGCCCTGCCGGCACCATACGACGCAATCGTTTCAGGGCTTCTCCTATTTGAGACTGGGTAAGGGGACCGTCCTGGGAATAATCCTTATACCTCCTGTCCATGGCCACTTTTATAGCCGATTTATTACGGGACACACCCCCCCCCACACGCATACCTCCGGGGTGATAACCTGAATGGCCTACCGGTGAAGTACCCCCCTTGCCGATCCATTTGTTTCCACCATGATGTGCCTCAGCCTGTTCCTTCAGGCGTTCAAAAAAATATTGAATCAGCTCATCCGGCGTCAACCGTTCGAGTTCTCTTTCATCTATACCAAGGGCAGCGGCTATATCAGCGGGATTTTTCAACCACTCTTCCAAAAGAGCTTTCGCTATTTCTGTAATTTCTTCATCGTCGGGTTCTACAAGTTCTACACCCTGGAAAGTGTGCGCGAAAATCTGATCATACATATCAAAGTAGCGTTCACTCTTGACAAGTACGGAGCGGGCAACCGTGTAAAAATCCTCCAGCGAGTGGATTAGACCGGTAGAAAGGGCCTTATGTAATCTGAGAAAAGAGGTGGGTGTTACGGGAACACCTCTTTCTCTCAGGGTATAGAAAAATTCAATAAACAAGGTGATTCCCCTTATCTAAAAGGATTGAGTAACTCTCCGGGCTACATTTTCCACATCGGAACTTTTTTTGTAGAGAACTCCCAGATAAGGAATCTCACCCCGATGAAGTTTTGAAATCTCAAAATCAGGGTCCGCCCTCAATGCCCTGATCCAGTTGATAAGTTCCCGGGTAGCTGGTTTTTTCTCAATACCTTCAAACACCCTCAAGTGATAAAAGGTTTCAATGCAGGCTTCAATTATTTCTCCCTGCAGGTTTGGAAAGTGAGTATCTATAATACTCCGCATCATATGGGGATCCGGAAACGCAATGTGGTGAAAATTGCAGCGGCCAAGGAAAGGGTCGGAAAGATCCTTCTTGGCGTTCGATGTAATGATAACAACGGGTCTGTTTTTGGCACTAACTGTTTTATCAATCTCTATAATATCAAACTGCATCTGGTCGAGGACATCCAGCATATCATCCTGGAAATCCGTATCGGCCTTGTCAATTTCGTCTATCAGGAGAACTGTTCGTACATCCGCGACAAAGGCCTGTCCTATTTTTCCCATTTTTATATACTCTTCAATATGGCTGACATTCCTGTCGGAGTCTCCGAAACGGCTGTCATTCAAACGTGTTAATGTGTCATATTGATAAAGAGCATCAATCAATTTCATGCTCGATTTCACATTCAATACGATAAGAGGCATTTTGAGGCTTTCCGCAACAGCATAAGCCAGCATGGTTTTCCCCGTTCCCGGTTCCCCTTTGAGAAGAAGAGGCATCTCAAGAGCTATTGAAACATTAACAATTTTTGCCAGTTCATCATCCAGTACGTATCTGGAAGCCCCACGAAATTTATTCAGCGGATTTTCTTGATTCATCATGTTACCTTTTCAGAATATTCAAAAAAGAGAGGGAGTAAAAATGATCTCCCTCTCCCAAATTTATGTACCTGCGGCACTCGTATCACTCTATCATGCAGTATCTGAACGTTATATTTCTCTCGTCCACAGCGAGGCCATGGCAGGACCACCTCCTACACAAAGAGAAGCCCCTCCCACAGTCAAGTCCAGTCGCTCAAGTTCATAATACAGGGATACGATAATACGCAACCCCGTACATCCCACCGGGTGTCCCAGGGCAATTCCGGAACCGTTGTGATTTACCTTGTCCAGATTTAATTCCATGCCGAAGTCTTCCTTGAGCATCCTGCCAACACCCAGCCATTGGGCCGCAAACGCCTCATTGATCTCCCAGTATTCAACGTCCTCAAACTTCATGCCTGCTTCCTTGAGACATTTCGGTATAGCGACGGCGGGTCCCAACCCCATTACCCTGGCGTCGACGCCTTCACCACATATATTGATCAGCTTCATAAGCGGTTTGACTCCCAGCTCTTCCGCCTTATCCCTGGACATGATTATTACGGCCGCCGCCGCATCATTGATCCCGGAGGCATTGGCAGCAGTGACAACGCCGTCCTTTTTGAATGCCGGAGGGAGTTTACTCATGGCCTCGATATTAGCATCCGGTATCATATGCTCATCGGTTTCATATATCTTGACACCCTTTTTAGATTTGATTTCGACCGGCACGATCTCCCGTTTAAATATACCTTCCTGAACCGCCTTTGTAGCCCGTGTGTGGCTTATAATAGCCAACTCATCGCATTCCTGGCGGGTAATACCATATTTTTCGGCCACGTTTTCAGCGGTAATTCCCATGTGACCGGGAACCAGCTCATCAATTAACCCATCACAAAGCATTGCATCTTCAAGTCTTCCCGGACCCAATCTGTATCCAGTTCTGCCTTTCGGAATCATATACGGAACAGTGGACATACTTTCCACACCGACGACCAGACCAATGTCCGTCTTGCCTAACATAATGTTATGGGCAGCTATTTCCAGCGCCCGCATGGCTGAGGTACAGTTCTGGTTGACACTGACCGCACCACTCCTGTCAGGAAGACCGATCCTCATTGATACCTGCCGAGCCGGCAAAGATCCACCCATATGTGGATAAACCTGCCCCATACAGAATTCATCAATGATATCCGCAGGAATCCCCGCCCTCTCAACGGCCGCTTTGCCTGCAGTTATAGCCAGGTCTCTGGCCGGCACATCTTTCAGGCTGCCTAAAAATCTCCCGATTGCTGTACGGCAGGCAGAAACAACAACTACATCTTTCATATGATCCTCCCTTTACTATCCCATTCTTTTAGTATTCGAGACCTTTGAATTTTCCCCAAAATAGTCTAAATGGTCATTCCCGTGTAAACGGGAATCCAGTATTTTTAACTTGTTATGGATTCCCGCTTTCGCGGGAATGACAGAAAGAGCGCATTTTTCAAAGGTCTCTTAATAGTATTATTTTGCCGCTCAAATAACACAAGTCCACTGAAAAGTGAAATGGAAAAGCAAATCAGCCCGTCAAAACGGTATTGAATCTTGACAAGTTCGTAAAAAGTCAGAGTTTTTGCCGTTTTGTCATTCCCGACCTGAGCGTTCGACTGAGCTCACGCCGAAGTCTCACGCCGAAGTCGAAATTCGAAACAATATCAAAATCTTAAACTCGAATGTCTAAAACTGTTTCGAAAATTTGTTATTTGACTTCGACGTGAGCGCTCAGTCGAACGATATTCGGATTTGTTTCGTATTTAGATATTCGAATTTCGGATTTGCGGCTTTGCCGCTTTAGGAGTGGGTAAGGCGAGAGAGGAATCAAACCAGGTTAGTATGCGGTCATTTTGCTCACGGGGATATGTGTGGGAGAGGTCGTCAATGACCCGGAGCGTAATATCCGCTCCTGCCGTTTTGAGGATCGTATAATCCTGGCGTGCCCGCTCCACCGGAAACATCCAGTCGAAAGCACCGTGTACCCAATAAATGCGGCGGTCTTTTGCATTACGAAGATCGAAAGGAGGAAGTACACCGGATACGGGTGCAAAGGCCGTGAAGGGGGGTTGTTTGTCGAGAGCACGCGATAGGGCATACGTAGCCCCGTCGGAGATACCTGTGAGCAGGATTCGATTCTTATCAATTTTCCACCTTTCGGCAATATACTCCAGCGTTTTGTTCAGTGTGGCAGAATCGACGTCAATGCCGGTAATGGACCAGGTGGCCTCATGCGAACTCGGGGCAAGCAGGATAAAACGCCGGCTTCGCGCCTCGCGGAACCAGGTCCAGAGAAAGTCCCGGCCGTGACTAAATCCGCCGTGGAGTGCAATGACGAGCGGCCAAGCCTGATATCCGCCATAAGACTCCGGTACGTAAAGCGAAAACCTGCCGCGGGCATAGGGATCTTCCTCCATGCCAACGTGGAAGAGGCCCACATCTGTTCTCGGCGGCCTATCGGGATCAAATTCATCGATCCGCTCGTGCACAGCCGCTTCGATAAGGAAGCGATTGACAGTCGGCAACGATCGACGCAACGAAAAAAGTTTCTCCCGGGTGCGACAGATTTTTCTTTTCGCTTTTCTGAAGTTAATCAGAGACGCTTCAAGGCCGGCGGGAGCTCCGAAAATTCGGAGCGCGTCGGTGGCATTAATTGTGGCATCGTTAAGCTGATCATGGAACAATTTAAAATTAGAAGGAGGGGAAATGGAATGAAATTGTTTGCCTGATCCTTCAAGACGATCCGCAAAAGGACTCAGTTTTTCCTGCAAATATGACACAATGCCAGGATCAAACTGTCGCTCAGTGAGTTCAAAGGCATCGAGCGTTGCAAGAAGATCGTAACAAAGCAGATCGAGTACCTCCCGACAGGTATCATCAAGCCCTGCAAGATCTAATTGACTGGTTTTATTTGAATCGTCCATTGTATATCATAATTTCTTCAAGACATCCGGGTATCCCTGTTTTGACCTTTTGCGAATTCATTAAAATTAACAAAAAAAGGGGTTAGATACCAGTCTAACCCCTTAATATTATTTATGGTAGTCCCAGGGAGAATCGAACTCCCGTTTCTGGCGTGAGAGGCCAGCGTCCTAACCGCTAGACGATGGGACCATAGTTGGAGACCTTTGCATAACGTCCCCTTTTGCCCAATTTCTGCGTCAGGCTCAAAATTTAATCCTCGAAATATTCCTGTGGTTAAAATTTTCGCCTTCCTTGAACTTGAACAAAATTGAACATTCTGCAAAGGTCTCAGTTGGTAACCAGAATTCGAGAGACCTGAGTCCGACCGACAGGCAATCTCCTGGCAAGCCAATTTTGAATGGTACGAGTTAGACAAATAATGCTGAAAAGTCAAGACCAAATTTCAGTTATGACGTTGCTTGATATAATCTACCGCTTTTTTTATCCTCCGCTCAACTTTCTCTTTTCCCAGAGTTATCATGACATCATCAATTCCAGGACTTACTGTCTTTCCCGTAAGAGCGACCCTCATCGGCTGGGCGATAAATTTGAGCTTTGTTTCCCTCTCTTCGGCAATACTTTTCAGGAAAGTTTCGATCCCTTCCTTTGTGAAATCTTCCAGAAACGGCAGTTTCTCTGCCACAGCTTCCAGATGACCGGCAAATTCAACCTTGAAAAATTTTTCTGCTGCCTTTTCATCATACTCTATTTCATCTCCGAAATAAAAGGCGCCCGAATCGGCCATTTCCACCAGAGTTCTTGATCTGGTTTTGAGATCGGCTACAACCTGTTTTACATACTGTATATCTGACGTATCCAGCCCAAGTTTCTCAAAAAATGGACGCGCGTCTTCTGCCAGTCTCTCCCCGGAGCTTTCTTTTATATAATGCTGGTTTAGCCAGAGGAGTTTCTCCGGATTGAAAACGGCTGCAGATTTTCCAACCGACTCAAGGGTGAAAAAATCGATGAGTTCGGGGATTGAAAATATTTCCTGATCGCCATGAGACCAGCCAAGCCTCACCAGATAATTTACAAGGGCCTCCGGTAAATACCCCATCTCCTTGTAGGCCATCACCGAAGTTGCACCGTGGCGTTTGCTCAACCGGGCTTTATCAGAACCCAGTATCATGGGAACATGGGCAAATTCCGGAAGATCGTATCCCAGGGCCTCGTAAAGAAGGATCTGCCTTGGTGTATTATTGAGATGATCATCCCCCCGAATAACATGAGTAATTCCCATCTGGGCATCATCAACAACGACGGCAAAATTATAGGTTGGATAACCGTCGCTCCTCTCTATGATTAGATCATCCAGTTCCTCATTATTAAATCTGACGTTGCCCTTAACAAGATCATTAACAACTGTAACACCCATCTGGGGGTTCTTGAATCTCACCACCGAATTTTTCGCCCTGCCGAGATTTTTATCCCGACATGTTCCGTCATATTTCGGTTTTCTCCCCTCGGAAAGGGCCTTTTTTCTTTTTTCCTCCAGATTTTCAGGAGTACAGACGCAATAATACGCCTTCCCCGCATCGATGAGTTTCTGAACCATCTTTCTATGAATTTCGACTCTTTCGGCCTGAAAATACGGTTCTTCATCCCAATCAAGCCCAAGCCACCTCATGGCATCCAGGATTGCCTTTGTCGATTCCTCCGTCGAACGAAGCTGATCCGTATCTTCGACCCTCAGAATAAACTTTCCCTTATTGTGTCTTGCAAAGAGCCAGTTAAAAAGTGCCGTTCTCGCCCCGCCGACATGTAAATAACCGGTAGGGGAAGGCGCAAATCTCGTTCTTACAGTTTTTTTCTCCGACATTCTTCGTATTCCTTTATAATATTCTGATATACAGACAGTGATTTTTCCGGAGTGTGTTGTTTTTGCAACACTAATCCGTGTTGATTTCGAAAAACCCACGTTATAGTTATTAAGCTTTGCAGAAATTACCGTAACTATAGCCAATGAGCTTATTTGGTATATAAATTGCTTTACCTCGTGGGCAGTATTCTCATGAACACGTATTTTTGTCAAGAATGTATTGAATTTCTCTCTGAAATGAGTCATTTTAAAAATATAAATTTTCCTTGACAAGAAAACTGTTTTGTAATTAACTCTACCACTTTATTTGGAAACATATATCGGGAATCAGGGTTAGCCATGAAGATTAACGTAGCAAATATTCCGGAAAATGGCTTAAACCTCCAGATTTCCAAAAACAGAGACTGGCTCCGTGAAATGCTACTGGAAGAAGATGAAATCTTTTTCTCTGTTGACAGGATCGACGGTCAGTGTTCTGTTATAAAGATCGGAAAAACTGTATCTGCAACAGGTACCATTGAAACAGAAATTAATCTTGAGTGCTGCCGGTGTCTCAAGAAATTTATACTTCCGGTAAAAACTGAATTTAAATATACATTTGCCCCGATTGAAGATTTGTCCGGAAAGGAAGATTTAGAATTAACCGGTGAAGACCTTGGCTTCGGTTATTACAAGGGCGACTTAATTGATCTGGACCCGATCATACTTGAACAGATTGTCCTTCAGGTTCCAATGAAGCCCCTCTGTAAAGAATCATGCAAGGGTTTTTGTCCCCATTGCGGAGTCAATCTTAACAAGGAAAGTTGTGACCATCATATAACAGCATTTGAAAGTCCCTTTGCTGTTCTAAAAAAAATGAAGTTTAATAACGGAAAAAATTGAAAAGAGGATTATTATATGCCAAACCCAGTCAAAAGACATTCAAAAGCAAGAAGGGACAAGAGAAGATCCCATGACGCTCTCACCCCTCCTTCAATTTCCATATGCCCCCAGTGTAATGAATCCAAATTACCTCACAGGGTATGTCCTCACTGCGGGTTTTACAAGGGGCGTGAAGTTATTTCGGCTGAAAAGGGTTCCTGAAAAAGATCTTTCCCATTTGGAAGTGATTAAATCATGAGCAAGACAGGTATAGTCTTTCCCGGTCAGGGTGCACAATACGTTGGAATGGCTAAAGATTTCTACAGGGAATTCGAAGAAGCAAGAAATACTTTTGCTGAGGCCCGGGAAATCCTTAACTTCGATATTGCGGAACTCTGCTTTGAAGGACCCCAGGAATCCCTCGATCAAACTGTAAACACGCAAACTACCGTCCTGACCGTTAATGTTGCGGCTTACAGAATATTCGAAAGAGAGACTGGCATAAGACCGATAGTCATGGCAGGTCACAGTCTCGGAGAATATAGTGCCCTGTATGCCGCGGGAGCTATAAGCTTTGCCGATGCCTTATCGCTTGTACATGCGAGGGGAAAATATCAACAGGAAGCAGTGCCACCGGGTGCCGGTTGTATGGCCGCGATTATGGGCGTCGAGAGAGAGCTCGTTGAAAGCGCCTGTCGGGACATCAACAAAACAAACGGAGCAGTAGTTGAACTGGTTACTTTTAACTCCCCAAATCAGTTTGTTATCTCCGGCCATACGAAAGCCGTTGAAAAAGCAATAATCAAGGCAAGGGAACGGGGAGCCAAAAGAGCAGTCAAACTTCCCATCAGCATACCCTGCCATTGCAGTCTTTTGGACAAGGCAGCAGAAATGTTCGCGGAAAATTTAAACAAGACCGAGGTAAAAGACTGCAATACAAAGGTAATTCCAAATTACGATCCCGACACCTTTTATTCAAAGGAAAATACGAGGGCGCTTTTGGCAAAGCAGCTCAACTCCCCCGTCAGGTGGCAGGAAACAATAGAAAAAATGATTGAAATGGGAATTGATACCATCATCGAGACGGGTCCCAAGCGAACACTTTCCGGTCTTATAAAAAGAATTAACAAAGACGTTCGAACCTTGAACGTGGAAGACATGAATTCTTTGAAAAAAACGATCAAAATCATAAACGGTCTATAGTTGATCTATGATAACTGATGAAAAAATAGCGCTGGTAACAGGTGGTTCGAGAGGAATCGGCAGGGCAATCGCCGTAAGGCTCTCAGAAATGGGCGTTTTTATATTTATCAATTATTTTCAGGATACAAAGGCCGCTTCTGAAACACTTCGCATTATCAGAGACAAGGGCGGGGATGGCGAGATATGTCAATTTGATGTTTCTGATTTTAAAGCAGCTCAAAAGGCGATAAAAAATATAGTAGATAAAAAAGGCAGGATTGACATTCTTGTAAATAATGCCGCCATTTCCAATAGCGGGGTTTTTGTGAGAACCAAGGAAAAAGACTGGGACACCACGATAGAGATAAACCTCAAAGGAGTTTTTAACTGCTGCAGGGCTGTAACCAAAAGCATGATGAAGCAACGCCGGGGACGTATTATCAATATGTCTTCCGTTGTAGCTGAAGGTGGAAATTCCGGTCAGGTCTGTTATTCCGCATCCAAGGCGGGAATTATTGGCCTTACAAAATCCCTTGCCAAAGAACTGGGGCCCAGAAATATCTGCGTCAATGCTGTGGCTCCCGGATTTATAGATACTGACATGACATCTTCATTTTCAGAAGAAATAAGAAAAAAAATAATCGATCAGATACCTCTATCAAGGCCCGGCACTCCTGAAGATGTAGCAGGAGTCGTTACATTCCTTGTTTCCAGGGATGCTGATTACATAACAGGGCAGGTAATACATGTGAATGGAGGAGTGTACATGTGACCTTTCGTGTTTCGGTTATCGTGAATCGGGTTTCGTAATCAGAAATTACGAGATAATTTCAGAGCTTATATAAAAGGAGGAGGAGTTTTTAAATGACCATTGAAGAACAGGTAAAGAAAATTATTATGGAGCAGTTGAATGTAACTGAAGAAGAATGTGTTCCTGAAGCAAAATTTATTGATGACCTTGGAGCAGATTCTCTCGATCTGGTAGAACTGATTATGGCAATGGAAGATTACTTCGAGCTTGAAATCTCGGATGATGAGCTGGCAAATATTTCAAAAATACAGGATGTTGTTGATTATATAAAAGCAAGGAAAGCGGTGTAACCTTAGAACTCTGGGGATGTTTTAATTGAGAAAAAGAGTGGTTGTCACAGGATTGGGCACCGTTAATCCCATCGGTAATTGCGTGAAAGATACGTGGGAAGGGATTTGTGCCGGAAAATCAGGAATCTCAGCGATTACAAAGTTTGATACGACCAATTTCAGAACAAAGATCGCCGGTGAGTTGAAGAATTTTGATCCCTTGACTTTTGTCACACAGAAAGAAGTCCGCAGGTTCGATGATTTTATTATTTACGCTCTTGCATCCGCCGAGATGGCAATAGCTGACTCAGGGCTTACCATTGATGATAAAAACACATGGCGAACCGGAGTTATACTGGGCACCGGTATAGGGGGAATATCCACCATAGAGAAAGAAAAAGAAGTCCTGCTGAATTCAGGGACGAAGAAGATATCTCCTTTCACAATACCCGGAGCCCTGGCAAATCTCGCCGCGGGTAACATAGCCATACGGTACGGCGCCAGGGGGCCTATAAGCTGCACTGTAACCGCCTGCGCGGCAGGTAACAACGCCATCGGCGATGCCTTCAGAGCAATCTCATATGGCTACGCAGACGTAATGATCGCGGGGGGCGCTGAGGCAGCTGTTTGTTCACTCACCGTTGCTGCTTTCAACGCCATGAGAGCTATATCCACCCGAAACGATAAACCCGAAGCGGCAAGCAGACCCTTTGACAAAGACCGGGACGGTTTTGTTATCAGTGAAGGTTCTGGCATAGTTATTTTAGAAGAGTTGACCTCTGCTTTAAATAGAGGAGCCACAATCTACGCTGAATTGTCAGGATTTGGGTCGACATGTGATGCCTTTCATATTGCGGCACCGCCGCCGGGTCATCCGGGCGCAGTAAAATGTATGCAACTTGCCCTGCAAGATGCCGGCGTGGAAGCTTCCGATATCGATTATATTAACGCGCATGGCACTTCAACACCTCTGAATGACATATATGAAATTGAGGCCATAAAAAAGGTGTTTGGCGATCACAACAAAAATCTATCTGTAAGTTCCACGAAATCGATGACAGGCCACATGCTCGGTGCTGCCGGGGGGCTGGAAGCAATTATTTCGGTAAAGTCAATTTATGAGGGGATTGTTCCCCCAACCATCAATCTGGATAATCCTGATCCTGCATGCAACCTGGACCTTGTGCCACACAGGACAAGGAAAAAAGCTGTCCGGGCAGCCATGTCCAATACCTTCGGTTTTGGTGGGGTCAATGCCGTTCTGGTTTTTAAGAAATACGATGAATAATCAAGGAATTAAGTCTCAGACTTCAAGTCTTGATTTTAAGGACGGGAAATTGCTATTGTGAAAGTTATTATAGGTTCTGATCATGCGGGTTATTCACTTAAAGAAGGCATAAAGGAATACCTTAATAAATCGGAAACAGACATAGTTGACGTAGGAACTGATAGCGATGAACCGGTGGACTACCCCGATTTCGGCTCTCGGGTGGCTGAAAGAGTTTCATCAGGCGAGTTTAAAAGAGGTATTCTCGTATGCGGTTCCGGTGTCGGAATGACAATCGTGGCAAATAAATTTCCAGGAGTGAGGGCTGCTTTATCTCTTGATGTCGAGACGGCTAAATTAAGCAGGATGCATAACGATTCAAACATTCTTTCCCTCGCAGGAAGAAGAACCGATATAGAAACAGCAAAAAATATAATTAAAACATGGTTGGAAACGGAGTTTGAAGGGGGAAGACATAAAAGACGTCTTGACAAAATCAAAAATATAGAGTTTGAAGTTTCAGGTTCAAAGTTTAATCAGAACCCTAAACTCGAAACCTGAAACTTGAAACTCAACGAGGAGGAAAGCAATAATGTCTATTTTATCGAAAACCGATCCGGAAGTTGCCCATGCCATAATGCTGGAGACGAAACGACAGGCAGGCAAGGTGGAACTCATTGCCTCGGAAAATTTTGTAAGTGAGGCAGTTCTTGAAGCCCAGGGCTGTATAATGACCAATAAATACGCTGAAGGCTATCCGGGAAAGAGATATTACGGAGGATGTGAATTTGTCGATATCGTGGAAACCCTTGCCATAGAAAGAACCAAACAACTCTTCGGCGCCGATCATGTAAACGTTCAGCCCCATTCGGGAACCCAGGCTAATATGGCAGTTTATTTTGCGACGCTCCAGCCGGGAGATACAATTCTGGGAATGAATCTTTCCCATGGTGGACATCTTTCTCACGGCAGTCCGGCAAACTTCTCAGGAAGACTTTACAATGTTGTTTCCTACGGAGTGGATAAAGAGACAGAGACTATCGATTTCAATGAAGTAGAAGATCAGGCAAAAAAACACAAGCCGAAAATGGTCATCGTCGGAGCGAGTGCGTATCCGAGAACGATCGATTTTGAGGCCTTCAGACAGATAGCGGACAAAGTAGGCGCAATTATTATGGCCGATATCGCCCATATTGCGGGCCTTGTTGCAACTGGCCTTCATCCCTCCCCTGTACCCAACTGCGAATTTGTTACTACAACGACTCACAAAACCCTCCGCGGCCCCAGAGGGGGACTCATCATGTGTAAGGAAGATTTTGCCAAGATTATAAACAGCCGCGTATTTCCCGGAAGTCAGGGAGGTCCCCTCATGCATGTCATTGCAGCGAAGGCAGTGGCTTTACAGGAGGCTCTTTCGGATGACTTCAAGATCTACCAGTCCCAGATTGTAAAAAATGCCAGGGCCATGGCAGAAGAACTGATTTCTCGAGGTTTGCGCCTCGTATCGGGAGGAACGGATAATCACCTTATGCTTGTCGATCTGACGGACAAAGGATTGACAGGAATGGAGGTCGAAGAAGCCCTTGACCGTGCAGGCATAACAACGAATAAAAATGGTATTCCTTTTGACACAAAAAGTCCTCAAATCACAAGTGGCATAAGGCTCGGAACTCCCGCAGTTACAACGAGGGGTATGAAAGAGGAAGAAATGAAAACTATAGCCCGTTTAATTTCTCATATAATCGACGATATACATGACGAAAAACGGATCAAGGAAGTTAATAAAGAGATCAGTGATCTTTGTAATAAATTTCCCCTTTACGGTGAACGGCTGGCGGAATCAGTTTAAAGTTTAAAGTTTCAAGTTTCAAGTTTCAGGAAAAGAGTTATTTCAGATAAAGGCGCAGCTTGACAAATGACATTTGAAGGAACAAATTTAATGAGCTTAAAACTCGAAACTCAATTTGATCGCCCCAGTTGGGATGAATATTTTATGGACATTGTGGGGCTTGTATCAAAACGTTCTACATGTCTGAGGCGCAAGGTGGGCGCAGTTTTAGTAAGGGATAAGAGAATATTATCAACTGGATACAATGGTGCACCTACGGGAATTCAACATTGCGGAGAGGTTGGATGCCTGCGAGAGCAATTAGATATTCCTTCCGGTGAACGCCACGAGCTGTGCCGTGGTCTTCATGCGGAGCAAAATGCCATTATCCAGGCTGCCCTCCATGGTGTAAGTATAAAAGGTTCAACAATTTATTGTACGAACCATCCCTGTATCATATGTTCGAAGATGATTATAAATTCAGGAATTAAAAAAATTATATACAGGGACGGATATAGAGATAAGCTGGCCGAAGAAATGCTCAAAGAGGCAAACATCGAGGTAAGAATATTTTGAAGTGCCCGTTCTGCTCCAATATCGAAAACAAGGTTATTGACTCCCGAATAAGTAAAGACGGTAGCGCCATTAGAAGGAGGAGGGAGTGCCTTGCCTGCGGGAAAAGATTTACAACGTATGAATTTGTAGAAGAAGTTCTTCCTATGGTCGTCAAGAAAGACGGGAGGAGAGAATCTTTCGATCGAGGAAAGATCCTCTCAGGACTTAAAAAAGCATGTGAAAAACGTCCCATCAGTATGGATGTTATCGAGGGCGTTCTTGAAAGAATCGAGCACGCGTGCCAGGAGTTACAGTTAAAGGAAATTTCCACATCGATTATAGGTGAAAAAATCATGGAAGAGCTTCATAATCTTGATGGCGTCGCCTATGTCAGATTTGCATCGGTATACAGAGAATTTAAAGATCCGAACGAATTCCTGGATAAGCTGAAGGATTTTTTGAGTAAAGAAAAAAAGGATATGTAGAAAGATTCAATACAATTATTAGTTTTAAATTTTCAATTTTTAATTAAAAACTAATAATTTAAAATTATGCACATATTAATCCTGTCAATTTTTTTCAAAGATTTAAGTACATACACTTGAAGGAAGAAATAGGCTGCAATGTTTACCGGCATCATAGAAGGCATAGGTGTAGTCAAAAAGATAACCACAAAGGGGGAAGATGCCCTTCTGGAAATTGACACCTCCATGAACCTTGATGATATCAAGACAGGAGACAGCATAGCGATAAGCGGAGCATGCCTTACCGTCACAGAGATAAGCGATAGAGGGTTTATTGCGGATGTGTCGGCAGAGACTCTGGCAAAGACAACCTTGGAGAGTTTAAAGAGGGGAGATAAAGTTAACCTGGAAAAAGCCCTGAGATTGAATTCTTTTCTGGGAGGACATCTTGTCCTGGGACACGTTGACGGAGTCGGAAGCATTTGTGAGAGGCTTGAGAAATCAAACTCGATCATTTTTGGGGTGGAAATAGACAAACAATTAAGTAAATACGTGGTGCAAAAGGGCTCTATAGCTGTTGACGGCATCAGCCTGACCGTGAACAGGTGTGAAAAAAACAGATTTTATGTTAATATCATTCCCCATACAGCACGGGCAACCACATTGGAATCTAAAAGGGTGAGAGATCCTGTAAATATCGAGACAGATATACTGGGCAAGTATATAGAAAAACTTCTCAACCCGGATAAAGAAATAGACATGGCTTTTTTATCGGAGCATGGATTCCTTAAATGAGATAAAAAATTGAGGTAGAAGTAAAATGTCCGTAAGCACAATTAAAGAAGCAATTGAAGACATAAAAAATGGCAAGATGGTAATTCTGGTCGACGATGAAGATCGGGAAAACGAAGGTGATTTATGCATGGCGGCAGAACATGTAACGCCTGAAGCCATTAATTTTATGGCAAAATACGGCAGAGGCTTGATTTGCCTCTCTCTGAATAATGAACTTGCCGACAAATTGAACCTCCCTCTCATGGTAAGGGACAACCAATCCCGCTTTGGTACGGCCTTTACTGTATCTATAGAGGCCAGAAAAGGGGTTACCACGGGAATTTCTGCTGCCGACAGGGCAACTACAATATCGACAGCTGTTGCAGACAATGTTGAAGCTGATGATATAGTAAGCCCGGGACATGTCTTCCCGATCCGTGCCAGGAAAGGGGGAGTCCTCGTAAGGACCGGACAGACGGAAGGTTCTGTCGATCTGGCGCGACTGGCAGGACTTAAACACGCCGGGGTCATCTGCGAGATTATGAAAGACGACGGGACTATGGCGAGGATGCCGGACCTGGAAATCTTTACAGAGGAACACGGTTTAAAGATTGTTACGATCGCCGATCTAATCGACTTCAGGATGCAACACGAAAGATTAGTGAGAAGAGCGGCGACGGCTACTCTCCCCACTCGCTATGGAGGTGAGTTCAAAATAATCATCTACGAGAATGATGTGGATAGTATAGAACACATGGCCCTGGTCAAAGGAGAAATTTTGCCCGACGATGAGGTTCTGGTGAGGGTCCACTCAGAGTGTCTGACCGGTGATGTCTTTGGCTCTAATAGGTGCGACTGTGGTGATCAACTCCATACAGCCATGGAAATGGTGGACAAAGAGGGTAAGGGTGTTATAGTTTACATGCACCAGGAAGGAAGGGGGATTGGTCTTGCGAACAAAATAAAGGCATACCACTTACAGGAGCATGGAAGAGATACGGTTGAAGCAAATATCGAACTCGGGTTCAAGTCGGACCTCAGAGATTACGGTATTGGAGCCCAGATTCTAGTTGACCTGGGTGTAAGAAAAATGCGATTGATGACCAATAATCCCAAGAAAATTGTGGGACTTGAGGGGTACGGCGTTGAAATCGTCGAGAGGGTTCCCGTCGAAATTGAACCCACGGAAAGCAGTATTCGTTACCTTACGACAAAAAAGGAAAAGATGGGACATATTTTAATCAATGTGTAGTGGCAAGCGATCAGCGAAGACACTGTTCCGGGTCAATTTTTAATTATTAATTTTGAATTGAAATTAACAAATAGAGAATTGGCTCTAAGATGACCGCTAAAGTGAGACCTTTGAAAAATGTTCAATTTCGTCCAAGTTCAAGGAAGGTGAAATTTTTAACCGCAGGAATACATTGAGTATTTTGAGGATTAAAATTTGAGCCTGACGCCGAAATTGGGCGAAAGGGGGCGTTTTGCAAAGGTCTCAAAGCCTGAACGCTTCCAACTATACAAGAGAAATGGAGAAATAATCATGCCGAAGATTATAGAAGGAAAAATTGTCGCCAAAGGGATGAAATTTGGCATAGTGGCGAGTCGTTTCAACGATTTTATCTGCGGCAGACTGGTTGAAGGTGCTTTAGATGCCTTGATCAGGGCGGGAACAGACGAGAAGGATATTAACGTCGTGAAAGTCCCCGGTGCCTTCGAGATCCCCCTTGCGGCTAAAAAACTGGCAAAGAGCGGAAAATTCAACGCGGTCATATGTCTCGGCGCCGTCATAAGGGGAGCTACCCCACATTTTGAGTATGTCAGTTCCGAAGTATCAAAAGGAATTGCCAGTGTTTCATTGGAAACGGAAGTACCAATCGCTTATGGTATCATCACTACCGACACTATAGAGCAGGCTATAGAGAGGGCCGGGACAAAATCTGGCAACAAGGGTTGGGATGCCGCGTTGTCTGCCATTGAAATGGCCAATCTTTTTAAATTGTTGTAGCCTGAGGAATGAATGGGTACAAGAAGAAAGGCAAGAGAGGTCGCCTTACAGGTTCTTTTCCAGATTGATGTTTCAAAAGTTGATGTTCATGAAGCTATTGAACTTTTCTGGAATAACTTTGAGGCACCGGAAAGCGTCAGGGGGTTTTCTACACAATTAATAGAAGGCGCCCGGGAACGGTTAAAAGAAATAGATGAGTTTATCAAGAGTTGTTCTGACAATTGGTCTCTTACGCGAATGTCCAGCGTAGACAGAAACATTTTAAGGTTAGCCGTCTATGAACTTGTCTACTGCAAGGACATTCCTCCAAAGGTAACCATCAACGAGGCAATCGACCTTGGAAAATTCTATGGATCGGAAAATTCAGGTTCTTTTATAAATGGTATACTCGACGCATTATACACAAAATTACGTCAGGAAGATGAGGATAAAAATATCCTCGGAACCGGTGGAAATCCTGAACCATGAAGGACTGATTCTGGGATTTTTCTCTGACGAGAGACCGCCAAGAGGTTACTGTGGCCTTGCTGACTGGCGCCTGAATGGTATTATATCCAAACAAATCAAGAAGGGTAAGTTTACCGGCGCTTTCAGGGAAAAGGTTCTCATTACCCCCGACTACCGAATTCCCTCCTCAAAAATTTTACTCTTTGGTTTGGGAAAATCGACAAATCTGACTTATGATCAATTATATACTGCAGGACACATTATTTCACAAACAGTCACCAAAATTAATTGTAACGATTCTGCCTTCGATATTCCAGGCCCGGATCGGTGTAATTTGCAAATGTCAGAAATGACGACAGCAATGATCTCCGGGTTCGCTGACTCCCTCGTAGAAAACCAGAAACAATCAGACATTATATCTATATGTATATTGGGAGATGATACTTATCGGGATGAAATAACCTTGGGAGCCAATCAATTTAAGGTGAATGTAAAAAACAAAATAAAAGTAACCATTGTGGAAGCATAAAATAATATGCATCAGGAGCTAAAATTAGAAATTCTGATGCGGTGGATTTGAGAATGGTACTGGAAAAACTGGAGTATTGGAGTATTGGAGTGCTGGAGTTATGAGAGTTATAGTTATAGGTGCCGGCGAGGTGGGTTATAACATCGCAGATATACTTTCCAAAGAGGGAAGTGATGTGGTCATCATCGACAAGGATGAAGAACGTTTAAAGGCAGTCTCCGAAAATCTGGACGTTCAGACCATTACAGGAAGCGGGAGCAGTCCGCAAATCTTGAAGAAAGCCAAGCTGGATCAGTCTGATATGGTTGTTGCGGTAACAGATAGCGATGAAACAAATATGGTCGCGTGTCTTCTTGCCTCGGTCCAGTCTAAGGGAGCATTGAAGATAGCACGGATAAGAAACCCGGATTGGGACCAGGATTCCACCATTTTTGATAAAAATCATCTCAATATAGACCTCTGTATTAATCCGGAGAGGGAATCAGTAAACAATGTTATGAACCTCATAGAATACCCCGGGGCCTCGGAGATTATCGATTTTGCCGGAGGACGTATCAAACTTGCGGCTTTTCACGTGAATTCAAGCTGCCTTGTCGTGGGGAAAAAACTGCAGGAAATCAAGGAGATGTGCAAGGAACACGATTTCCTGATTGCCTCTATTATTCGAAAAGAAGAACCCATCGTACCGTCCGGTAAAGCGACAATCGAGGAAAACGATTACATCTTCGTTCTTACCGAATCAGAAAATGTAAGGGATATCCTTAAATTCTTTGGGAAAGATGTCACTCCTGTTGAAAGGGTTTTCATTATAGGCGGGGGGCATACTGGCCTTTTACTGTCCGAAGCTCTTGAAAAGAAGGGTATCTTTGTAAAAATTATAGAAAAGAGACAGGACAGATGTGAAATACTGGCATCTAAATTGAACAAAGCCATTATCCTTTATGGAGACGGGACGAGTCAGGATCTTCTCAAAGAAGAAAATATCCAGGATGCCGATTATCTGATTGCCGTTACGGACGATGAAGAGGCGAATATATTGAGCGCCCTTCTGGCAAAACAACTGGGCGCCAAAAAGGCTATATCCCTTATCAACAGGGTCGATTATACCCATCTTGTCCCCAATGTTGGTATAGATGGTGTTATGAACCCGAGACATGCCACCATCGGAAAAATATTGCACTTTATAAGAAAAGGTAAAGTTATTTCAGCTACTCCTCTCCTTGATGAAAAAGCAGAGGCAGTTGAGTTTATAGCCCTGGAAACATCAGAAATTACAAACAAACCCCTTAAAGACATAAAAATTCCCAAAGGCACAATAATAGGCGCCATCATAAGGGACGATAAGGTAACTATTCCAGGCGGCGATTCTGTTATCCTGCCGGGTGATCGTGTCATACTTGTTACTCTTCGATCAGCCATTCCTGAAGTCGAAAAAATCCTTACCGTTAAGCTGGATTATTTCGAATGAAAGCAAGAAATATATTATATATTCTGGGTTCCTTCCTGTTTTTCTTAGGGCTTGCCATGCTCTTGCCTTTAGCCTGGTCTATCTACTATGGTGAAGGTGATCTCATGGCTCTCGGTTCATCCATGGCCATAACTACTGTTTGTGGGGGTCTTGTCTATCTTTTCTTCAAACCGGAGGGAGATATAACCCTGAACCATAAAGAAGGATTTTTAATTGTTGCAACCGTTTGGTTCTTTGCCGGTGTCTTCGGTGCTTTACCGTATTTCATCCATGGTGTATCTCCAACTTTTACGGATGCGTTCTTTGAATCCGTCTCCGGATTTACAACCACAGGGGCAACAGTTATTACCAATATAGAAAGTATTCCCCATGGTATTTTATTCTGGCGTTCCCTCACTCAATGGCTCGGGGGGATGGGAATCATCGTATTATCAATCGCCATATTCCCTCTCCTGGGGGTGGGTGGCATGCAGCTTTACAAGGCTGAACTGCCAAGTCCGGTGAAGGATAAGCTGACACCACGTGTGATAGAAACAGCAAGAACTCTCTGGATAGTCTATTTTGTCATTTCAACAGTGGAGTTTATCATGCTTCTCTTCGGCGGAATGGATGTCTTCAACGCATTATGTCACACATTCAGCACCATGGCTACCGGTGGATTCTCAACAAGTGATGCCAGTATCGCCCATTTTCGCAGTGCTTATATAGATGGTGTAATAACCTTATTCATGTTGATTGCGGGGATTAATTTCACCCTCCATTACGCCCTGATAATGGGAAATTTCAAGTCATTTTTCAAGAACAGCGAGCTACGTTTTTACCTGGGAATTGCCCTGATTTCCGTGATTATAGTTACTCTCAATCTGAGATTGAATATTTTCGAGGATATGGGCAAATGTCTTCGCTATGCCTCATTCCAGGTGATTTCAATATTAACAACGACCGGTTTCACAACAGACAACTTCGGTGAATGGCCGGCCCTTTCCAAAATCATACTGCTTTTGCTTATGTTTGTGGGGGGATCGGCAGGTTCTACCGGTGGAAGTATTAAGTGCCTGAGAATTCTCCTGATCCTGAAACACAGCTACATGGAACTGTACAGGCTGGTTCACCCTCACGCGGTCACGGCGGTGAAACTTGGGAAGAAGATAGTGTACCCGGAAACAATGGCAAGTATCTGGGGATTTTTTGCTCTTTACCTGGCAGTAACAGTTGTCGCATCCATTTTAATGACCCTTCTTGGCCTCGATATGATGACGGCCTTTTCCTCCGTCGTGGCAACTATCGGAAATGTGGGGCCTGGATTCGGCGCCGTGAATGCCGCTTCAACATATAGTGAAATTCCCCACCTTGGAAAATGGATTCTTTCCTTTTGCATGCTTGCCGGAAGGCTTGAAATTTACACTGTCATAATTCTTCTGATTCCGGAATTCTGGAAAAAATGATGAATAATGCATCATCTTCTGACGTACGAGATAAGGTCAGATTCTTATGAGCAGTGATCCACAGAATCCGATGATTATAAATTTCGTATTTTTGTTTTCCTTCTTTCTCCATGATTTTACGCCGAACGTCCGAACTGAGTGGCGGCAAGGGAACACGGTTTTTTATAAGAGCGCGTTCAATGAAAATATGGTTACTGCTAAAATCGCAAGACCCTTGCTGTCCACTCAAGTGACTTGCGGAACGTGTCAATGAAAATGAGACACCCCCATCAATAATTTAGTGTATCACCGAATCACTTTCATTCGGCGATGGTTTGTTAATCCAGACAGCCTCTGGTAATGCCATCGGTTTAGGAACCTTTCCCTTGAACCGGTTTGGATGTTTTTCAAAGGCCATTTTCAATACCTTTTCACGCTCTTTGATAATTTGTTCAGCCCGTCCGTAATGTACATCTTCCGGTGTGAGAAAACCAATACCAGAATGGTAGTGCCCTGTATTGTACCAGGGAAAAAAGTCCTGACA
>Ga0265595_1000866_pt1 | contig 25209 bp, 29 predicted proteins | sample saktaG_15_FD_190148 | JGI IMG/M metagenome (GOLD analysis project Ga0265595, IMG submission 190148) | Saline water microbial communities from Sakinaw Lake, British Columbia, Canada - sak_2013_06_06_50m | ecosystem: Environmental > Aquatic > Non-marine Saline and Alkaline > Saline ...
AGAAAGAACAAATCGAGACTTTAATGAAGTTTATTGACGCCAAGCTAAATCACAAAAAAGAAGAGGTCGAAGAGGCAAAAAATCAATTAATAGACTGTAAACTATGTTCAGTGGCTTGAACAGAATATAGAAGGCTTGACAGTGTCTAAATTAGGAATAATGTAAAAGTACAGAGTAATAAATATTAATTATTATAATAATATGAAACAAGCTTATAAAATAGTTTTTATCTTTTCACTGACAATTGCATTGTGTTTTTCCTACGGAGCTGCGGCCTTAGGGCAAACAGTCGGTGGCGTAAGCGTGCAAACAAACCCAGCCACAAACATTTCTAATTATCAGACAACCCTGAATGGCTATCTTGCGATACCATATATAAGCGGAAGCGGATTAAATTATGTATACTTTGAATGGGGTACGGATTTAAATTATAACAACCAGACCGGGCGTCAATATTTAAGCTCCGGTTCATTTAGCCAAAATATTTCAGGATTATATTCAAATACGATATACCATTTTAGGGCAGTGGCGCAGAGTAATTTTGGAACCATTTATGGCCAGGATATGACCTTTTACAGCTCGGGAGATAATTACAATAATTATTACGGTTATGGCTCTCTTTATGTAAGTAAAAAAGTCATAAACCTTACTTCGGGAAACTTAATTTGGTCTTCGTCTGTTACAGCTAAGCCCGGCGATGTTTTGAGTTTTGCTATAACCCTACAGGGCCCACAGGGCACCCCCGGCCAGGACACTCATAATGTTGTAGCGCGCGATATTTTACCCGCAAACCTTGTTTATCGCGGAAACGTTACAGTAAATACAAATTCCAATTATTACGGCGATATCATTTCGGGAATTAATATAGGAACGGTTTACGCAAACCAACCGGTTGTTGTAGCTTATCAGGCGCAGGTTGCTCCAGCTATAAATCTTAACTACGGAACAACAACTCTAACAAACAGCGCCACAGTAACCAGCCAGGAAACAGGTATACAAACCGCCAGCGTAACAGTTTTAGTAAATAATTCTTTGGTGTACGGCGCGGCGACCGTATCAACTGGCCTAACAAATAATCTTTTAGCAGATTCCTTCTTTTTGCCGCTGTTGATCATAGTTTTCGGGTTATGGTTCTATTTTTCCGGCAACGTCATTAAACTCGCTGATAAACTGAAACTAAAAATCAAAAAATAAACTAAAAAATAAAAGGAGCGGCAACCCCGCTCTTTTTTATTGCCAAAAATTTTTGAGCAATGTCCCCGTCGTGAAAAATTGAAAATAAAAGAATAAAAAGGTAATATAAGCAAACATGCCAAAAGATTTGCCTGCCCCGAGCACCCGCCCTGAGCGTAGTCGAAGGGAAGGCGAGGGGACAAAATTGAATAAAGAGCAGAAAGAAGCGGTGCTTTATGGAAAGGGCCCGCTTTTAATTGTGGCGGGAGCGGGAACGGGAAAAACAACTGTTATCACTCAAAGGATCGCCAATTTAATAGAAAAGGGCTTGGCGAAGCCGGAAGAAATTTTGGCTGTAACTTTTACAGAAAAAGCTGCTTTTGAAATGGAAGAAAGAGTAGATAATCTTTTAGAAATTGGATATGTTGATTTATGGATTTCAACCTTCCACGCTTTTTGCGAAAAAGTTTTACGGGAAAATGCACTGGACATTGGGCTTCCACCCGATTTTAAAATTTTAGATAATACTTCGGGTTGGCTTTTGGCAAGGCAAAATTTAGATAAATTTGATTTAGACTATTATAAGGCCTTAGGGAATCCCACAAAATTTATCCAGGCGTTGATTTCCCATTTTTCTCATTGCAAAGACCAGGAAGTTTATCCTGAAAATTATTTGGAATACGCAGATGAATTAAAAACAACCGATAATGGGCCAGAAGACGGCGAAACCGAAAGGATAAAGGAAGTTGCCAACGCCTATCATGTTTATCAAAAAACTTTATTGGAGAATGGCGTTTTAGATTTTGGCGACCTGATAAACTATTCTTTAAAACTTTTTAAAAAGCGACCTTTAATTCTAAAAAAATACCGCGAAAAATTTAAGTATATTTTAGTTGACGAATTTCAAGACACAAACTGGTCGCAATACGAATTAATTAAACTATTAGCCGAGCCTAATAACAATTTAACTGTTTGCGCAGACGACGACCAGGCAATTTATCGCTGGAGAGGGGCGTCTTTTTCAAACATTGTGCAGTTTAGCAAAGACTTTCCGAAAGCAAAACAAGTTTCTCTGATCAAAAACTACAGGTCAACGCAGAATATTTTAGATCAGTCGTATGGTTTTATAAAGCAAAACAACCCTGACAGATTGGAATTTATTGAAAAAATCAGCAAAAAACTTACCGCTAACACCAAAGAGAAGGGGATTATTGAACACATTCACACCAGGAATTTAGACCAGGAAGTTGGCCAAACCCTAAAAAAGATTTTGGAAATTTTAAAAAAAGACACCGAGGCGACATATAACGATTTTGCGATCTTAGTGCGTGCCAATGATTCAGCGATTCCATTTATTAAAGCTTTAGAAAGGGCAAACCTGCCATTTCAGTTTTTAGCTTCGCGCGGGTTATATTCAAAACCCGTAATCTTAGATATAATTTCATATTTTAAATTACTGGATAATTATCATGAAGGAACAGCCGTTTACAGGATTTTAAATTTGCCGTTTTTAGAAATCCCGGAAGCAGATATCGCGGCTATCACCCAATTTTGCCGAAGAAAAACAGTTTCCCTTTTTGACGCCTTGCAGGAGTTGGCGCTAATTCCAGGGATTTCTGCAAAAACCCAAGAAAAAGTTGCTTTTCTTTTAAGCTTAATAAAAAAACACAGCGAATTGGCCAGAGAAAAGGGCGTCTCAGAAATTTTAGTTTCATTTTTGGAAGACTCCGGGTATCTGAAATATTTAATCGACCAAAACGATACAGACCGGATTGATTTGTTAAACCAATTTAATAAAAAGGTAAAAACTTTTGAGGAGGCTACCGTAGATCCAACCCTGAAAAATTTTATGGAGGAAATGAATTTGGAATTGGAGTCTGGCGAAGAAGGAAAGCTTGAATTTGATCCAGAGCTTGGCCCGGACATGATAAAAGTCATGACGATTCACGGGGCAAAAGGTTTGGAATTTAAATATGTTTTTTTAGTCAATATGGTAGATCGCAGATTCCCGACAGACCAAAGAAAAGACCCTATAGAGTTACCTGATGCGCTGATAAAAGACATAAAGCCGACCGGAGATGTGCATTTGCAAGAGGAAAGGAGACTTTGCTATGTTGCAATGACAAGGGCGAAAAAAGGGCTTTTTTTCACGTCAGCCGAAGATTACGGAGGGGCCCAGAGGGCACCCCGAAAAAAGAAACTTTCCAGATTTTTAGCGGAAATGAATTATAAAGTTGACGACGAAACCAAATCAGGAAAAGAAAAAAATAGCTTGCTGGCTGAGAAGCCAAAACCGATAGACAGATTAAAAAAGAAAGTTGAACCGCAATATTTACCTGAACATTTTTCATATTCTCAATTGGCCGCATTTGAAAAATGTCCATTGCAGTATAAATTTGGATTTATTTTGAAAGTGCCGACTCGAGGCAAAGCGGTTTTTTCTTTTGGAAAAACAATGCACAATACTCTGGACGCATTTTTAAAATGGGCGAACGGAGATAACCCTTCGGCGGGCTCAGGGCAAGAAACTCTTTTCGGCGAAACAAAGCCGGCAAAAAAGCCAGCAAAAAAGAAAGACGACGCTTTTGATAAATTAACGAAACTATATGAGGAAAATTGGATTGACGAGTGGTATAGCTCAAAAAAGGAAAAAGACGAATATTACAAAAACGGAAAAAGAATAATTAAGGAATTTTATGACCAATTTGTAAAGAGTCCTCCAAAAATTTTAAGGGTTAACGGAAGCCCGGCTTTAGAAATGCCATTTAATTTAAAGATAGGAGGGTATACTTTATATGGTGTAATTGACAGAATTGATGAAATTGAAGGCTCTTCGACGGGCTCAGAGCGATTATGTTCCATAATCGACTACAAAACAGGGCAATCAAAGGGGCCCAAAGGGCACCCCTTAGATTTAGACGCGAAAGAACAACTCTTAATTTATCAGATAGCCGCGCAAGAGGTTTTGCATTTAAAGCCAAAACAGCTTGCATATTATTATTTAGATGATGGTAAGGTGGCGGCGTTTTTAGGGTCAGAGAACGATTTAGAAAACCAAAAAGCAAAAATAGTAGAAGAAATAGAAAGAATAAAAAACAGCGAATTTGAGCCAACTCCGGGCTGGCAATGCCAATACTGCGACTTCAAAGACATTTGCGACTTTGCAAAAAAATAAAAATATTAAAACTTAAAAATATGTCAAACAATTTTATCGGCACAATAATTGAGGAAAGCCTTGCAAGCAAAGATATCTTAGAAAAAATAAAAGTCACAAAAAAAAAGACTGAAAAGGTTACTGCAAAACACAAAACTCCATGGCTGGAGAAATGGACGGTTCTTAAGGTTGAAATTGGCGCCGATAAAGCGGCTAAAATTGCAGACGAAATAGCTAAGCGTTTGGAATCAGCGCACAATTGGTATGCCGATTATAAAAATGACGACTTCCATTTTGTTATCTTCCGAAACAAAGTTTTCCGGATTACCAGAACAAGCGAAGAACAATATGCCCAAGCCAAAAAATATGGCATGTCTTTGGGAATTCCAGACTATCAGCTTGATTTTACAACAAAATAATTTATTGCCTGCCTCGCCGTAGCCGGGGTACCCTTTGGGTCGGGAGGCGGGTGCGACATTATTAAATAAAATTCATGGAAACAATATCATTCGACGATTTCAAGAAACTCGACATTAGAATTGGGAAAATAATTTCTGCGGAAAAGGTTGAGGGTTCCGATAAACTTTTAAAATTAGAAGTTGATTTCGGTGTTTTTCCGTTAATTTCTGAAACGCCCGGCATTAACGAAAAAATGCCGAGCGTTGAGACTATCGAACGACAAACCAGGCAAATTATCGCAGGAATAGCGCAATTTTACGCCCCAGAGGCGTTAATCGGCAAAGAGTGCCCTTTTGCCTACAATTTGGTTCCGCGCGTCCTGAAGGGTTTAGAATCGCAAGGCATGATTTTGTGTGCTTCGGAAAATGGCAATCCGGTCTTGCTCCACCCCGACAAAGAAATTTCACCCGGAAGCATCGTAAAGTAATATATTATAATGAATCCTATTTTATTTATTCACGGGATTGGCGGCACCGAAGAGCAATACCAGCCGATAATCAAATATTTGCGCGAAAGAGGAATTAATAATTTCTACGAATTTAATTACAAAAATAGATTTGGACTAACGCCCATTAAGACTGCGGCTGAAGAACTGGCGGAGTTTATAAAAAATAATGTAAAAGCTGAAAGCATTAATATCGTAGCAATCAGCCAGGGAGGAATTATTGCGTTGGCGTATTTAAAATTTTATAACACCTCGGACGTAAAAGTAGAAAAATTGTTTACGATATGCAGTCCGCACAAAGGAAGCCGGCTGGCTAAAATATTTAATCTGCGGGGCCTGATTGATTTGCGTCCAAATAGCGAATTACTGAAAGAACTGGAAATTTTTGTGAAAGAGAATAAAATAAATCTTTATTCAATATATACTCCGTTTGATTTAATGGTTTTTCCGGGCTGGAATGCAAGGTCAAAATACGGAAAACATAAAATTATTTTTGCGCCAGGCCACGCCGCCTCATTATCCTGGCCAGCGATGATGAGGTTTATTCACAAAAACTTAATTTAAATGGATGTAGATGAGGAAAAGATATATAGCATTTCGGAGTTTGTGGCGTTTTTGAACGCGGATTTGAAGTGGATGAAAGCAAAGATTGTTGGAGAAGTGGGTGAAGTGAAAGCCGGGCCGACCGGGCATATGTATTTTACGCTGAAGGACACTTTGGCTTCGCTCAGTGCAGGCGAAAAAGCCCCTTCGGCAGCAGGCTCAGGGCAGGGCGGCGCCTTAATGAATTGTATAATGTGGAGTTCTAAATACAGATTGTTTGGGATTACATTGGAACCCGGAAAGAAAATTGTGGCTTACGGATCGCCCGAGGTTTATGCCCCAAATGGCAGACTGTCTTTTATTGCAGATACAATCGAGCTGGCTGGTGAGGGAGATATTAAAAAACAATACGACGAATTAAAGGCAAAACTGACCAAAGAAGGAGTTTTTAACGTAGAGAATAAAAGGCCCATTCCAAAATATCCACACAAAATTGGAGTTATTACCTCAAAGCAGGGCGCCGTAATTCACGACCTTTTGAATAATATGGAAAAGTTTGGGTTTGATATTAAAATGATTGATTCAAGGGTTGAGGGGCAGGGGGCGGTGGAGGATTTGCTGGCTTCTATAAAAACCTTCAGGAAAACAGATATTGATGTTTTGGTTATTATTAGGGGCGGGGGATCGATGGAATCTTTAATGCCGTTTAATAATGAGTTGCTGGTGCGCGAGGTGGCTGGATTTCCTGTGCCGGTGCTGGTTGGAATTGGGCACGATAAAGATGTGCCACTGGTGGCGCTGGCAGCTGACAGAAGTGAATCAACTCCAACTGCGGTGGCAAATTTATTAAACGAATCGTGGGAACAGGCGCTTTTATTGCTGGAAAGATTTGAGCGGAAAATTTTGTCCGGCTACGGATTGATTTTTGAAAAATTTAAAGCGATTGAAAACAAGTTTAAAATATCTTTGCAGAACTTTAGAAACAATATTTTAAATATTAAAGACCGCTTGCAAGAATATTATGAAGGTTATTTTTCCAGCTTTTCTTTATTGTGCGACAAAACAAGGGAAAAATTACAAAATACAGAAAAAATGGTAAATTTTAATAATCCGGAAAGAAATTTGAAGTTAGGATATAGTATTGCATCTGTTAATGGTAAGATAATAAGGAAAACGAGCGATACAAAAATCGGCGACGAATTAAATATTAAAGTAAGCGACGGCGAAATAAATTCCGAGGTTAAAAATATTAACTAAATAAAAATAAAACATGGCAAAAGAAAACAACAACTTAAATACTAATTTAAAAAAGTTGGAGGAAATATCCCAGTGGTTTGATAATAGGGAAGAGGTGGACGTGGAAGAGGGCCTGGCAAAAGTAAAAGAAGCAGTTGTTCTGATAAAAGAAAGCAAGGAAAGATTGAAGCAGATAGAAAACGAGTTTGAGGAGATAAAAAAAGAAGTTGAACCCGAAAATACGATTGAGAAATAGCACGCGCTGGATATTTAAATAATTAGTTTTTTATGTTATAATGGCTCGTATGTTAGATGGTTTAAAAGATAAAAAATTAATACAGCAATACCTTAAGGGAGACGAGGCGTCTTTGGAGTTTTTGATAAAAAGGTATTTAAAGATGATTTATAATTTCACATACAAAAATATGGGGAATTGCGCTGAAGCCGAAGACATAACACAAGAAGTGTTTGTGAAGGTTTGGAAAAATATCAGAAAATTTGACCAGAATAAAAACTTCAAGCCATGGCTTTTTCAGATTGCAAAAAACACCGCGATTGATTTTTTGCGAAAGAAAAAGTCCATACCATTTTCAAAGTTCGAAAATGAAAAGGGACAGAACGTTTTAATGGAAACTATCGCCGCAGCTCCCGCAAATTTGATCAATATTCTCAGTGATAAAAGAACCTTGGCGGTCGCCATGCAGAACTTAAATGAAAAAGAATACAAGCTAATAAACCTGCGCCACAACGAAGGATTAAGCTTCAAAGAGGTCGCAGAAATATTTAACGAATCTATCAACACGGTTAAAAGCAGATATCGCCGGACTTTGGCGAACCTGAAAAGAAGCATCAAAAACTGAACCTAATACCCTTTCTTCCTCGTATAAATACTATATGGAAGGCAAATTTTTTATAGAAGAGCCACCAAAAGGTCTCCTGGAAAAAATTTTAATGCGCATTCGAAAAGAAGAGCGTGTTTTAGTTTTAAGGCGAACTATAATTTTTTCTGTAACCCTAATGGCATCTATTATAGAATTTATGCCGGCTTTCAATATGCTTTCGGCAGATTTTTCGCGTTCAGGGTTTTTAAGCTTTTTTTCTTTAATGTTTTCTGATTTCTCTTCCGTTATGCCTCACTGGAAAAATCTTGCAATGATCCTTCTGGAAAGTTTGCCGGCTGTAAGTTTGGCATTATTTTTAGCCATAGTGTTGGTATTTTTACAATCAATTAAATCTTTATTAAAAAATATTAAAATCATATCGGGCAGGAACCGGTTGATAATTGCCCGATAAAAATTATGCGCATAGACACAGATAGAATTTTCCAATCGAAATCTTTAAAAGGGCTAATTTTTGGAATAGTCATTTTTATAATATTATCTTTTGTTTTTGGTTTGGGCGTTTTTGTGGGAACAAAAAAGGCTGATTTTTCTTTTAGGTGGGCGGATGAATACCATCGCAATTTTGCTGGCCCGCAAGGCGGATTTTTCGGAGACTTTATGGGATCAGATAGGCAATTTACTAATTCCAACGGTGTATTCGGACAGATAATAAAAATCAGTGAAGGGAGTATAACCGTACAAGGCAGAGATAATGTTGAAAAAATTATTTTAGTAATCGATAAAACATCTATTGTATCTCAGAAAAAAAATATAAAATTATCCGACCTTAAAGTTGGCAATAATGTTGTAATTATTGGAGAACCGAATAATAATGGCCAGATTCAGGCTGAGCTTATACGCGTCATGCCCGCACTACCGGACAATCCGATAAAAAATAATACTCCCATATCATCAAATTTAAAAAAATAAACAAACTTTAAAAATATGCTAAACGCTCTAAAAGGGGTTGGCCGGGCGCTTAAAAATTTTATTTTTAAGCATAAAATAATAAGCTTAATAATTTTGTTGGTTTTGTTGGGTGGAGGATATTGGGGATATAAATTTTTAACCAATGCCGACGGAGTCAACCGCTATGTTTTAGCTATCGCCACAAACGGTACAATAATTTCCTCTGTTTCTGGAACAGGACAAGTTTCTTCGTTAGACCAAATAGATATCAAGCCCGAGGTCTCGGGAAAGCTAGTATATTTGAATCTGCAAAAAAATAAAGAAGTTAAGGCCGGAACGCTCTTGGCGCAAATTGACTCGCGCGATGCACAAGATACTGTTCAAGTCGCGGAGAACAACTTAGAAGGAGCCCAATTATCATCACAAAATATTACGGGCGACGCAAAAGACGCCTTGGACGTCTCCTATGATGGCGGATTAAACGCACTAACAAATACCTTCAAAGACTTAGCCTCAATGAAATCTAATTTGGACGGCTTATTTTTAGATAGCAGTTACAGGGGTAGCGACAGCGACATGAACTACTACCTTGATTTTGTCAGCTTCTATGACAGCAGCTCAAGTGAATTAAGTTTTTGGAACAAAGATGCAAAACTGAGATATTCTGATGGCCAGACAAAAATAGAGACTATAGAGGAAACCGCGTGGACCTTAAGTAAAAACTCTCCCCCCTCTCAAATTGAAAATATAATTAATGAAAGTTATACCTCTACAACAACTCTTCTGGACTTAATCAGACAAGCTCTTAACATTGTACAAAGATACCAAAAAATTCTTGACTCAAAAAGCTTAACTACACCCATTACACTGACAACAACCACGACGCAGGCAACGCAATTAAGTGATTCTATTACATTGCTCATTAACGACACAAGCGCTCTTGCGTCAGCCAAGTCAGACATATCCGTCAAGAAAGAGGCTTTTTCTAAAGCTGGCGTAGATACGCAATCACAAAATCTTAGTGTGCAGCAATATGAGAACGCGCTCGCCGACGCCAAAGACAACTTATCAAAATATTATATATATGCTTCTATCGACGGCGTTGTTGCAACGCTAGATTCAAACATTAAAACCGGCGACTCTATTTCGTCAGGTACTGTCTTGGGTTCCATTGTCACAAAACAAGAGATTGTCGAAACATCCCTTAATGAGGTAGATGCGGTAAAGATAAAGTTGGGACAGAAAGCAACAATAACCTTTGATGCCTTACCCGATATTACCGTCACTGGATCCGTTATTGATATTGATACCGTAGGGACGGTAAGCCAGGGCGTAGTAAGTTATGGAGTAAAAGTTGCCCTAGATGTTATAAATGACCAAGTAAAGCCAGGAATGAGTGTAAGTATAAACATAATTACGGACACGCGTCAAAACGTTTTAGCGGTTCCTAATAGCGCAGTTAAATCAAAATCTGGTTCTTATTATGTTTTAGTTTTTAACCAAAAATACGACTTAAGCTCCGCAACGGCCTCACAAGGATTTATTTCTACGATAGCTCCAACCCAAAAAACCGTAGAAATAGGGTCTTCCGACGACACAAACACAGAAATAACCAGCGGTCTGGTCGAGGGCGACCAAATTGTAGTAAGAACAATTTCTGGCACATCAACCGCAACAAGTGCCGGCGTTTCTTCGAGCGCGGAGACAAACAGGGGTGGTCAAGGGTTTTTTCTCGGAGGACCTGCAACTGGCCGCTAATAAATCACACTTCATAAAAATGATAGAGGTTAAAAACATAGTTAAAATATACCAGACGGGAAGTGTTGGTTTTAGGGCTCTTTCTGGAGTAAGCTTTACAATAAAAGACGGAGAGTTTGTTGCAATAATGGGTCCTTCTGGATCTGGAAAATCAACCTTAATGCATATTTTAGGCGCATTAGATACGCCTACATCCGGAACCTACTTTCTAGACGGAAAGGACATCTCAACATTAACCGAGGACGAACTGGCAGATATAAGAAAAGATAAAATAGGGTTTGTTTTCCAGGCCTTTAATTTATTGCCAAGAGCTACCGCATTAAGAAACGTATCTTTGCCACTGGTTTATACCACCGCAGAAAAAGAAGAACGTGTTAAAAAAGCAAGAGCCTCCCTAAAAGCGGCCGGACTAGATGAAGAATATTTCGGTCATCTATCAAATCAATTATCCGGCGGACAAATACAAAGAGTTGCGATTGCAAGAGCTTTGGTTAATAATCCAACCTTAATTTTGGCCGATGAACCTACAGGAAATCTTGACTCAAAAACAGGCGAAATTGTTTTGGAAACGTTTCGTAAGTTAAACAAAGAACATGGTAGGACGATTATTCTTATTACTCATGAGCACGATGTGGCGGAACACGCCGATAGAATTATTCTCCTAAAAGACGGGCTTGTAGTCAGCGACTCTAAAGACCATAAAAAAAGATAAAATGAAACTGACAGACACGCTAGAGGAAACATTTTTAGCGTTATCATCAAACAAGGCCAGAACCGGGCTTACTATTTTAGGTATTGTGATTGGAATAAGCTCAGTAATTGTAATGGTTTCTGTGGGGCAAGGGGCAACCGGATCAATCCAAGCAAGCATAGAATCGACCGGCTCAAATCTTTTAATGATAACCCCTGGCGCAACAAGAAACATAGGTTATTCGGTACGTTCGGCGGGCGGAACGGCTCAAACGCTCACCATTGACGACGCAAATGCAATAGTTGGTGAAGTTTCTTCGGTTCAATATATGAGCCCGCAGATAAGTGGAAGATACCAGGTAGTTTATAGGGGGAATAATACAAATACTTCAATAATAGGAACAAGTGATGCTTATCCTCAAGTGCGAAATTTGGGCGTGAGCGAAGGATCTTTTATAAGCACTCAAGATATTGAAAACATTTCAAAAGTTTCCGTTCTCGGCCCGACCATTGTTACAGATTTATTTGGTACAGATGCCACCGCCAGCGATGCAATTGGGCAAACAATAAAAATAAATAAATTAGAATTTAAAATTATTGGAGTTACCAAAACTAAAGGCGGAACCGGATTTCAAAATCAAGACGACAGAATTTATATACCATACACAACTTCTCAAAGATATTTATCCGGAAATAAATATTTGTCAGAAATTGATTTACAAATAAGCAGTCCAAATCTGATGACCTCTGCGCAAAATGACGTTACCAGCTTGCTGCTTAGCCGTCATAATATTGCAGACTCAACACTTGCTGATTTTTCTGTCCAAAACCAAGCAGATATTTTATCGAGCATTTCAAGCGTAAGCCAAACCCTCACAATTTTACTTGGAGCGATAGCTGGAATCTCTTTGCTTGTTGGTGGCATAGGTATTATGAATATGATGCTTACAACAGTTACAGAAAGAACCAGAGAAATAGGTCTACGAAAGGCAATCGGAGCAAAAGCAAAAGATATTACTTTCCAATTTTTAACAGAAGCTGTGGTTTTAACTTTTACCGGAGGGATAGTTGGAGTTTTTCTGGGATGGATAATTTCTTGGGGAGTTAAATATTTTAACCTCTACCAAACACAGGTTTCCGTAATGTCTATTTTACTGGCGGTGGCTGTGTCAGTCGGCATAGGGATTATTTTTGGATATTATCCTGCAAAAAGAGCTGCCAAGCTTAATCCTATTGAAGCTTTAAGATACGAATAAAATATAATTTAAAAAACATAAAAATTATGAACAAAAAAACTATACTAATTGTTGCGATAATAGTAATATTAATTGTAGCCGGAGGAGTTTTTTACGGCGGAATGGTTTATGGCAAAAGGCACCCGGTCATACGACCGGGTGCCCCGTTGAATAACGGGACAAAGTTTGGAAAAAATTCTGAATCCGCCGGAGGAGCAGGTTTTATTTCAGGAGACATAATTTCTAAAGACAGCGCCAGCATAACCATACAATTACCGAATAACACCGGTTCTAAAATAATTTTTTACTCTAACGCGACGCAAATAAATAAAAATACCTCGGGAACATTCGATGACCTTGCAACCGGAACAGCTGTAAGCGTAACTGGCACAACAAACTCCGACGGCAGTGTTACGGCTCAATCAATTCAGATCAGGCCTGCCGGGCAGACAAATAGACCGGGTCAGTTGAATCCGGGACAATAAAATTGTATAGTAAATTATATTGTAAAATAATCTTATGGTAAATAAATTTATAATAGTTTTAATAATATTAATTGTAATAGTAATTGGAATTTATTTTGTGGCGCAAAACGGATCCAAAACATCGGGGGCTGCTTTATCCCAGAGTTCAAGCCAAAACAAAGAAAATTCTATAAATAACAATAAAGAAATGAAAATAGAAACACTACAAGAGGGAAGTGGAGACGCAGTTAAATCTGGGGATACAATAACAGTTAATTATGTAGGTACACTGGAAAACGGAACAAAATTTGATTCATCAATTGACCGAGGCCAGCCATTTCAGTTTACTCCAGGTCAAAATAGCGTAATACAAGGTTGGGAGCTTGGAGTTATTGGAATGAAGGTTGGCGAAAAAAGAAAACTTACAATCCCGCCGGAATTGGCTTATGGCTCGCAGGGCGCAGGCGGAGTAATTCCTCCAAACGCGACATTAACATTTGAAATTGATTTATTAAGCATCAACGGAAAATAGAAAATCAACAAAAAACCGCCCTTCGATAAACTCAGGACGGTTTTTTGTTGCAGACACATTGACATTCTTTTTTATTTTTGATAAATTTGAGTCAATACAGCTGGCAGGTACCGCAAGGATAATGAACCATTGAAACGAGGCTCGGCCCACCAACTGCGAGCTGCGGTCAGGATTTTCCTAAGGCGCAATTACCCCGCCAGGTTTCGCCCGCCAGCTGTTATTTTTTTCTGTTCTTTGTTTTTCTTTCGTTTTGGCCCTGGCCAAGTGTGTGTACTTGGCCTGTCACACAGGGGTCGCGATGCGCAGTCGCGACCCTTTTTTATTTTAGTTATGCACCGTTGACAGTTGGTTTACATATTTCTATACTTAAATAACGTGTTTGTTCTGCATTGTGCAGAGCATCGTTGGGACAGAGGCACCTTGAAAAAGGAGTACAGGATGGTCGCCAGACGACGAAGGAAGCTGTTGTATTAGGAGTCCACATCTTTTTGGAGAATCTAACCATGAATCCATTATTTCCCTGACTAGGTTATCTCCCGCAAACCATACTTGGACGAGTTCTGGTCTACAAAGCGCGGAAGCTTCAATTTTTTAAAGAAGCACCGCGCTTCTTTATTTACAATTTTTTTTGACAGGAGTATTATTTATTAATGGAGCGTTATGGTTTTGCGTAGCAAACTAACGCGCCAGTGGCTCTTTTGGAGATGGATCATGATGAGACATCCGGGCAGGTATAAGCACTACGGTGGCAATTGTACGCGACACGTGGCGGAGTGGACGCCGAAGGCTGATATAGCAAACACCATCGGTGCCACAGGTCTCATAAACAACTTCTGAAAGAAGGTGATCTGATATCTAGCGGCGTCCTTGCGTTTTGGGACGCCGTTTATTTTGGCACTTGACAATGGCGAGTGATAAAAGTAAGATATAAATATGTTAACAGAAAGGCAGGAAAAACTTTTGAATTTTCTGATTAGGGCATATATAACCACAGCGGAACCTGTGAGCTCTAAGGCTTTAAAAAAAATTACAGATTTAGATGTTTGCGGAGCAACAATAAGAAACGACTTACAAGTTTTAACAAAGGAGGGATTTATAGAACAACCCCACACGTCAGCGGGAAGAATTCCAACAAAAAAAGCATATAAATATTTTGCTGAAAAAATTACATCTGAAAGAGAAGAGGCCTTTTCGGGCTTTATTGTGCGACAAATAAGAATCGCCCATGAGCAAATGGAGCAGGAAATGAGATCTTTAATGGAAATATCTGAAATACTGGAAATATCACATACGCCGGGAAAAGATACTTTATTTCGAGCTTTAACAATTTTGGGTCCGGCGCGCGAAATCTGCGAAGACAACGAAGATATAATTTCAAAATTAATTAAACAGTTGGAAAATTTTTAATATGACAAAAGAAGATAAAAAAGACTTAGACGATGAGGCCGCGAACCTCAAAAAAGATCTGGAAGAAACAAAAACCAAGTGCGAGGAATATTTGAATGGTTGGAAGCGCGAAAGAGCAGATTTTTTGAATTATAAAAAAGGTGAAATGGAAAGAATTAGTGAATTAGCAAAATATGCCAACGAAGAATTGATTTTAAATATTTTACCGATCTTAGATAATATATATTTGGCAGAATCGCACGTTCCGGAAGAATTGAAAAAAAATCCATGGATAGAAGGATTTGATCAGATAAAAGATCAGCTTGTAGAATTTTTGAAAAAAGAGGGGATTGAACCGATAAAAACGCTTTATGAAAAATTCGACCCCAACTATATGGAAGTTGTTGAAGAGATTCCCGCTCGCGAATCATCGCATGATGGCGCCCCCGAAGAATCGGGTATTGCCGTGGAAGTCGTCCAAACAGGTTACACAATGCACGGCAAAATAATCCGCGTAGCGAAAGTCAAGATTACGAAGTAACCACTGATGCTGAGCGGAGCCGAAGCATAAAAATTAGTAAATAGAATTAATTATGCAAACAAAAATAATAAAAGAAAAAATAAGCCTTGACGAGTTGAAAAAAATTGCTGGCGAAGGTTATGGAGAAATGGTAAAAGCAGTAGCCGATATTGATACAGGAATCATGGCGGTAGGCGGTGAACTGCACGCAGATGAGAGCGAAATGCTGTTTGAGCAGGGCTCAAAAAATGAGAACTTGTGGGGATTTAATATTTATATAAATAGGCCAAAAGATGATTGTGTAGAATATATCTCTTTAATTAATGTAAAGCCGTCTGTTAATAGGTCAATGGACATTCAAAGTTCTAACATTAAAAGGAAAATAGCAAAAATTATTAATGATTTAATAGAATGGAAGGCATAACAAATAAAAGTTTAAACATAGAGCGCTGGCAAAAACTTTCCCTAAGCCAGCAACTAGCGAATATTGGTAGTGAGGTTAGTCGCGCCACTAGCCTAAAACAAAGAGGGGACAAAGAGAACACGGATAAATCTTTTTTCCGCGCAATAGAATTAATTGACTTAACTATTACTGATCAAAGGTGGAAAAGTCGTCTTTCTGAAATCTTCAAACTGCGCGAGATTATTTGCGATTTATTTTTTGGAGAGAATATTTTTAGAACAAATCCAGAATTTTTGAAAAGTTATTTCCTGTTTTTCGCTTTAAACGTCTAACCAATAAGTAAAAATTAGTAATTTATAAATAAAAAATACAGAAATCAACTTATGGAAAAAGAAAAAGCAGTGACGGGAAGCGAACTGCCGAAAGTGGGGGTTATAAAATAACCGAAATACATATTTATGTAAGTACATATGTACTTACATGTAAAAGTACATAAAAATGCAAATCAAAAAATTCGGAGACAAAAAAATAACAATACGGGAGATAAACAAATCAGATTTAAGGAATGCCAAAAAATTCCAGGATTTTATAAACTCTTTTGTTCGTGAAGACGCTAAATTGTCAATGAATAAAGAAATCGACCTGAAAGAAGAAAAAGCTTTTTTAAAAGACGTTTTGGGCACAGTTAAGAACAAAGAGAGGGTTTATCTGGTAGCTGAATCAGATAATAAAGTTGTCGGCACGGCAAGCATACAGCAGAAAAAATGGCGGATGAATCACGTCGGATTGTTTGGCATAACAATACGAGAGGGGTACAGGGGTTTTGGGCTTGGAAAATTTTTGATGCAGGAGGTGATTAAAATCGCAAAGAAAAACATGAAGCCAACCCCTAAAATTATCGAATTGGAGGTATATGTTAATAACAAACCGGCAGTAGGGCTTTATAAGAAGATAGGGTTTAAAATCGTAGCTAAAATCCCGCACCAAATGCAGTGGAAGGGTAAACTAATGGGCGTATACATAATGCTAAAATATTTATGAAGATATATTTTGTGGCACACTCAACAACAACGGATAACGAAGCGAAGATCGCCTCGGGTTGGAAAAACGTTGGTTTATCAGACCTAGGGATAGAACAGTCGGAAGAAATGACTGAAACGTTTAGAGATGTAAAAATAGATTTAATTTGTTGTTCTGATTTAAAAAGGGCGGTGGACACAGTAAGGCTGGCTTTTGGAGATAAGTTTCCTGTCATAATTGATAAAAGATTGCGAGAAGTAAATTATGGCGACTTAAACGGGGAATCTTCTGAAGTTGTGGCTAAGTTGAAAATGGATAGCATTCAGACCCCGTTTCCCGGTGGCGAAAGCTATAATCAGGCGATGAAGCGACTCCACGAATTCTATAATGAACTAAAAGAAAAATATCCCGAAAAAACAGTTTTGGTTGTAGGCCACCGAGCCACTCAATATGGACTGGACACCATGCAAGGAAAAACCGTAGAACAGTGTCTTAAAGAACAAGAACCATTCAAATGGCAGCCCTATTGGGAATATAATTTATAAAAACATGGAAACGATAGAAGAAGCAAAAGAATTTTTTTATAAAATGGTTAAGGACTTTGGGTCAGACCCATATTCGCTTCTTACGCATCTGCCTATAGTTGAAAGATGGGCTAATTATCTTTTAGAGAAACATCCCGAAGCTGACAAAGAAGTTGTTTTGCTGGGCGTATGGCTACATGATATCGGCCATTATCCAATATTGAAAGCAGACCACGCGGTAACGGGTGAGACGGTTGCCAGAAAATTTATGGAAGACATTGGCTTAGATGAAGATAGGGCTGAAAAAGTTACCAGGTGTGTGAGGCGCCACAGAAATAAAGATATAGCTCCAGAATCAATCGAGGAAAAAATCATTGCTTTTTCAGATTTAGCTAGCCACATGACAGACATCATGTATATAGACATGCTCTCGCGTGATAGGAAAGATCCAAATCCGTCGGTTTACGACGTTGAGAATAAGATTGAACGGGATTATAGAGATTTATCATTTTTCCCAGAAATCAAAAAACAATTAACACCACTGTATGAGGCCTGAAAAAAATTAATAAACGAATACGAAAAGATAAATTCGCAATTTAGTAATAGAAAAGGGACGATAAAATAACCGACATACGTAATCCGGAAGTTCTTGATGGAAAAATAAGCACGTGGCGGTTAAGAGACCACAAATTGAAAGTGGGTGATATTGTGGATTTTGAAAATAGCCAGACAGGGAAAATTTTCGGGCAAGGAGAGATTACAAAAGTTGTTAAAACAACAGTGGGCAAAATAGATTTAAATGACAAAACGCATTACAAAATATATAAAAACCTCCAGGAATTAATCGACGCATTCAAAAAGCACAACCCCAGCTATGAAGTTAACGAAAACACCCCCGTTTACGCCTACACATATCAATTCACCAAAAAATAAATAATAAAAACGCATATCAGACTAATTTAGTCGGTTATGCGGGTAAATAACGAGGAAATACTAAGTAAATATAAATAATTAAATTTATGGAAAAAGAAAATCAACACGAGCAACCCTTCGACCCAGCTCAGGACAGGCATCAGGTGCAAATAGGTTTAGACCCTAATGCCTATACTATAACAATGGTGAATATGGGGTTTGATGAGGAGCTTTTTCATTTTATGATAACGTCGGGAAATCAAGGAAGGCAATTTAACGCAACGCCAAAGCACGCAAAACGAATTCTTTTGCTTTTGCAAAAACAAGTTGAAGAATACGAAAAGAAGTTTGGGGAAATAAAAACCCAGCTTCCCGAAAGGCCGAAAACAACAACCGAGGAAACTAAAGTCGGCTTTTAAGGGAACGAAGTGAACACTTATTCTGAGCGAAGCCGAAGGATAAAAAGTAGTAATTAAAAAATAAAGTTATGGGAGAAATAAGAGAGCACGAGGACCCGGAACAAAAGTCTGTATTAAACGACAGTATCGCTAAAAAGAGCGGTGAATTAATCGAGCAGCTGGCCGAAAAAAATACCGGAGATTTCCGTATTTATACTAGTTCAGAGAGGAGAGAATATTTTCGTGAGGACGCAGAAGCAATGTGTCGCCACGCACTTGCAATAAAAGCAGATGTAATGTTATTTTTTGACAAATCAGCTAGAGGGTACGGACTTCTATCTAAACGAATTCTGCCGATTATCCAGCTAGAATATGCGCATACTACCAATACTCCACTCAGCGAAATAAAAAACCCTGAAATTAAATTTTTTGACCCGGAAATGGAATTTGGCACAACATTAAATAGGAGCCAGTTTGTTTATGGTGCAACTGATGAAAAATTTGGCGCACCCGTAGATCAACTCGCTAACCAAGAAGAAGCGAAAGAGTTGGACGTCTATTTAGAGAAATTAAGATCGATTTTCGGTAAACAGTTTGAAGGCAAGACAATTCTTTTGTGCGACGAATCCAGCGGCAAAGGGGGAGGGCTTGGACTACCGTCAGCCAAAAGTTATCCGACCGAACAATACAATCACTATAAGAGCAAAGAATTTAAGGACAATTTTAATAGAACGTATAACGCCATGAGCAACACATCAACAGCCACAGCATGGAAGGCGAAGATGCAAAAAATCTTTCCTGGTGCGAGCTTTGATACTCATGTCGGTAGTTCAGACACGCAGGGTGGCGATGATCAAATAATTGACATACGAGACGAGGGCGGGACAACACTGAGAGAAATAATATGGGGGATTGAAAGTGTTGAGCCCGAAGATGTTATTGTCGGAGAAAGGCCTGGAAAATATGGTGGAACAATGAAATTTAATATAAGGAAAGGACTTAGCCCAATTGTTCGTAGAAAAAAACCTAGCGCAGAAGATACTAAAAAAATTAAAGCCCACGGGTTTAAAGATATACGGGATGCGCAAAAACAACTCCGCATTGAATTAGACAAAATCGCCGCGGAATCCGCAAAAAATTTATTGAAAAAATAATAAAATAATTAAAAAATTAAACCATGAAAAATGTTGGAGAAACGAGTCGAGATCCGACTGAGCCAACCGAACCACAAGTGAAAATTCAATCTTTTACTCCTGAATGGCAAGAGAGTACAATAGATTGCATAGGAGAAGTTAGAAGAACACAATATAATGACCCGACCGGCTTTGTAAAAGCAATTTATAAAGAGGGGATTGCAAAAAATTTTCAGCGATTCCCGTACGAAGATTTCTTTGTTGCGTTAGACCCAGAGGCACAACAGGTCGTTGGTAACATCGGATTAAGATTCGTTAAAGAAAAAACTGATCAAACGAGAATTGGCCAATTAAGAAGATTTAATGTACGTCCATCCTTCGAAGGTAAGGAAATTGGTTCTCGATTACTTAATCATTCACTCGATTTCGCTAGGGCAAATAATTATAAAGAAATTTACCTGACAACTGAGTTTGACAAGGAGCATGAGCGTGCGCGCGGAATGTACGAAAGACGTGGCTTCAAAAGAGTCAAGCCCGAAGAAATGCCGAAAGATGATTTAAATTTGATATTAACCGGTGGCGACGACAATTTAGATAAAATTAAAGAAGGTAAGACATTAATTTATAAATTAGATTTAGAACCACAACAAAATAATTAAATAATTAAAAAACAAAATTATGAGCAAGATATTAGGAATTGATTTAGGGACAACTTTTAGCGCTATGGCTGTTGTAGAAGCCGGCGAAGCAAAAATTATTGAGAATAAGGAAGGAGCAAGAACAACTCCGTCTATTGTTGCTGTGGGAAAATCGGGAGAAAGAGTGGTTGGGGTTTTAGCAAAAAGACAAGCGGTTACAAATCCGCAAAACACAATTTTTTCAATTAAGAGATTAATTGGAAGAAAGTTTTCTGATGCAGAAGTGCAAAGAGATAAAAAATTGATGCCTTATGAAATTAAGGAATCTTCTGATGGGGGAGTAGATGTTAAAATGGGTGATAAGTGGTTAAAGCCGGCTGAAATTTCTGCAATGATTTTGCAGAAATTAAAAGCAGATGCTGAAGCCAAACTTGGTGAAACAATTACCGATGCAATTATTACTTGCCCTGCATATTTTGACGACTCGCAAAGAAAGGCCACAAAAATTGCAGGAGAAATTGCAGGATTTAATGTAAGAAGGGTTATCAACGAACCAACTGCCGCAGCTTTGGCGTATGGATTAAATAAAAAGAAAGATGAAAAAATTGTTGTTTATGACTTTGGCGGAGGAACTTTTGACGTAACTGCAATGGAAATTGTGGCTTCAGAAGGCGACGACAAAGAACAACAGGGAAGCATTGAAGTAAAATCAACTGGAGGAGATACACATTTGGGTGGAGATGATTTTGACCAGAAAATTATGGATTGGATTGTTAGCGAGTTTAAAAAAGATAACGGAGTTGATTTGTCAAAAGATAATTTAGCTTTGCAGAGAATTAAGGAAGCGGCCGAAAAAGCAAAAATTGAATTATCTTCAAGCTTAGAGGCGCAGATTAATTTGCCGTTTATAACTTCCGACCAAAATGGACCAAAACACTTAGATTTGAAATTAACCAGAGCAAATTTAGAATCAATGGTTTCTGATTATATCGACAAGTCTGTTAGTCTTTTAAAGCAAACCTTAAAAGAGGCTGGCTGGGGAGTAAAGGACATTAACGAGATCGTGATGGTTGGCGGACAGACAAGAATGCCAAAAATCCAGGAGGAAATTAAAAAATTGTTTGGCAAAGAACCAAACAAAGAAGTAAACCCTGATGAGGTTGTGGCAATTGGAGCCGCTATTCAAGGAGGAATAATGTCGGGAACAGCAGGTAAGGATGTTTTATTGCTGGATGTAACTCCGCTTTCTTTGGGAATTGAAACATTTGGCTCTGTAAATACAATTTTAATTCCTAAAAACACAACCGTGCCAACCTCGAAAAATCAAGTATTTTCGACAGCCGCCGACTCGCAAACATCAGTTGAGGTTCATGTTCTGCAGGGAGAAAGACCAATGGCTGGCGATAATAAAACGCTTGGAAGATTTATTTTAGACGGAATTCCGCCAGCGTCGAGGGGATTGCCACAGATTGAAGTTTCTTTTGACATTGATGCCAATGGAATTTTAAATGTTTCAGCAAAAGACAAGGCAACAGGGAAGTCCCAGTCAATTAAAATTGAAGGGTCAGCTGGAATTTCAAAAGAGGAGGTTGAAAGAATGAAAAAGGACGCCGAAATACACGCAACAGAAGATAAAAAGAAACAGGAAGCGATTGAGGCTAAAAATACAGCCGATGCTTTGGTTTATACTTCCGAGAAAACGTTAAAAGATGCGGGGGATAAAGTGAAGCCGGAAGACAAAAAAGAAGTGGAGGATAAAATAAACGCCTTGAAAGAAGCTCAAAAAGGTGATAATATAGAGGAAATTAAAACAAGGGTCAAGGAATTGTCTGAGGCCATACAGAAAGTTGGCGCAGAATTGTATAAAAACCAACCAAAAGAAGGTGAAACTCCACAAGATAAACCGAAAGACGAGAATGAACCTAAGGCAGAGGAAGGAAAGTATACAGAGAAATAAATTACTAATTTACAAATACTTACTAATATACGAATACGAAAATTAGTATATTCGTATAAATACGTAAATTTGTAATAACTATGGATTATTATGAAGTTCTTGGCGTGACTAAAAGTGCTACGCAAGAGGATATAAAAAAAGCTTTCCACAAGCTGGCGCATAAACATCATCCGGACAAAGGTGGAGATGAAAAAAAGTTTAAGGAAATAAATGAAGCCTACCAGGTGCTTTCAGATAGCGCAAAGCGCGCGCAGTACGATCAGTTTGGCAGAGTTTTCGAAAACGGCCAGCCTGGCGCGGGCGAAAATCCATTTGGATCATGGGCTTGGGGAAACCCTTCGGCAAGCTCAGGGCACGGAGAAGACGGAGTGGAGTTTGATTTTGGAGATATTGGAGATATATTTGAGGATTTTTTTGGCGGAGGCGGTTTTGGAGGGGGCGCCAGAAGATCAACTAAAAAAGATTCAAAAAAGGGAAAAGACATACAGGTTGATATAGAAATACCATTAGAAAAAACATTAAAGGAGTTTACTGAAGCGATAAGTTTGGTAAAATATGTTGTTTGCCACAGATGCCAGGGAAATGGAGGAGAGCCCGGAACTAAAATTAAAGAATGTTTTTCGTGTAGGGGGCTAGGACAGGTCCAGCAGGTCAAAAAAACAATTTTAGGATCTTATACAACTTTGGCAACTTGCCCTGAATGTAAGGGCGAAGGAACAATTCCAGAAAAACCGTGCAATGTGTGTAGAGGAGAGGGCAGAGTGAAAGAGGAAGAAACAATTGAAATCAGAATACCGGCTGGAATAGATTCAAATCAGGTTATAAAAGTTGAAGGAAAAGGAGAAGCAGGAAAAAAGGGGGCAAAAAGCGGGAATCTTTTTGTAAGAATTTTTGTAAAAAAACATCCGGCATTTGAAAGAAGGGGAGACGATTTATTCAGCGACGTGGAAATTAATTTTTCGCAGGCGGTTTTGGGAGACGAAATAGAAATAAAATCTTTAGAAGGAACAAATATAATTTTAGAAGTTCCGCAAGGGACAGAATCGGGAAAGGTTTTAAGAATTTCTGGGAAGGGAATTCCGCACTTTGCAAGTCCGTCGTGGGGAAGCGCAGGAAAGGGAAATATGTATGTTGAGTTGAAAATAAGAACGCCAAAAAAATTATCAAGAGAACAAAAAGAACTGCTTGAGAAATTAAAAAAAGAAGGAATTTAATTAGTTGTCATAAGGCACTTAAGCGTGCCCCGGTAGCTCAATGGTAGAGCAGTAGCCTTTTAAGCTATTGGTTCCGAGTTCGAGTCTCGGCCGGGGCACACTTAAGTGCCTTTTTGCTTGCAGTGATAAAAGCACCAAACATCTTGACTTTTATTCTTCAAAATGGTAGGGTTGAATATATTTAAGTTATATAAAATTATTTTAAATCACGCATGAAAACAACAAACAAGTTAATAGTTGGAGGTATTTTTATAATGACATTGCTCGTCTTTGCGTCAGTTTTACCTGGCGTTGTTCATGCACAATATTATATGGGTTTTTGCACATACCACTCCTATGAACAATGCTCAGGAAATGATTTATACTGGTATAATTCCTGCGGACAGCAGCAAGATTATGTCGGAGCATGCAATAATTACAACAATTATAATAATTACGGGTCTTGCACCTATCATGCATATAAATTATGCTCGGGAAATAGTATTTATTGGTATAATTCCTGCGGACAGCAGCAAGATTTAGTTTATAGTTGTTTTAACGGTCAGGCATGCAATAACCCAGGTCAATATGGCCAATGTAGCACATATGTTCCACCGGTTGTTGTACCTGTAAATAATTATATTGCCCACTATAAAACCGCTTGCTCGGGTGATTCTATATATTGGTACGACTCGCTCGGAACTGCCAGCGGATTATATAAAAACTGCGCCGATAGTAATAGCTGTACAATAGATACTTGTTCCGGCGGCACATGCTCAAACGCATTAAAATGCGACGGCACAACGTGCACCAGTGGTTCTGCCGACTACAGCACTTACTGCCAAGCAACCCAGCCGACAAGCCAATGCGGCAACGGGTTGTGCGAACCAAATTTAGGCGAGACAACAACAAACTGTCCAAGCGACTGCAAGATAAGCGCAAGCGCTAACGGGCTGTCGATTTCACTTTTCGCCAAGCAAGATTTAAACTCTGCTCAATGGCAAAAAACCGCAGATGTCGGCTCTAACAGCCAGATTTACTTTATGATTTCTACAACAAATAATTCAACCGCCCAAATTGATAATGTAAATATTTCAGCTAACATCCCAATGGAAATTTCTTCTCTGGGAAATTTGCAACTAAACGGAGTCCCTGTGGCAGGAGATATAGTTTCCGGAATCAACATCGGATCTGTTGCTCCGGCAAGCTCAAAATCAATAACGTTTGAAGGCAAAACTCAGGTAATTTCCGGGCCTGCGACAAAACAGGCTGCTGTAACAAGCAATGTTTCGGGAACAACGCAAACAGATTCTGTCTCAATAACTTTAAGTCCGGCCCAGGCGGCCGCTACGGTTTCCAATACTCCTGTTGCGTCCGGATTTACAGAGTTTTTAAAACGCTGGTATTTGTGGATTTTAGGGGCCGTTGTACTGGTATTCTTATTTATTATTGTCTTTAAACGACTTTCCTCTAACGTTTAATAATTTATCTGCCGCCCCTTAACTGGGGCGGTTTTTTTGTGTTCAAGCCACTGAACATAGTTTACAGTCTATTAATTGATTTTTTGCCTCTTCGACCTCTTCTTTTTTGTGATTTAGCTTGGCGTCAATAAACTTCATTAAAGTCTCGATTTGTTCTTTCTTTTT
>Ga0265595_1000868_pt1 | contig 25170 bp, 25 predicted proteins | sample saktaG_15_FD_190148 | JGI IMG/M metagenome (GOLD analysis project Ga0265595, IMG submission 190148) | Saline water microbial communities from Sakinaw Lake, British Columbia, Canada - sak_2013_06_06_50m | ecosystem: Environmental > Aquatic > Non-marine Saline and Alkaline > Saline ...
CAGCTATAAGAGTCTTTAATCCTGTTTTGCATCCTGATTTGGTTATTACTTCTGGAGATGGGACTCAGCAAGGAATTGTTCAACAAATGACAGATATTCTTGATTCAAGAGTTGCAGGTGGTTTGTTGTTGTTAGTAATTGCAGCAATTGTTGCATTTGTTATTACAAGGACTTAGTTTTAATTTAGGTGTTGAGGAGAATATAATTGATTAACATTATCTACCCAAGTTTCTGCTTGCTGAAGATTTTTAATTTTACCTAATAAAGTATGACGTTCATCCCCTCCTGTTCCATGCCAATCTAAATATATTTCTGGAGGAGTTTTATCTTGATTAATCCTAAATCCATTTATTGATTCGGGAGTAATTGCTCCCATAATACCACGAAACTCTCCAGAAATGCAACCATCTATACGACTGATTGTTATGGAACATTCACCATTAGCATAATAATAGCCTTTTTTCTCAGCAAGCTCAACATATTGATTTCCCATAAGATATTGTTATTTCTCAGGTATATAAGAATTATTGTAATTATTCATTGTAGACCTTATTAAATATCTAAGGTTAATAACTAGGTTTGTTTCTAGTAAAAGGTTGAGGTGTGAAAATTAATAAATGGTTTTCTTTTTTTGGTTTTGGTGTTGGACTGTAGAGTTCTTTTGAATACTCTTCATCAATTTTTAATGTGAAGAAGATTATTAATTGGTTTGCTAAGGTGTTGGGTGATTTTTCATTTAAATTGTAGACTTGTCTTTCTCTTGGGGTTAATGAACTTGGAATTAAATCTGTTTCTTTTTCACCTTTAAATCTTTCATAATCTTTATCTGATAAAAGATTGATTACTATTCCAGGGTATTGTCTTATTAATTCACATTTTTGTTTGAGAATTTGTTCATATTTTGAGTGAGGATGTTGAAGTCCTTTTTTGTATTCTTCACAATTAGGAATGTAAATTTTTAAAAGATGTTGCCTTATTTTTCTTAGTTCTGCATATTCATCAGGGTTTAAAGATTTTGGAAGTTCTTTAGGCGTTATTACGATTTTTTGAGGTTGGTTGTGAATGTATGTTGGAGATGCGTTTAGTTGAGAAGTTAGTGCAGTTAAAGAAAATGCTGTTGCAAGAAATGTTTTTTGTAATAGTTTTAATAAAGACATTTTAAAATTAATTGATTAGAGTTTTTATTAATTTGTGTGTTTTATAATTATCTTAAAAACGTTTCAAAATCTTCTGCATCTTTTCTTGGACGTCCTCTTCTTCTGTGAATTGAGTTTTCTGGTGGAGGGGGTAGTTCTTCAAATCCATTATTTTGATTTATTCTTTGTCTATCTATTGTAGGATTTAAAATTTTTGAAAAAGTATCTTGTGTTGCTCTTAATTCATGAGAAATACTTTGAAGGTCTTGAGAATAATTTCCTATTCTTCCTAAGATTGCCATTTGAAGTTCATTAAAAAGATTTTCAATTTTTTCAAGTCTTTGGTTTATTTTTTCTATTTTTATTGACATATCTTCTTTTGTTTTAATTAACAATGAAGTTTGGTTTTTTAATTTTTCAATTTTTTCATCTATGATTTGTTCTGCTATATCTGTTATTGTTTCTACATTTATTTGTTGTTGATATTCATATTCTGGATAAGGTTCTTGAGAGTTATATTGTTCTTGATATTGTTGTTCTGGTTGATATTCTCTTGTAAATTGAGGTTGAATTGGAAGAGGCATATTTTGTTCTTGAGGTGCTTCTTGAGTCATTATACTTTGTTGCATAGGGTTTCTAGAGAATTCTGAATCTATTGGTCTTGTTGCTGTATTCATTGCTAATTGTTCTTGATTTGCAAAATCATTTTGCATTTGTTGATTTTGAGGTTGTGATAATGCTAAATCATTTGAAGGATTTGATTGAGCATAATTATCTTGAGGCATTATATTTTGTTCTTGATTTTCAATATTTATTGCTGATTTAATTTGAGATTGAGAAAGTGCGTCGTTGATATCTTTAGGAGTTACCCCTTGATTTTTTAATGAATCAATTATTTGTCTTTCAGACAATCCTTGTTGTCTCATTTGCATTACTTTTTCTAAGGCTGCCATTTTATTATTAAGTTTTTTGGTTTTTTATAGGTTTGTTTTTTTAAGTTCTTGTCTAATTATTTCCTTTATATCTTGGATTCTTGCAAATTCCAATGGTTCAAACATTTTTATTTGTCTTTGAATTGTTTCTACTTCGTTTTTTCTTGCAAGATTTCCTAATTCTTCTATAATTCTTTTATTTAATTGTTTAATTGTTTTAAGTTCATATTCTAATTCTGAAATTTTTCTTTTGTTTTCTAAGGATTCTTTTTCATAATCTTCTTTTGTTGAAATTAGATTTTTTCCTATTAATAATGTTCTGTCTTTGATTAGTCTTTGTTTTTCTTCTACTTCATTTAGTCTTGTGCTAAATTCTGCTAAAAGTTCGTTAACAGGACTTTGTTGAAATTGTTGGTCTACCATCTTTTGTTAATATTATATATTTAAGTTATAAGGGTTTAAAATTGTTGTGTTGTTGAAAAGGCTGGAGGCCAGAATTGTACTTTTGATTATGAATGTAGTTCTGGTTTTTGTGATAATGATGGATTAGGTTTAGTAGATGATGATTGGTGTTTTACTCCTCTTAATTCTTATTTTGATAATCAAGAAACAAGTTATTGTGAGTATTCAACAGGTAATGGAAGTATTGATTGTGATGAGAGAATTGTTGGATGGGATTTGAATAGATGTGATGGTGTAAGTTATTATGAAGAAGAGTGTAGTAGTACTTGTTCTGGTGTTGATGTGACTTCCATCTTTGAATGCACAGATACAGGTTGCTCTTGTAGTGAACTTCTTTGTGATGGTTTGAGTGTTGGTGATAATATAACTACTTGTTCTAGTGGGCAAACCTACTTTGCAGACAAATGTACTTCAAGTGCAGGAAGTGTGGATATTATAGATTATCCTCCAACAACCCCCGCTACTATTCTATGCGATGGAACAGATTGTATAAACAACAACACATTTATGGATAATATTGAGATAAATTGTTCAGGTTCAAATGATTCTGAAGATGATGATATAACTTATTTTGTTTATGCTAAATATAATCAAACTAGTGAGAGTGAAGAGATAATTAATAGTTTTAATAATTCATTGACTGCTGAGAATTTGAGTTTTACAAGTGAAGTTGATTATACCGAGGAAGAAACAGAAAATTTAAAAGGAATGGTTTGTTAAAATGAATATGGTAAGCAAATATATATGTTCGATGTTGATGATGGTTTTGTTGGTTGTGAGTGTGTTGGGGTTTGTTAGTGCTGAGATGTTGGTGAGTGATGAGGGGGTGGAGTATGATGGTGAGATTTTAAGTTTACTAGAAACCCAAGATGAAGTTTTTGTTAATGTAGATTTAAGTGCTAATATAACTTCTACTTCGTTACCTAAAGGAACAAGAGAAGAAAGAATTTATAGACTAAGTAAAATTAGAGAGGAGGTTAATGAGTCTTTATTAGAGGTGTTGCCTTTTTTATCTGAAGATGAGTTTAAATTAAAACGAGCATCTCTTTCGTATGCTTCATTTAGTGGAAATATAACAAAAAAGGGTTTTGATAAATTAATTAATGATTCAAAAATATGGATGATTAGACTGGTTGAAACAACTCAGACTTCTGTAGGAGAGGATATTGAAAATGAAACAGTTGAAGAAGAAAATAAAACTCAGATCTTAGAAAATAATACAATTCAAGAAAAAATTGATGTTAAAGATAATGAGAATCTTGGATGGGTTTGGTTAGGAATTATTTTTATAATAGTAATGTTTATTATTATTTTAATTATAAAACGGAGATAGAAGTATGATTGATAAAAGAGGCGTGATTCGGGTAAGTGGAATTTTATTTGTGGTATCAGTTTTGTTAATCTTAATTTTGCAAGTTCAAATAATTTCTTCTGAAAGTAGAACTGAGAATTTTAAACCTGTTGGTGTGGTGGAAAAGAGGAGTGATTTTGGTGGAGGTGGAGGAAAACTTTTAAAACAAATACCTATTGAAGAAAAAGAATCTAAAGAGGTAATTATAGATTTAAGAGTAGAAACATTATTAGAAACCCAAGATGAAGTTTTTGTTAATGTGGATTTAAAAATTAATACAACTTCTACTTCTTTACCTAAGGGAACAAAAGAAGAAAGAGTTTATAGGCTGAGTAAGATTAGGGAGGAGGTTAACAACTCTTTATCAGAAGTGGTACCTTTTTTATCTGAAGATGAGTTTAAATTAAAACGAGCATCTCTTTCGTATGCTTCATTTAGTGGAAATATAACAAAAAAGGGTTTTGATAAATTGAAAAAAGATTCAAGGGTTAAGGTAATTAGGCTTGTTGAAACAACTCAGACTTCTTTAGTAAAGAGTGCAGAATTAATTAATATTAAGAATGATGTTTGGAATTTAGGATATACTGGCGAAGGGCAAGTCGTTTGTGTGGTAGATTCTGGGATTAATTATACCCATCCTGCATTAGGTGGATGTAGCCAGACTAGTAACATTAGTGATGGTTCTTGTGATAAAGTAATTGGAGGATATGATTTTGTAAATAATGATGCAAATCCTATGGATGATTTAGGACATGGAACTCATATTGCAGGTATTGTTGCTTCAACAGATTCAGTATATAAGGGTGTTGCTTATGATTCAAGATTAGTTGCAGTTAAGGTTTTAAATTCAGGAGGTGGAGGGTCAGATGATGATTTGAGGGATGGAATTAGATGGTGCATAGACAATAGGGATTTTTATAACATTTCAATTATTACTGCGAGTATTAATTATGGTTTAAGGTTTAGTGCGATTTGTAATTCTGTTGGAAATGATGCGGTTCAAGCAGTAAACGATGCGCGTGATGAAGGATTATTTGTTTTAGTTTCTTCTGGAAATGAAGGTTATAATGATGGAATTAGAAAACCAGCTTGTGCTTTTGGAGCAACATCTGTTGGAGCAGTTTATGATGCTAACCTTGGAAGAGAGCCGGATTATCCTGATTATTGGACTGATGCTAATTGTTTTGATGCTATTGCTCGCGAAGATAGTGTTACTTGTTTTACAAATAGAGCAAATAATCTTAATTTATTGGCTCCAGGTTGTAGAATAGATTCTGTAAATTTTACAACTGGAGGTTTTGATTATATATGTGGCACCTCTCAAGCAGCCCCTCATGTAGCCGGAGCAGTTGCACTTCTTCTTGAAAAAAATCCTTCTTTAACTCCTGATGAAATTGAGCAGATTTTAAATGATACTGGAGAATCTATTTATGATAATTTTAATAGTAGAAACAATGGAGATGGAAGTAATCTAACATTTAAGAGAATAAATGTCCTTGCAGCAATAGAGGCGGTTGATGAAGGATCTACAAATGGGACAGGAAGTTCTTGTAATGAATCTGGTTATGATCAATGTTATGAACATAGTAATGGAGATTGCAATGTAATTATAGCTGTTAATTATTATACTAATATTAACAATATTAGTTGGGGAAATATTAGTGATTCTTCTGATCCTTATGTTATTGATAATTATACTATTGGTTGGAAAGGAATTATTGCTAGAGATATTTATTATAATGTTACAGATCCTAATAATGATTGCGAATATGGGGGTTGTAATACAGGGGATGAAATTGCAAATACAGGAACAAAGAAAACTGTTAATGCACCTGGCATGGCGTTTACAGAAAATGTTTTAGGTTATAATCAAACTGCTTCATCAGCTTGTTGGGCTTGGTTTAATGGGTTTAGCCCAAGTTACACAAATGGAACAAATCCAATCTATGTCTTAAACTGCTACAATGATGATGATTGCGCAGTAGATAGATATTGTAATAAAACAGGAAATTGGAGTGAATGGGATTGTGTTGTTGAAAAGGTAGGAGGCCAGAATTGTACTTTTGATTATGAATGTAGTTCTGGTTTTTGTGATAATGATGGATTAGGTTTGGCTGATGATGATTGGTGTTTTACTCCTCTTAATTCTTATTTTGATAATCAAGAAACAAATTATTGTGAATATTCTACAGGTAATGGGAGTGTTGATTGTGATGAGAGAATTGTTGGATGGGATTTGAATAGATGTGAAGGAGTTAGTTATTATGAAGAAGAGTGTAGTTCTAATTGCAGTTATACTGATGCAACTTCTATTTTTGAATGCACAGATGCAGGATGTTCTTGTATTGAACTTCTTTGTGATGGTTTGAGTGTTGGTGATAATATAACTACATGTTCAGCAGGACAAACATACTTCGCAGATAAATGCACCTCGACAGCAAGTGGGGAAGATAGAGATAACATCTGTAGAAACGCGAGCTTTGTAGCAGGATGCACTGCTAGTGATGAATGCAATGGAATAATCGCAGGAACAGGGAATTGTGATATGAGTTGTGATCCAAGTAATGCTCCCACTATTCCGACTATGTTATTATGCGATGGAACAGATTGTATAAACAATAATACATTTATGGATAATATAGAAATAAATTGTTCAGGTTCAAATGATTCTGAAGATGATGATATAACTTATTTTGTTTATGCTAAATATAATCAAACTAGTGAGAGTGAAGAGATAATTAATAGTTTTAATAATTCATTGACTGCTGAGAATTTGAGTTTTACAGGGAGAGAGATAATCACAAGATATTTAGAAATTCCTAAAAATGCTAGTGTTGTAAATGCTACAATTAATTTAACAGGTTATAGGGAAGCAGGTGATTTAAATAAACATAAATATGAATGGTTTGTTGAAAATGATAGTGATTATCATTATGTTAATTCTAATGATTGGAAAGCACAAACTTTTAGTGTTGGAACTTTAGGAGATAATGAAAGTTTTAGAGTGACTTCTGTTAAGTTAAAGTTGTTTAGAGATGGTGCAGATGTTGGAGATGTTGTTGTTTCAATTAGAGCTACTGATGTTGATGGAAAACCTACTGGTGATGATTTAAGTAATGGAACTTTTAATGGAAATGATTTGACAGCTAGTGATAGTGGAGAATGGAGAGAAGTTAATCTTTCTTCTTATGTTTTATCACCTTCGACAAAGTATGCAGTTGTTGTTAGGATTAATGGAAGTTCAGATATAGGGTTAAGATATTATAGTGGAGATTCTGGCTATGGTGGAGGGAATGTTGCATATAGTTCTAATGCAGGGGTTGGTTGGTCTGCATATTCTGAAACTGATTATATGTTTGAAGTTTTGGGAACAAATAAAACTTATCCTAATAATCCTTATTTAGAAATTGGAGATTTGGATGGAAATTATGAGTGGAATTATTCTGGAGAATTGAATTTTAGTTCTATGTCTAAAGATTTTTCGTTTGCAATAAATTCTGCTCTTAATGCAGAAGCATGTGATTGTGATGAATGTGTTTTGAATGGAGATGATTGTATTATTGGTTTTTCATTTTATTCTGATTCTAAAGCAGAGCTAGAATATTCTTTTTTAAATATTAGTTATCAAACAGGAGGATATTCTTGGAGTAGTATTGGTAGTCATTCTGATTCATCTATTTTTGATTGGAATGTTAGTGAGTTAGGTGAACAATCTAATATTGATTTAAAATGCAGAGCAATTGATTTAGAAGGAAGCAATACTTATTCTGATTATTATGCACCAAATGTTAGTTTAAGTGTTGGAATTGTTATTCCAAACGACACACATAAATATTATGTAAATGATTCATCTGGTGAAGCTGTTGCATGGATAGGTTCTGAAGGTAATATTGTTTTACAAGGAAGTTGTTTTGTTGGAGATTGTTCAAGTCCTGGAAATGATTCATTTATAATAAGAAACTCTAGGGGTGATAATGTTGCATATATTAATTCAACAGGAGACTTGTGTTTAATGACTGGAGATTGTTCTGATGAATCTGTAACATGTAATCCTACAACTGATGCACTTATTGTAAGAAATAAATCTACACAGATTAATATGAGTTATATTGATTATACAGGTGATTTATGTTTAGTTGGAAGGTTGTATGAAAATGTTGAGTTGTGAAATGTATATAATAATTAAAAGCAAAGTGAAAGGGGGTTTAAGATGAAAGAATTTTTAAAGAATAATTTATTTTCTTTGGTCGTTGTGATTTCCTTGATTTGTGTTAGTGCTGTTTTTGCAGGTAATGTGATTCTTCAAGAGGGTGATGTGGATGTTGATGGAAATATTACTGTTAAAAGATTAGGTATAGGAGTAACTGCTTCAACATTTCAATTAGAAATTGAAGGAGATAGTGCAGTTGGAAAAATTAAAAGATATAATGAAGCAGACCCTGCATGGGGACCTGGATTATTATTTATAAGAGCAAGAGGGATTCAATCAGTTCCATTAGATATAAATGTTAGTGATTGGGCAGGAAGAATAACATTTAGAGGATTAATATCTGCTGTTGAAACAAATATAGGTGCATTTGGTTTTATATTAACAGATAAAACAAATAAAATAGGTGATTATGTATTTACAGATAATTTAGCTGTTCCTACATCTATGATTAATAATCAAGGAATCTTTTTATTAAAGGACGGAGTAACTGCACCATCAACAAGAAGTGGATTTGCACAAATTTATGTTGATAGTTCAGATGGTGATTTAAAGGTTAAATTTGGTGATGGAACTGTTAAAACAATTGTAACTGATAGTTAAATAAGAAGTTGTTTCAAACTTGCACTTTTAAGTGAAGTGTCCTTTTTTTTATTTTTATTTTTATTTTTATTAAAATACATAAATTTTAATAATGATAATTTCTGTATTATTAGTACTAGATATATTAAAATGTTAAAAGGTGAAAATGTTATTTAAAGTAGATACTCCTCTTTATGCGTATGAGGTTGTTAGAGAAGAAGGGCATCAGGTGATGTATATTAATTATCTTGGTGCAAATGTTGTTCCTAGTATTGCTGAAGATCCTAATATTTTTTCTAGAGCAATTGATTTGTTAACAGAATCTCCAAATATTAGTCGAATGGTTTTTGTTCAGCAGAGAAATTATAATTATGGTTCTAAAGAAGTTTTTATGTTACAGGAGATTGCAAATTTGTATGTTTTTTTAACTAAACAAGAAAAGATATTATCTCCATTGAAATTGTCTATTATGAATACTAAATATTTGAGTCAGAGATATGGTGATGTTAGTTATCTTTTGAGTACTTTGAAGAGAGACCCTCTTGCTTGTTATGTTGAATTAAACAGGTTTATTAAAGACGAGAAAATTAATCTTGAGAACACTCCTAATGAATTTATTGCAGATCAGTCAAGTTATGTGAGAGTTCTTGAAAAGTTTTCTTTGCTTTTGGAAAATACAATGTTAATTGTTGAAGCTAGAGATTATTTAAAAGATTATAATATTGGAGACAGAGAGATTTATTATAAATTTTTTAGGCCGGACATAATTCCTAATTTTACTTTTACTCGTCTTGCTAGTAATTTGCCTGATGATGCAGATATTGTTAAGCAATATTCAATTGGTAGTGATGAAGATCAGTCTGTTGTTACAATTCTTAAACGAGATAAAGATGCAAAGTTTATTTATCATTTAATGCCTCCTGAATATTCTTTAGAAGAAAATAAACAAGGGTTGTTGAATTTAGCTAGAAATGTTTTGATTGAGCATCAGCCCAAGGCTGAAGAGTTTACAGACCCTGAAAAGACTCGTCAAGTTTTTTTTAATATTTCTAGAGATTTACTAAGTGATTTAAGTGAGAGCAAGAAAATTAAATTAGATTATAATGAATTAAATCAGTTGGCAGCTATTCTTGTGAGGCATACAATTGGTTTTGGTTTGATTGAAGTTTTATTGCAAGATAAAAATTTGCAAGATATTGTTTTGAATGCACCTATTTCAACTAATCCTATTTTTTTAAGGCATCAAGAATTTGATGAGTGTATTACAAATATTATTCCGAGTACTGAGGATGTTGATTCTTGGGCTGCGAAATTTAGAATGGTTTCTGGCAGGCCTTTAGATGAAGCAAATCCTATTTTAGATACTGACTTGGCTTTAGGAAATGTAAGAGCAAGAATTGCAATTATTCAACAGCCTCTTTCTCCTAAAGGATTGGCTTATGCAGTCAGAAGGCACAGAGAAGAACCATGGACTTTGCCTTTATTTATTAAGTATAAAATGATTAATAGTTTTTCTGCAGGATTGTTTAGTTTTTTGATTGATGGTTCTAGAACTTTGTTAATTGCTGGAACTCGTTCAAGTGGTAAAACTTCTTTGTTAGGAAGTTTGTTATTAGAGATTATGCCTAAATATAGAATTATTGTTATAGAAGATACTTTAGAATTGCCTGTTGATGCCTTGAGAAAGTTGAAGTATGATGTTTTAAGAATGAAGGTGAGAAGTAGTTTGTTGAAGACAAGTAATGAGATTGGGGCTGATGAAGGTATTCGTACTTCTTTGAGATTAGGAGATAGTAGTTTGATAATTGGTGAAGTTAGGTCCTTGGAGGCAAAAGCATTGTATGAAGCAATGAGAGTTGGGGCTTTGGCAAATGTTGTTGCAGGTACAATCCATGGTGCTTCTCCTTATGGTGTTTTTGATAGAGTTGTAAATGATTTAGGAGTTCCAGTTACATCATTTAAGGCAACTGATTGTGTTATTGTTGCAAATCCTATTAAGACTCCTGATGGATTGAGTAGCATGAAAAGAGTTGTTCAGTTAGCAGAAGTTAGAAAACATTGGACTAAAGATCCTGAGGCAGAAGGGGGATTTGTTGATTTGTTAAAATATAATGTTGAAAAAGATGAATTAGAGGCTTCAGAAGAATTGAAAAATGGGGATTCTGAAATTATTAAAGATATTGCTGCAGGTGTTAAGGGTTGGGCTGGAAACTGGGATGCTGTTTATGATAATATTTTATTAAGAGGTAGAGTTAAACAAGAAATTGTTGATGTTGCTGCTAAACTTGAAAGAGATGATATTCTGGAAAGTAAGTTTAATTCTTTGAGCAATAATATGTTTCATCAGTTTTCTAAAGAAGTAGCTAGTGAAATAGGATTGCCTGAAAGTGAAAGAGTTTTTAATAAATGGCAAAAATGGTTAATGGATGAGATTAAGGGTAGGAAGTTTTAATAATTTTAATATAATTATCTTACCTTAATAATTCTTATAAACTCATTATTGTTTTTTTAATTATGAAAAGTTGTGATTTTGATTCTGATAAATTTGCAGGTTATGCAAGGTTGGATGATTTAGATGATTTAGAAAAATATTATAATGAATTAGTTGGGATTTTAAATGATTTAGATAAGGTTCAGGTGAAAAATGTTTTAAATGTTTTGAGATTTGCCAAGGATAATAAGAAGACTGTTTTTGTTTTAGGTAATGGTGGGAGTGCATCAAGTGCTGAGCATTATGTTAATGATTTTATGAAGATTGGTGGATTAAAGATTATTTCTTTGACTAATATTTCTGTTGTGACTGCTCTTGGTAATGATATTAGTTATGAAGATATTTTTGTTGAGCAATTAAAATCTTTAATGAGTGAAGGAGATGTTGTTATTGGAATTAGTGGAAGTGGAAATTCTATGAATGTTGTTAAGGCTTTAGAGTATGCTCGTGATAATTCAGGAATTCCTGTTGGTATTTTAGGTTTTGATGGTGGAAAGTGTTTAGAAGTTTTAAAAGATTTTCCATATGTTTTAGTTAATTCAAAAGATTATGGTTATGTTGAAGATGTTCATATGAGTTTGAGTCATTCTTTATCGAGGATGATTAAGGAGAAAGAAATTGTTAGAGAAGAAAAATTTGAAGTTCCTGAGTATGGGGTGGATTTAAGAGATGAAGAAGTTGGGGAAGAATTAAGGCAAGAGTTGTTTAATGAGGTTAATACTGAAGAAAAGATTTATAGCAGAGGGTTTGGCAGTTGGTGATTTTATTTGTTTCTTTTTAATGAATTTATTTCTTCTTGCATTTCTTTAATTCCTTCTTCAACTTCTTCAATAGCTTTAGAATATTCTTGAGTAATTATGCCCCGGATTATTAAGCTTCCAATAATATAAATTGCAGGTAAAATTATGATTAAAATTGATAATATTTGAGTAGCATATTTGTTCTATAAATAAGATAAAATAATAAAAAATATTGAGGTTAGTGTAGCAAAAGCAGTCATAAAAATATCTAATTTTATTTTTTTGTCAACTTTGCTAAGCATTTTAAGGTCTTAGTTTTTTTAACTTATCTAAACCCTTTTTTGCTTTTTTATATCCTTGGGCATTTTTTTTTGTTTTCTTTTTTTTGTTTTCTTTTTTCCTCATTGTATATTAAGGGTGTTTTAATATTTAATATTTTCTAATTAGAGTTTTGTTGGTTAACATAACTTTTATAATCTTATTTTGTTTAATATATTTGTAAAAAGGTGATTAATATGAATGTTGATGAGGTTTTGCAAAAGTATTCTAGAAAAATAGAAACTGAAATGAATGATTTTGAAAATGGAATTGGTGTTGATTCAGATTCTTCTGATTATCTTCATTTTAAAAATGAGTTGATGCCTGCACTTTCTAGATATGAAAAATGGGCTAAAAGTATGGGTGCGTTGATTAAATTGAAACTTTCTAAAAAAGATGACGAGAAGATTTCTAAGGAATTGAATTCTGCTCATTTGAATGTTACTGCTTCTGAAGCAGTTAGTTTTGCTATGATGAGTTTTGTTGCTGTGTTTTTTTTAGGTGTTGCAATTAGTGTTGCTGTTTGGTTTTTTGGAGGAGGGCCTGATGTTGCTTTTCCTTTTTTATTTTTGTTCTTAGTTTTTCTTACTTCAATTTTTATTTTTTATTATCTTTATTCAATGCCAAAAAGATTGGCTGTTAAATGGAAATTAAAGGCAAGTAGTCAGATGGTTCCTGCAATTCTTTATACTGTTATTTATATGAAGCATACTAGTAATTTGGAAAGAGCAATTGGTTTTGTTAGTCAACATATTGAAGAACCTCTTGCTTTGGATTTAAGAAAAGTTCTTTGGGATTTAGAAACTGGGAAGTTTTCTTCTGTTAAAGACAGTCTTGATAATTATCTTGAATTTTGGAAAGAAACAAATATGGAATTTGTAGAAAGTTTTCATTTGATTGAGAGCAGTTTGTATGAACCTGATGAAAACAGAAGGGTTCAGATTTTAGAAAGAGCTTTGAGAGTTATTTTAGATGGTGTTTATGAAAATATGTTAAAATATACTCATACTATAAAATCTCCTTTGACTAATTTATATATGTTAGGAATTGTCTTGCCTACCCTGGGTTTGGCTTTGTTGCCTTTAGCTTCTGCATTAATGGGCGGAGTTATAAAATGGTTTCATGTTTTTCTTTTGTTTAATATGTTGGTTCCATTTTTTGTTTATTATTTAACTTCTCAAATTATGTTAAAACGTCCTGGAGGTTATGGAGAATCTAGTTTGTTAGAAAGAAATCCATTTTATAAAAGTTATATTAGTAAGAAGCCGTATGTTATTGCAGGATTGATTTGTTTTCCTTTTTTGTTAATGGGTTTGATGCCTTTAATTTTTGGTTATACACCTATTCCTGATTGGTTTGGTTTGCAAAGAGATTATTCTTTTGAACAAGTGGGGCTTGGATTTTTAGGAGAAGGAGAATTGTTTCAATTTGAACAAGGGGTTTCAGGATTAGTAGGGCCGTTTGGAGTTGTTGCTCTTTTGTTAAGTTTGTTAGTTCCTTTTTCTTTTGCTTTGTTTTTTTCATTGAGTTTTTCTATGAAGACAAAAGAATTAATTAAGTCGAGAAATTCTACAAGAGATTTAGAAGGAGAGTTTAATAGTAGTTTGTTTACCTTGGGTAATCGTTTGGGTGATGGGATTCCTGCTGAAATTGCTTTTGCAAAAGTTGCTGAGTCTTTAAGAGGACAAAAGACAGAAGATTTTTTTAGAATTGTTAATACAAATATTCAATCAATGGGTATGAGTTTGGAAAATGCTATTTTTAATCCTAAGAGGGGTGCATTGGTTTATTATCCTTCTAATTTGATTGCTACAAGCATGAGGATTTTGATTGAGAGTGTTAAAAAAGGTTTAAGAGTTGCTGCTCAAAGTTTGATGAGTATTTCAGAATATGTTAGAAATATTCAGAAGATTAATGAAAGATTGAGAGATTTGCTTGCAGATGTTGTTTCTGATATGAAAAGCAATATGACTTTTTTGGCTCCTTTGTTAGCAGGAATTGTTGTTGGTTTGGCTTCAATGATTACTGGAATTTTAGGGCAATTGAAATATTTAATTGATTTTGGAGAAGGTGATGCTGCTTTAGCTGGAATTGGAGGTTTAGGAAATATTACTCAGTTGTTTGATTTAGTTAATATGATTCCACCTTATTTTTTGCAAATTGCTGTTGGAGTTTACATTATCCAGATAATTTTTATTTTGACAGGCACATTAGTTGCAGTTGATGCAGGTGAAGATAAATTAAGACAAACTTATGAAATTTCAAGAAATTTAATCAGGGGTGGATTTTTGTATTTAATTACTTCTCTTCTTGCTATTTTAGCAATGTATGCTTTGACAAGAGTTGCACTTGGAAGTATTGCTGGAGGATAATGTTTATAAATTGTTGGATAGTTCTGTCCCAAAATTTTTATAGCCTTTAGAAATATTTAAATACTTATTATTATACTTCTTATAATAGGTTATCTAATATAACTTATCATAGAATATGTCAGAAGTAGATAAAATATCAATAAGGTGCATGAATATAGAAAAGAGGATAAAAGACATAGATAATTGGAAAATCAGTGCACAGGACAAGAAAGACATTAAAAACGGCTGGATTCGGGCATTAAGATTGGGCGAATTAACTAATAAAGTTGTGAGGGATGAGACTCTCTCATCTTATTTATCTGACATAAAAATAGCTTTAGAGCACATAAAGAAGCCAGTGGCTAAATTAACTGAAGAAGACATTAGGAAATTCCACGAAGCAATGGTTGTTGATAAAATTACATACTCTTTTAAGAAAAGAGAGAAAAATGGCAAAAAGGTTGTTGAAACAATAACTGCTGAAAAACCTTATTCCAAGAATAAGAAAATATCGATAAGAAGAACTTTTGTTTTATATTTAAAATGGAAGCTTGATGAGAAGGCATACAAATTTATTAAGCTGTTAAAAATAAATCTGGGTGGAAAAGAAAAGGATATTTATGCACCGACTGAACCAGAAGTAGAAAAAATGTATTATGGGTGTAGAGAAAGTTTTTCAAGATTTTTTATAGCTGTGTTATTTGACACGGGAGCAAGAGCTGAAGAATTTCATAATATTCGTATGGAAGATGTTATTTTTCCAAAAGCAGGAGAAAGTTTTATTAAAATAAGATTTAGACCGGAGTTCAGCAAGACAAAAGGGCGAACAATAAGCTGTTACTGGAAACATAGCACTAAAGCAATAACTGATTATTATGATGAAAGATTAAAGGCAGGAACACAACCTACTGAACCAATTTTTGAAAAAACTTATCAAACAATGAGAAAATTTTTACATAGGTTAAGTAAAAAAACTCTCGGAAAAAGTCTGCACTATCACGCTTTAAGACATGCTTCAGCATCTCATTATATCTACATAATCAAAAATAATCATCAGTTTGCATACAGATATTCTTGGTCCTTTAACAGCCCAATGATCTCTCGTTACTCGAGACGTAGAGATATGAGTGAAGAAGTTGATAAAGAGATTGAACAAACAGAGATTAATACATTAAAACATGAAATTGAAAAAATAAAACTAAACAGCGATATAAAAAATAAGGAATTTGATAAACTGAAAAAAGACTTTGTAGAATCTCTGAAAAAACATGCTGATGATATGAATCAAATAAATGCTTATCTAAACATTCTTAAAGTTGCTAAAGCTGAATCCACTAACTAAAAATTTTATCGAATAATTTTAGCAACTCTTTTCCATACTGAGTGATAGTTAAGTTGGCTTTGTTGGTTTTATCAACTCTTTCTCTTTTGATTAATTTAAGTTGCTGGAGTCTGATAAGATGTCTTCTTGCACTTAGGGGATTAATTTTTAATGCCTTACGTAGCTCTAATATAGCATAATCTCTTTTATTAATAGCTTTTAAAATTTCTAAATCTAATTCTGATAAAATGTTCTTTGATTGCTGACTCTTTTTCATATTAATATTATTATTTTTGAGATTATAAAGCTATCGAATGTAACATATTATATAGTGTAATTGGTATTACTATCTAATTACAAGTTTTATCGTCGGTAAAACGGACAACCTTTATTAACCGTAGTCAATTTATTATAATATAAAATATCACAAAAAATGTGATAATTGAAAGGAGGCAAAAAAGATGACAAAGCCGGTTAAAAAAGATAAGAAACCTGAGGATAAAAAACCTGAACAAGAACAACCGAAGGCTAGGCCAGGATATAAAAAATACGGCAAGGCAACTAAAGACAAGGTTATTGAATTACATAAAACAGGTCTTAAGCCTAAAGAGATTGTAGAAGAGATAGGAGGCTATCCAAAGGTCAAATGTGTTCGAAGATGGATTTTCAAATTTGAGCGACACTAATTATTTTTTTTTGGCAGTTCATTGGTTCATTAATGTAAAAATTTGAATCAGTTTCCATCCTAGATTTTTTATAAGTTTTTTATTATAATTATAAAATGTTTGATATATTCCTCCATAATAATTAAAATCATCTTCATCAATATCTGTTGAATTTTTTAATTTCCATATTTCTGCAATACGAATATGCCAGTTTCTAATTTTATAGAGGTCATCTACATACTTTTTTGTATTTTTAGTTGGATTATCAAGATATAACTGGTGATATTCTTTTTCTAAGTCTTCTTCATTTAAACTTAATATCCATTTGATAGAATCGTTATCTGTTTGTAAATCAGTTTCAATTTTTTTTCTTGGTTTTTCGTAAATTAGAAAGAAATGCTTGATATAGAACTTGAGAATTGCATATAAAAAATGTGTATGGTTATACTCCGAATAAACTTTATTTCTTATAAAACTATTTTCTGCTCCAAACAATAATCGCAAGATTTTTCTTTCATCTGAACTAAAAATAACTTTATCTTTTTCTGACAAATCTTTATTTACTGAATCACAAAAATCAAAGAAAGGTTTTAGATTGAATATATAATGCATTACAAATTTCTCTTGAAAACTTTGTTCTCCTTTTTCTTTCTTCTCTTCTACAAGTTTCCTCTCAATTAAGCTGTTAAGAGCCATTGTTACTTTATTCTTTGTTAAATCAATGCTCTTAAATAAATCCTTTTTAACAATGCCTTTCCCTATTTTTTTTAGTATTTTAGCTTCTGATTTATTCAATGGTCCTTTAGTTATTTTTGTATTTTTTTTATCTTTTGGAGGAGTTGAAGGAATTAATTTAACAATAATTTTTCTTTTTGCAGGTATTTTCTTAGATTTGCCTCTATATCCCATTAAATAGCCTTCCTTTTTCCATTTACTTATGTAAACTTTGCTACTGCTCATATTAACAGATGCATTTGCTTTGCTTAATGGTTCAAGAAACCATAACCATGAATCTTCCTTATATTCTGTAATAAGGTCTAAGGCATTTTCTCCCCATTTCCAGTCTTTATTTTTCATTTTTTCAAATGTTCAATATTCTAATGTTTATTTAATTGAATGAATGAATAATAAAAATTAATATAGTATATAAGCTTTTCTTTTTCATGAAAAAGAACAAAATACAACAACCAAGTCTATGCGTATGTAATATTTGCCAGTACTCATGGTTTGCAAGAGTTATTTATCCTATAAAATGTCCTGCATGCGGAAACCGACGCTGGAATGAAAAGAGGAGTAAAAAATGCAACAAGAAGTAATCAAACAAATTGAAAAAATAACACAGGAATCTCTGAAAAGAAATAAGGAGACACTTGAGGATCTAGAAAAAAATGGGGGCGAAAAAGATGACAACAGCATTTCTAACTAAGAGTCCAATATTCAAGAAAGCTGAAAGGAGGTTTAAGAAAATGCCAAAGAAATATGCCTACGAGGTTAAGCTGTGCTGCTTTGTTCTTAGGAAGTTGGGTGTTTCAGTGAAAAAGATTGTAGAAATCTTTCATGGAAAGCCTAACAAGACAGCAGTAAGAAGGTTCTATAGGGAATTGGAATCTAAGTTCAATTCAGGAATCCAGGTAAGCGTGCAGCCACAAATGGAACAAGTACCACAGGTTTTAGTTGCAAGGCACTAAAGTCGCTGGTGCAATTTTTTTTAACATTTTGAAACAGGTTCGGGCTATTTGGAAAAAGGAAAATGGAAAACAAAACAGATTATTTCAAACTAATAAAAGAAAAACTGGGAATGGAGCAGGTGCTTAACAATTATGGGCACTTTAAGGATTCAACACAAAAATTTCCTTGCCCATTTCACCCAGATGTAGCTCCAAACGATTTTAGTGTTACTAATAATGAGATTGGAAAATGCTGGAGCAGTAATTGCGGAAAGTGGGGCGACATTTATGATATAATTCAGGCAAAGGAAAACTGCTCTAAATTTGAGGCACTGAAGAAAGCAGCAGAAATGGCAGGAGTACAGATTCAATTTGATAATAAGTCAAAAGAAGAGCTAGAAAAATTAGCACGATTAAAAGAACAACAAAAGCGAAGAATTGATGTCTTAACTGCTGCTGCAGAAATCTATCACCAAAATCTTACTAATGAAAAAAGAGAAAAACTAAAACGGGGGCGTGGCTGGTCAGATGAAACTATTAATAATTTTAAGATTGGATTTTCTATTTCTGGGATAAAACAAAGATTAATCTCAAGAGGATTTTCTGAATCTGACATTCTTGGTGGTCTAGTTTCTGAAAAAGGTTATGAGTATTATCAAAATAGATTAATGTTTCCTTATATCAAAAACGGCAAGGCTGTTTATATTATTGGTAGAGAAACTGAAGAAACCCCAGAAGATGATTTAATGAAGGGAAAATACATTAAACTAAAGAAAGATTATTTGCCGAATGTTATTTTTAATACAGACAGCTTAAACAAAACTCCAGAGTTATTTATTAGTGAAGGTGTAGCAGATAGCATTTCTATTCATCAGGCAGGTTATGCATGTATAAGTCCTGTGACTGTAAGATTCAAAAAAGAAGATTTTCCAGAGCTATTAAAATATTCTAAACATAAAGATGTCTTTATTGCAAATGATAATGAATCTTCTGATGAAGGAATGAAAGGTGCTGTTGAAACTGCTAAATATTTATTTGAGAATGGAGTTTCTAATGTTCAAATAATTACTATTCCTAAGCCAGAAGAAATTGATAAGATTGATATGTGTGATTATCTTAAAGATAAAGAAGATAAGAACTCTGCTGTAAAAGAATTAATCAATAATCATTCTAAACACATTTTGGATTTTTTAATTGATAATATAAAAAATAAAACTGATTTCAATAGTATCAATGAATTGCTTGATTTAATGGCTTCAAATGATTCTGCTATTTTAGACCCATTTCTTAATAGCCTAAAGAAAAAGTCTGGAATTACAACGAGAAGTGCCATTAAAAAAATAAGGAAGATAAAAGAACAACTTAAGAAGCAACAGGCAGAGCAACAGCAGAAAGAAGTACCAGAAGTTCAAGGAGATACTAAAATAACAAAAGAATATTCTGATGAAAAGGATATTTATCTGGGAATTAAAAGATTTAACAATCCAACTAAACTTTATACCCCTAAAGATAATGTTGTTTATACTCATAAAATCTATGGATTGAAAAACGATGCTTCTTATTTTGATACTGATTATGATTTGTATAAGGCATTTGTTGCTGCAGGAAACGATCCTATTTTTATTTCTTCAAGTAAGTATGACAAAATCGAGGCTGGAGAGACAACGATTTATTTAGCTCCATTAGAAGAAAAAGAAGTTGAAAATGTTTTAATGGACATGGCTAAAGCAAGATTCTTGTACGAGTTTGCAGCAATGCATCTAAAAATAAGTGTGAAAGATACAGAGCCAAACGAATTAATAGAAAAAATTGTTTTAAGACACAAGAAACATACTCCTCCTATATTTTTTAAGAAAACTCTGGCAATTCCAAAAGAGGAATTGAGGAATATAAAAGATTATTATGAATTAATAAGGAAATGTGTTGTTTCTGGTGTTGAGGGAGACCCTAATATAGATGATTTTTATATAAGTCAGATTCCAGAACCAAATCCTGAAAGGATATCTCCATTTGCATATATGAAAACTGCAAATCATGGATTAAATATAACAAATAGTAGCGTCGGAAAAACTACAAAAGCCATGATTGTGACAGGAGAACCAGTTGTTTCTGATTTTTCTTCTGCTAACTTATTGGGATTTGCGACAGCTGAGAAAAAGATTAGAGGAAAATTAGATGGAAGAACAAGAGCAACCATTTTAGATGAAATGCAGGAAATCAAGGATGAAGAAGTGCTTGGAAGATTATTAACTTACATGGCTCAGGGTGAGTGTCAAATATCTAAGGGATTGGGAGTAAGGTGCAGAGGTCATAGTGTTTTAGTTTTTCAGGGAAATCCAAAATCTGCTGGAAAAGATATTGATAACAGGATTGTAGAATTATTTGGTTTTGTCAGGCAATTCAGGGATTTCTTAACAAAAATATCAACTAACACAAGGGCATTATCAAAAAGGCTTGGCGAAGTTAATGTTGGTTTAAATTACAAAACCATAACAGGAGAAGGGGTTAGTGAAAAGGAATTTGAAAAAGGGCAACAGATAATTCGAACAATTGCAGAATCATCAAAAGATGGATTTACTGATTTATTAAAAAATCCTAAGATAGATAAGTGGATCACAAAATCTCATAGCAAGGAATACTGTGATAGGGTTGATGCTATAATTAAAGAATGCGAGGACTATCTGACTAAAGAGTTTCTGGAAGGACAGAAAATAAATTATAGAGGAGTACGAGGAGGAGCCATCAGGAGAGCATGGCTTAAAGTAGGGTTGTCTAAGTTTTTTAATAAAGGAAATTTTTCAGGCGAAGATATAGATGAAATTCTGGAATCTGCACAGGATTTTTTTAATACACTATTAGCTAAAAACCTTAAGAGTTATGCAACTATTGTCAAATCAATTTCTTCTGAAGAAGTTTATGGACCTATCTTGGAGATGAACTTACAGAATTTAAGACCAATATATGCAAAGATAATGTTCTTTAGTTTGTTTGAGTATAAACTGAATTCCTCTGCTGAAGAAAAAATCATCCATATTAACCAATTAGAAGAGAGTTTTAAGGCTTTAAGAGAAAATCTGGATGTTGGCAGAAAATACGAGTACTTTTCCCGTATTAAAGAACCATTTGAGCAACAATTAGGTCATTTAAGGTTTCATTTGGGTGAATTTGGCTTAGATTATGATAAATCACTGAATTCCTTTATTATTGAGAATACAGCTAAATTTTCAACAATTTTGGAGGTCTATAAAAAATGGAAGGTCAAACAGGTACAATAGGTACAATTGGTACAATCAGTCAAATAAGTCCATTAGGTCAAATTAGTACAATTAATAAAAAATATAGATATAATTGTAAAAATAATGTTTTTTGTTATAATTGTACTTTGTGTACTCATTGTACTTCTTGTTTTTTGAAAATATTATATTCCTGGAAATGCCAGATGGTATGCTTGGGTTGTTGTCATCTTCCCGGTCTCCTGCTATCTGGCATTTCTGGGTTCAAAGAAGTGAAAGGAGGTGGAAATTAATATGGAATCTGATATTGAATGCCAATCATGCGGAATTTATTTAGATTTAGTTGGAGGAGGATATGCCTCATTACATGAAGACCCCTACATCACAAAGCATTATTGCAGTTTTACTTGTATGATAAGAGGATTGCTTTATAGAATAAAAGAGGAAATTGTATCTGCTGAAGACCCACGCTATATTGCTGTAGGAGAAAAATTGATTGAACTCATAGATGCTTTGCTTAGTTTGGGGCATGTTGGTTTTTATAGAGAAGACTTAGAGGAGTTAAAAGATATACTATTGCCGAAGTAAATTTTTTTATAAAAATGCAAGAGGTTAAACTTACTGAGAAGAAGATGAACAAACAACAAATAATGGCTAAGTATGCTAGGTTAGCTGTAAAAGGATTATATGATATTGAAGATTTAATAATTGAATTTCCTTTTTATTTAACAGAGGGCTTTAGAGTTTTTAATGGTGAATGCACTTACAGCGAAGATAAAACAATAAGATTTAATGGGGCAATCTTTAAAGTTGATGATTTATGGAGTATGGCTTGGTATTTAATTCTACATGAAATAACACACATTAAGATTCTTGGGCATTCAAGAGAATTCTGGTTAGAGTTAAAAAATAATTTTGAAAAGACATTAGAATTAAGAGAACAATTTTATCGGGAATCTGGATTGGATGGAGATAGTTATCATGATACAGATTATGAAGTTTATCACGACGATAGTTTAGAAGAGATTCCTGCTAATTATGAAATAGTGCGAGATGAAGAAGGCTTGGAGCATGAAGACATTTATTTTGATATTTACAAAATGCCTGGGATGTGGAAAGATTAATTAAAAACATTATCAACTGTTTGCTTTTTTAATTGTTTACTTAGGTGTTTGTAAATCCCAGTAGACGCCAATGATTTATGTCTTAATAGTTCTTGAACTTTCCCCAGGTCCCCTGTTTTTTCGTAGATGTGGGTTCCAAAAGTATGGCGAAACGAATGAGGATGAATTGATTTTTTTATTCCTACTTTTTTAACATAGTGTTTTACTAATTGCCATACTCTTTGTTTTGTTAATGGAATAATCTTTTCATTGTCAGTTTTATATCTGCACCACGATTCTAAAAAAGGTTTTAATAATTTTGGAATTGGCTGATTAGCTTCTTGTCGTGTCTTAGTTATCTCGGCACGAATCTTAATTACATCTTCTTTGAAATTAATATCTCTTTTTTCGATGTTAATCATTTCAGAAACACGCATACCTGTATAATATAATAACTTGAGTATAAGTTCATCTCTCTGGGATTCTGATGCACCAAATAATTTCTTAACTTCGTCTTCTGTTAATGTGTCTTGAAGTCTCTTTTCTTTTAGTTTGCCTTTCTTTCTCATTGTTTCCATTTTAATATTGATTATATAAAACTTAAAATGCATTTAAACATTGCTATGATTTACGACGATAAACTAAAATTAATTTTAATGTTTAGTTAAAAGTTAAAATCAGAAATAAGCTGTTTTTGATACGATATAATGAATAGCAACTTACTATATGCAATTTTTCAGGTTAGCTATTATAGGAAACATTTGGGATAAATTATGATATTATAATATCATAAAAAGTTATATTATAATATCGGAACAACATTTAAGTGTTGCAAAAAGTTATCTTAAATAATAAAATGTCGTCGGAACATAGAATATTTTCAATGGTCATTCCAAAGAGTTTCATTAAAATATTCGAAGAATTCGAGATTATGGCAGGAAAGGATGGGGAGTTTATCAAGGCATTAGAAGTTCTAAAAAAGCAAACAAAATCTGGAGAGGAAAATAAAAGAATCAAGAAAAATAAATTGACAAGTTTAAAAGTTAGATTTCTGATTGCTGATTATGTTCGGAGAAATAAACAAAAATATTTGAAAAATGCACAGACCTAAAATTGCAATAACAAAAGCATTCCAAACTGATGAGAAAGGACACTTTAGATATTATAGTGCGTTGTATAATCCTGAATCACCAGAAATAAAACCTAAAGCTCCGGTGTTTGACTTAGATGATAAGCCTTCTCAATTTCCTCACATGATTGTGAACACAGAAAAAGAATTGATTAAGTTTGTTTATGATAATTATGGAATTGGATTTTATCGAATCATAGGTTACATTAAAAAGAGAAAAGGAAATTTTACTTTCTGGAGAGGAGAAATAACTCGTGATGGATTTATTTTTGCTAAAAAAGAAACTTCTGAAAAGAAGGAATTAGAACGATTAAAGCGAGAATTAGATGAAGCTGAAACAGAGCAAGAAAAACAATCAATTCAGGATATGATAGAGTTAGACTTGGAAATTATGAAATTAGAAAAGGATTCTACTAAATATGGTTTTACTCCATACTTGAAACCATCTGGGAGAAGAGGACAATTTATTTTTTGGGATGATCCAGATGAGGCATACATCAAGAAAGAAAAAGAAATTATTAATCAAGAGGAGGGCTATGATAAATGGTAGAAAATATTGAAAAGAAATTTTGGAAAGTTCCTGTGCCATTAACAGGTAATGGATTCTTCATGGGTAGAATTGGAAGTGCTAAATCTTGTAAAATGTTATCAATTGCACAAGGCTATCATTCTCATGGATATAAGTTATTAGATATCTTTGGCGGGTTAAGAGATGAAGGACCTTTTTGGTGTTTTAAAAGTGAGGAAAAGAAACTTTGGGATGAGTTAGAAGTAGAGGTAGGAACTTTTAAAACTCAAGGACCTAAAGAATATGAAGTTAATTTATTGATTCCGATGTTTTCTTCTAAACTTCCTAAGCAATTGCCTGAAAGTCTGCCGAGGATTACAACCAAGGTTTTTACAATTCCAATATCTTCTATCGATATAAGTGATATTAGTTTAGTTGTAGGAGATTTATCTTCTAACTCTCGATACTTATGGAATTCATTAGTCAAGAAAGTAGGAGAAGAAGGAAATGGTGCTGATATAGAACATTTAATGAAAACAAAATTTAAAGGTTATCAGAATTTAGCAGTCTATAAACTTTTTATCAAGCCATTAATTGATAATCACTTGTTATCAAATGATTTATGTTCTCTGAATCTGGATGTGCAAGAGGAGATAAAAAATAAAAATGCTGTTTCTGTTTTAATGCATAAGTATATTCCAGAGCAATTTAGATTTTTTATTATGGGTTGGATTCTAAGGCAGTCGTTAAAATTAGCAATGGAAGATAAAGTCCATAAAAAGACAATAGCAATGTTTAGAGAGGCGTCTGCATTTATGAAAGTTCAGGATAAAAGTTCTGAGAATGAAGAACAGACACAGATATTTAGAAATCATGTTAGTAATATTGCTCGTTATGCTCGTTCTGGTTTATTTTTATTTATGGATACTCAATCACCAGCAGAAGTAAAAGGCTTAATTGAGGGGCAGGATGAC
>Ga0265595_1000881_pt1 | contig 24986 bp, 22 predicted proteins | sample saktaG_15_FD_190148 | JGI IMG/M metagenome (GOLD analysis project Ga0265595, IMG submission 190148) | Saline water microbial communities from Sakinaw Lake, British Columbia, Canada - sak_2013_06_06_50m | ecosystem: Environmental > Aquatic > Non-marine Saline and Alkaline > Saline ...
TAAAGCTGATACAGGATACGACCCCGGCAGCCGCCAGGGACGTGGACGATGCCTGGGCAAGGCCCGTCTCACGGCTGGAGGTCAAAGCCATGCCTGATGAGGCGGTAAGCCTCAACGTAAAGGGACGCAGGGTGGCAGGCCCCCTGCAGGGGTTCGGCCGCCTATGGCAAAAGACCTACTCGATATCACTGCCGGGCAGGGGACTGGACCCCGCACGCGCCGTCGCGATCCTCAAGGAAAATTTCACCTCCTTCCAGCCGCCGGCCAACCGCTTCTACCCTCCGCCCGACGGCATCAGGCCGGGCGGTGTCATCCTGATCAACGCCGATACGCCGGGAGGCCCGGTGGTCACAGGCGTAATGGTGCTCTACGCCGGCCGCAACAGCTTCACATTCATCACGCCGGAGGGACATCCCGAAGCCGGATGGGTCACCTTCTCGTCCTTCCGGGAGCAGGATGCCACGGTGGTGCAGATCGAGGGCCTGGCGCGCGCCGGCGACCCCGTATATGAGCTGGCCTTCCGTATCCTGGGATCGAAACTGCAGCAGGATATCTGGAAGCATGTGCTGCAGTCCATGCTCAACCACCTGGGCGGCAGCGGGCAGGTGCAGGTAACCCCCGTCTGCCTGGACAACCGCCTGCAGTGGCCTCGCTTCTTCAACCTCTTCCTCAACGCCCAGATACTCACCCTGCTCTATATGCCCGTGCTGCTCTGCCGCAGATTGTTTAAAAGGTAGTGTAATCAGGCTTGCACATGGTATTAACCGGCAGCGAAGAAGCATTTATCGTCGGCTCGGGGCCCAACGGCCTGGCGGCGGCGATCGCCCTGGCCGGGTCGGGGCTGCGCGTCCGCGTGATCGAAGGTAACCCGTCGATCGGCGGCTGCGCCCGGTCGGCCGAGCTGACCCTGCCCGGCTTTGTGCACGATACCGGCTCGGCGGTGCACCCCATGGCCGCAGCCTCGCCCTTCTTTAAATCACTGCCGCTTTCCGACTACGGCCTTGAATGGATACAGCCGCCCGCGGCCGTGGCCCACCCCTTCGACGACGGCATCTCCGCCCTGCTCTGCAGGTCGGTGCAGGAGACCGCTGAGACGCTGGGACGCGACTCCCGCAGCTACAGCGACCTGTTTACGCCCCTGCTGGAAGACTGGGACAGCCTTCTGCCGGAGCTGCTGGGCACGATGAGGATGCCCCGGCGCCCGCTGGCCCTGGCCCGTTTCGCCCTCAAAGCCCTGCAGCCGGCCGCACGCCTGGCAAAAGGCCGTTTCCAGGGGGAGAGGGCCAGGGCCTTTATAGCCGGGCTCTGCGCGCACTCGATACTGCCGCTGGATCAAACGCCCGGCGCCGCCTTCGGGCTGGCGCTGGGGCTGGCCGGTCACGCCGTGGGCTGGCCCATACCCGCAGGGGGCGCCGGCAGCATAACCGGGGCGCTGGCTAATTACTTTAAATCCAAAGGCGGGATGATAACCACGGGCAAATATATCGAGACGGCGCAAGATATCCCCGCCGGACGCGCCGTTTTCTGGGACGTTACACCCGCGCAGCTGCTGCGCATCAATGGCCTCAAACTGCCCGCCGGCTACCGCAGGTCGCTGCAGGGATACCGCTACGGGCCGGGCGCCTTCAAGGTCGACTGGGCGCTCAGCCAGCCCATCCCCTGGAAGTCACGTGCCTGCAAACTGGCGGGGACCGTGCACCTGGGCGGGACCCTGCAAGAGATAGCCCTGGCGGAGAATTTCGCCTGGGGCAACGGGACACCGCAAAAGCCTTTCGTGCTGCTGGCCCAGCCCAGCCTTTTCGACAATTCACGCGCGCCCGCGGGCAAACACACCGCCTGGGCGTACTGCCACGTTCCCAACGGGTACCAGGGCGATATGACGGACCCGATCGAGGCGCAGGTAGAGCGCTTCGCGCCGGGCTTCCGCGAGGTCATACTGGCGCGGCGTTCAACGGGACCGGACGCACTGGAACGCGATAATCCCAACCTGGTGGGCGGGGACATCAGCGGCGGCGCTCAATCGCTGCGACAGCTCTTCGCCCGTCCCGCCCTGCGCCTCAACCCCTACAGCATACCCGACGCAAACATGTATATCTGCTCCTCGTCAACGCCACCCGGCGCCGGTGTGCACGGCATGTGCGGCTTCCACGCCGCACAGTCCTATCTTGAACACAGGTGATCGGCAGTCAGTTTCGCCCGATGACACCAAACCCACCCCGCACGAATAGTAATAGTAGCCATACGGGCAATTATGCTACAATCAAGCGAGCGGACGATCGCACCGTACGATTACTTTGCGCATGAAGAATATCGAAACTATTACCCCCGCCGAATGCGCCCGCATACGCGGGATACTCTTCGACATCGACGACACCTTCACGCACGCGGGCAAAATGGTTCCCGCAGCCTTCCAGGCGCTGTGGGAGCTGCAACAGGCTGGCCTGATCACGGTCCCGCTCACCGGCCGCCCGGCCGGGTGGTGCGACCACTTCGCACGCATGTGGCCCGTGGACGGCGTGGTGGGCGAGAACGGCGCCTTCTACTACTTCTACGACCGCGGGGAGGGCAAGCTGCGCCGGCGCTACATCTTCACGCCCGAGCAAATCGCCCATAAACGCGCCGAACTGGAGGCTATTAAACAGGAGGTGCTGCAGAAGGTGCCCGCCGCCGCCGTGGCGTCCGACCAGCCCTTCAGGCTGTTCGACCTGGCCATCGACTTCCGCGAGGACGTCGCACCGCTCAGCGAGGCCGAGATCGACCATATCTGCCGCATCTTCGCGCAGCACCGGGCTTCGTATAAGATAAGCTCGATCCACGTCAACGGCTGGTTCGGCGAGTACAACAAGCTCTCCACGGCCAAATTATTCCTGCAGGAACGGTTCTCCCTGCAGTGGGAGCAGGCGGCACAAACCATGCTCTTCGCCGGGGACTCCCCCAACGACGAGCCCTTGTTCGAGGCCCTCGACCTGACCGTGGGAGTGGCCAACATCAGGGATTTCAGCCATAAGATGAAACACCTGCCCAAATATGTAACGGGCAAAAGCGGCGGGCACGGCTTCGCCGAGATGGCCCGCATCATACTTGAGAAAAGAAATCAGGCTTAAGGAGCAGAATCGTGAGCGCTAAACCGGTTGTATCGATCGTTAAAGGCAAGTTCCCTCCCGGCCGGCAGGAGATAGACGGAATGGTGCGCAGGGCCATCGATTTGGCGGGCGGCCTACAGGGCAAAATCAAGAAGGGCAGCCACGTCGTGCTCAAGCCCAACCTTTTCGCCCCCTATCCGCCACCCATCTCGGTGGACCGGCGCGTCATCTCCAGCATGGTCAGGCTGGCGCGCGAGGCCGGTGCCAAACGCGTGACCGTGATCGAGGGCGTAAGCGTGGGCACAATGATGAAACGCGTCAGGCCGTCGGCCACGCCCTGCGGCCTGAGCAGGGGTTTCAAGACGGCCGAGATCATGCGCATGCTGGGCATCAGACGCGAGGTGGAGGAGGCGGGTGGCGAGGTCATGGGCGTCGAGGACGCCGAAAAGGTCGAGGTCGATATCAAGGGCGGCATAGCCCTGCACCACGTCAACTACCCCAAGGTGGTGCTGGACGCCGACTGCTTCATCAATATACCGGCCATGAAGACCCACAGCATGACCATGGTTACGCTGTCCATCAAGAACCTGCAGGGGCTGCTGGACGAGCGCGGCAGGTACTATTCGCACCGCGACGACCTGAACCAGCACATGGTGGATATCAGCAAGATACGTAAGCCGGACATGGTGCTGCTGGACGGCCTGCTGGGCATGGAGGGCATGGGCGCCGGCGAGGGCGGCACGCCGGTGGAGATGGGCGTGATCATGGCCGGCTGCGACAGCGTGGCAGTGGACTCCATCGCCTCGATGTGCATGGGCATAGATAACCCGCTGGTGGTGAGCACCACCAGGCTGGCGGGCCACGACGGGCTGGGCACGGCCAACCCCTTCCTGATCGAGGTCGCCGGCGAGACCGTGGCCGCGGTCAGGAAGAAGTTCGTGCTGCCAGTCACCTATACCATGCCGATCGACAGCCTGGTCACCGGCCTCTACCCCAACATCGACGTCTACATCGGGGGCGCCTGCTGGACCTGCTGGCTGATGGCCGCGCTGGCCGAGGGACTACTGGCCAAAGTGCCGCAGCGGGTCTCGCTGATCGTGGGGGTAGACCCCAAGATACCGCCCAAGCTGAGGACCGACATGGCGCACACCTTCTTCCTGGGCGAATGCGCCCTGGCCACGGGCGGTGACCTGCTGGAGCTGCGCAACGCCATGCAGCTGGCAGGACTGGACCGCTTCCTGGGAGGCTGCCCGCCCTACGAGCAGAGCCTGGTCAAGCTGGAGAACATCCTGATAGAGATGGGCTACCTCGACCCGCAGGAGCTGGTCGAGAAGGCCAACAAGCACAGGGAGGAATTCTTTCATTATTATCGTAAATACGATCCCACGTGGGAGCCGGAATTAATATAATGAATGGAGGTTGACATGGCTGAGAAGAAATATGTGATCGCGATCGACTCCGGCACGCAGAGCGTGCGGGCCGTGATCTTCGACCGGCAGGGCAACCAGGTGGCCATCGAGCAGGCCGAGCACGAGCCCTATTTTTCGCTGCACCCCGGCTGGGCCGAGCAGAACTCCGAGGACTACTGGGACAAACTGTGCCGCTGCACTAAAGGGGTGATGGCCAAGGCCAAAATCCCGGCTGACGAGATCACGGGACTGGGCATCACCACGCAGCGGTCGGCCTCCTTCCCCGTGGACCGCGAGGGCAACCCGCTGCGCCCGGCCATCATCTGGCTGGACCAGCGCGTCACCGAGAACGCCCCACCCATCAGCATGAAGGCACGCCTGATATTCCAGGCTATGGGGCTGGGGGAGGCCATGGACAAGGCGCACCGCGAGTCCAAGTTCCTCTGGATACAGGAGCACGAGCCCGAGATCTACAAAAACACCTACAAGTTCCTGCAGATCTCCGGCTGGCTGGTCAAGAAGATCACGGGCGAATTCAAGGACTCGCTGGGCATGATGGTGGGCGCCTGGCCCATGGACTACAAGGCGCTCAAGTGGCACGCCCTCGATCTGGCCTACGAGACGCTGGCCGTCAAGAGGGAGCACTGCGTGGATCTCTTCCCGCCGGACACCGTGCTGGGCCATGTCACCAAAAAAGCTGCGGAGGAGACCGGACTGCCGGAGGGGCTGCCCGTGGTGGTGGGCGCGGGGGACAAGCAGTCCGAGCTGCTGGGCGCGGGCGCCATCGACCCCTCCATCGCAGTGATCAGCTTCGGCACGGCCACCTGCATGGAGACGATCAGCTACAAGTACATATCAGAGAAAAATATGAAGTTCTACACCTGGCCTTCGGCACTGCCCAACGCCTGGAACCTGGAGATGTTCATCTACCGCGGGTTCTGGATGGTGACCTGGTTCAAGCAGGAGTTCGGCCACCGCGAGGCGCTGGAGGCGCAGAAGCGCGGCGTGGACCCTGAGGTGGTAATGGACGAGGTCATCAGCAAGATACCGCCCGGGTCGCTGGGACTGATGCTGCAGCCCTACTGGACGCCCATGATCTACGACAAGTACGCCAAGGGCTCAATCATCGGCTTCGGCGATGTGCACACACGGGCGCACATCTACCGGGCTATACTGGAGGGCATCGGCTACGAGCTCAAGCGCATGTACGAGGAAACGCGCAGGAAGACGGGCATCCCTGTCAAAGAGATACGCGTGGGCGGGGGCGGCTCCAAGAGCGACGTGGCAGTGCAGATAGCCGCCGACCTGTTCAACCTGCCGGTCTCGCGCATGGGCACCTCGGAGATATGCGCGCTGGGCGCTGCCATCGATGCGGCCGTTGGCACGGGCATGTTCGGCTCGTTCAAGGAGGCTGTTGACTCCATGGTCAAGAAGGGGCGCACCTTCCTGCCCAACCCGGCCAGCCACCTTATCTACCAGGCGCTGTACAAAGAGGTATACCTCAAGACCCATAAGTCGCTGGAGCCGCAGTATAGAAAAATAGCGCAGATCACCGGCTACCCGGCCATCTACAAGCCGGCTAAGCAGCCCGGCCGGCGGCCTTGATCATCTCGACCAGCTTGCGGCTGCCCTCGTAGAGCGTGCGCTTGCGCGTGGCGAAATCCACGTGGTACAGGCCGAACCTGGCCTCGAAGCCGTGCGCCCACTCGAAGTTGTCCATCAATGTCCAGTATAAATAGCCCCTGACGTCGATGCCGTCCGCGATGGCCTTGTTTATCACCAGCAGGTGGTCCTCGATATACTTTGCCCTCCTGGTATCGGCCGCATCGGCGATGCCGTTCTCGGTGATGTAGATGGGCTTGGACGTATAGCCGGCTATTAATTTGAGCGAACGGTACATGCCCTCGGGGTAGACGGCCCAGCCCATGTCGGTCAGCTCTTCACGCGGCGCCCTGGTGATCTCGATGAACTGCTCTTTGGCGAAGGGCTTGAAGACGCGGTAGTGGTTGGTGTAGTAGTTGAGTCCGATGAAATCGAAGGCGTCCTTCTGCCCACCCCTGAATTTCTCTTCGACCATGCCGGGTATGGAGAAATCGAAACGCCCCTTCACCAGGTAATCGAAGTGCGAGTTGTTCATGTTGTTGTTGAGCATGCGCGCGATCAGGATGTCCAGCAGGCTCCACCGGTTCGGCGGGTCGAACAGCGCCACGTGCACCACCAGCCCGACCTGCGCGTCGGGCTTGATCTTCTTAATGGCGTTATAGGCCGCCGTGTGCGCCAGCAGCATGTTGCGGTAGACCCTGGCCGCCTTGACGGCATCCTTCAGCGCCGGGGGGAACTCGGCGTTGAAATAACTCAGGACGGCGTAGATGGCCGGCTCGTTGATGGTACACCACAGCTTGACCTTCGGCCCCAGCCTTTGAATGACGCGCTCGACGAACCTGGTGAAAATGGCGGGGGAATCATCCTGCAGGAAGGCCCCCTGATCCTCGAACCAGATAGGGTTGCTGAAATGGTGCAGTGTGATCATGGGCTCGATACCATTGGCCAGCATCTCATTCACTTCCTGCACGTAGTGGTCCAGGGCTGATTCATCAAACTCACCCTGCCTGGGCTCGATCTTGCTCCACTCGACGGAGAAGCGGTAGGCGTTGAACGAGAGCGCCTTCATCAACTGGACGTCCTCTTTGTAGAGGTTCCAGCTATCGCAGCACAAGCCCGCCTTCTGGCCGTTGAGGATGCGGGGCTTGCCCTGCTCGTCCACGGCGGACTCAAACCGGTACCAGTTGTTGTTGGTGCAGTTGCCCTCAATCTGGTGTGAGGCCGTGGCGCTGCCCCATAAAAAGTCCCTGCCGAAGCGCAAAGGCGCCTGCTTCAGCTTGTTGAAATCGAACTTCAGGTTGAGCAGGCGGTCCCTCAGGCTGAGCACCAGTATGATGTAAAGCATGGCCAGCGCCGCAATGATTATTGCCACGATCAACAAGGCGTCCATATCTACTCCTTACCTCCTAAAATCGATGCCGGGACGCAGGCCATGATAGGATTAACAGTAGTCATTGTCAAGGTCGCCTGGCGAGTATTGACAATCAGCGACATCTTATATAGTATGGTTCACAATTATCCCCGGCCGCTGCCAGGCGGCTGAAGTCAGGTCCGGTAGCGGCAGTTTAATATGAGGCAGGTAGGCTCCATTATGGATAAGATAAAGATCGGTTTCGTGCCCGCCCACCGTGAGCCGTTCGATGACGATTGGGCGGTAAACATGCGCAAACGCTGCCTGGCCGCGCTGTCCCGTGTCAAAGGCCTTGAAGTCATAGTCCCCGACGCCAGGCTGACAAAGGGAGGGCTGGTGCGCGACGACGGCGACGCCGACAAGACCATTGGCCTTTTCCGGGACGAGAAAATAGAAGGGCTGATCATCGGCACCATGACCTTCGGGGACGAGGTGTCGGCGCTGGCCGTAGCTTCCGCCTTCCGCAACCTGCCCACACTGCTCTTCGGGACAAAAGAAGGCGATTTCACCTCCGACGGCGGGCGCAGGTCGGACTCGTTCTGCGGCACGCTGGCGGTCTCATCCGGCCTGCACCGCAGGAAGATACCCTTCCTCTTCTCCGGCATTATTTTCCCCGAGGACAGCACCTTCAAGCCTGATATCGAGAATTTCATGGCCGTCTGCTCCATAATCAAAGGTTTTATGGGCGCCAGGATCGGGCTGGTCGGGCCCCGCCCGGAGCGATTCGAGACCTGCATCAGCAACGAGGACGCGCTGCTCAGCAGCTTCAACCAGAGGGTGGTGCCCACCTCCATTCTGGATATCATGCTGCGCCTGGAAGGGCTCAAAGACAATGCTCCCGGGCTTAAAAAAATAATCGGCGAGATGAAAAAAGAGGCCGACCTGTCAAACGCCGGTGCAGACAAGGTGAGGACTATGGCCGGGCTGCAGTACGCTCTTAAACAATTTGCCGACGAAAAAGGGCTCTCGGCACTGGCCGTCCAATGCTGGACCGCCATCCAGCAGGCCTACGGCATCTCCGCCTGTTACGCCCTGGGGCGCCTGACCGATAGCGGCCTGATGACCGCCTGCGAGGTGGACGTTTACGGCGCGCTGACCATGCTGGTCCAGAGCCTGGCCACGTTCAAGACGGCGCGCCCGCACTTCATAGACTGGACCATCCGGCACCAGACTAAAAAGAACCTCTTCCTCTCCTGGCACTGCGGCAATGCCCCACCCTCGCTGGCATGCAGGGCGCAGGGGATCAAGATACGGCCCCACAGCATACTGAGCAAGCCGCTGGGAAAGGACCGCGCGCTGGGGACCGCCGAGTTTCAGCTCAAGCCGGGGGTGGTGACCATCTGCCGGCTGATGGAATTAGACGGTGAATTCAAGATGCTGGTGACCAGGGGCGAGATCATGGAATCGAACCAGCGCCTGAGGGGATCGTGGAGCTGGGTCAAGGTGCCCGACCTGGACGGGCTCTATTTGACGCTGGTGGAAGAAGGCTTCACGCACCATGCCAGCCAGATCCACGGGGACTACGCGACGCCCATCGAGGACGCCTGTGATTTCCTGGGGATAGAGGTCGTCAGCATTTGATAACGATATATCCGGCCTCTGCCACAGTTATCCGCCGGAGATACCCATTTTAATAAAATAAGGGGTTGAAAATGGAAGATAAGAAACTGCCACTGGGTACCAAGCTCGGCTACGGATGCTGCGATTTCGGAGGCAACCTGTTCTTCACGGCCACGGCCTTCGTGCTGATGAATTTCCTGACCGATACGGTGGGCCTGGCGGCCGCCCTGGCGGGCATCGCCCTGATGGTCGGTCGCATCTGGGACGCCTTCTACGACCCGGTCATCGGCTTCATCTCCGACAGGACTAAGAATAAGATGGGACGGCGCAGGCCCTACATGCTGGGAGGCGCCATCCCGCTGTTTTTCGCCGTGGTGCTGATGTTTACGAACCCGTCGCTGATAGTTGGCGCAGGCGTCAGCCAGGCCACATTGTTCATCTATGCCCTGGTGGTCTACGTCATCCTTTGCACGACCTACTCCACGGTGAATATACCCTATTCGTCACTGGGACCCGAGCTGACCGCCGACTATCACGAGAGGACCTCGCTCAACGGCTACCGCTTCGGCTTTGCCGCGGTCGGCACGCTGCTGGGGGCAGGGCTGGCCCTTCCCATCGTGGCCCTGGCCCCGGACAAAAGCCAGGGCTTCCTGCTGATGGGCATCATCTTCGGCGCAGTGATGATGATATCGGCCTTGATCACGGTCTTTACCGTCAAGGAACCAACCAGGATACAGCCGGCCCAGACGCTGGGCTTCATCGATACCTATAAAGCGGTGTTCAAGAACAAGCCCTACGTACTGATCCTGGCGACTTACATCGTCCACATACTGGCCATCACCGTGGCCAGCGCCATCGTGATCTATTACTTCAAGTACATACTGGGTGACGAGGGCGCCACCACCTTCGCCATGCTGATACTGATCGCCACCGGCATGATCTTCATACCGGTCAGCGTGGCCATGAGCAAGCGGATAGGCAAGAAGCTGGTCTACGGGATAGGCTTCGTGGTGATGGCCGTCATGCTGATGATCATCTTCATCTTCGGCCAGACCCTGGGCGTGACCTTCACACTGGTCTGTATGTTCTTCGCCGGAACGGGCTTCGGATTGCTCTACGCCATGCCCTACGCCATCGTGGCCGACGCCATCGAGTACGACTACCTGTGTACCGGCGAACGACGCGAGGGCGCCTTCTTCGGCATCTGGACATGGGGCCTTAAAATAGGCCAGGCCCTGGCCATCTTCCTGATGGGCGTAACGCTGGAGGGGATGGGCTACGTGCCCAACCTTATGCCGCAGTCCGCCAGCTCGCAGCTGGCCATCAGCCTCTTCCTTGGTCCGATATCGGCGGGGCTGTTCCTGCTGGCCGCCGTGTTCCTGTATTTCTACCCGATCACCGAGAAGAGATACAAGGAGATACAGGCGGGCATCGCCGAGATGGAGGCTAAGAAGGGCGTCGTTCCCCAAGCGTGAAGTCAAGGACCCGGGGGAACCTCTCCCTGATATCCAGCATGGCGCCCAGCGTGAGCACCACGGCCCAGGCCACGCATGTGTGGAAACGTCCCCTGGTGCCCAGCACCCTGTGCTTGTAGTCCCAGTTGGTCTGGTTCAACTGCTCGGGCTGCCAGCCGATGAAGTCCCTGCCTTTACCCAGCAGGTCGCGCGGGCTTGAGATAAGCTGGCCGCAGGCGGCTATCATGGCCAGGGCGCACCTTTTCCATATCTCCTCCCCCGTGGCCTGCTGCAGCCTCAGCAGGTCGAAGGCGATGGAAAGGCCGTAGAAGTCCAGGTGATGATGGGCCACCGAGACCGCCGTCATGCCGCGCGTCTTGAAACCCCTCCTGCCCAGGGGGCTGCGCGGGCCGAAGGGTATATTGTAGGTGAACATCCAGCTCAGGATGTAGCCGGCGCTAAGCCGGCTGTACTTCAGATAGAATTCGTCTTGTGACCTCTCATAGAGGTCGAGGAAGGCCCTCAGCAGCGCCGCGCCCGCCTCCTTGTCCATGCAGTCGGCGTCCAGGGTATCGGCGTAGAAGGCCAATTTATCAACCAGCGACGCATAGTGCCTGCCCGCCTTCTCCAGCGCCCTGTCGATATGGTCACGCCTGCCCGTGATCTTCTCAAGCCCGGCCAGCAGGCTGATTATATATGCGCCGTTGGTGCCCAGCGTATTCATGGGCCTGCCCGTTATGTCCCACCACCGTCCGAAGCTGCCCTCCTCCTCTCCCCCCAGCTGGTGATCGAGATAGAATTCGGCATTTTTCGCCGCCAGTTCCAGAAATTCCGGCCTGTCGCGTCCCTCTTCCTTCAAGATTTTATAAAGCCTGAGGTAATTGACCATGACCTCGCCGTTGCAGCGGGTGTTGGCCCCTGCCTGCAGCTCGGGAGGTGTGCCCACGCCCATATAGCCGCCCCAGCGGCGGTCCTTGAGGGAATAACAATCGCGGTGCATCCCGTTGGGCAACGCGCCGCCCAGGAAGAATTTGCCTATCCTTTCAGCGATGTCCGTATATTTGCCGTTGCCGGTCTCCTTTCCGGCGCGCGCAAAGATGGTGGCGCCCTCGAGCCCCCTCACCAGGAAGGACCCGGCGGCGAACTCGTAAAACGATTGAAAGAGGCCGTTGCCCCTGCCCATCTTGATGGCTGTCATCCGGCCGTCGTCTATCAGCAGGTAACGGAGGTGGTTTAATTTAAGCGATGCGATCTCAGACCAGTCTGTAAATGCGGGGCCGCCGGGTGCAGCGAACTCGTCCAGCGCCAGTTCCGCCAGGCGCATGAAGATCTCGCTTGCATGCGCGCAGCGACCGCAGGCGATATAGAAGGTGCGCGCGTACTCGAAAGGGACTTTGCTAATTTTAAACAGCTTCTCCGTGGGCCTGCTCAGGCCGCCGATGGCTATGCCCTTTTCAGTGTAGGTGCGGGGCTCCTCGGTATACGGCACCCTGATCTCGAAGGCGGGCTGCTCATCCCGCAGGTATGTCTTCACGCTCGAAATCCCGCTGTCGTCTCCGGCCGGCTGCGTAAACACGGCCTGCCAGTCCGAGCCGTCGTGGAGGATGGAGCAGGAGGGCAGGGGTATCCTGTCCTCCCTGAACGACCAGCCGGCCTCTATTCCGCCGCGGGGGAAGCGTCCCGTGCCCATCACATTTTTATCGTACATGACGGACGGCACCACCCACTGCTTTAATTGGGGCGGCGGGCAATACCCGAATCCCAGCTGCCAGCTCCCCGGCTGCCATATCTTCCAGCGCCTGTCGACTTTTACCAGACCTTCGCCGAATGTGAGCCTATCTAATTGCTCGGCGCCCTTGAAGACGGCCCTGACGGAGTTGCCCGGGCCGATGGTGACCTCGTCAGGCTCCAGCCAGTCACGACCTTTCCTGACAGAGTAATATAGCTCCCCCAAATCCGCGCTCACACCGGTTAACAAGACCGTCCTTCCGTCCTGTTTCAACTTCGGCTCCAGGTCCATCATATTTCTCCTTTATTTTTTAGATATATAGACTTATAATCATATTAACATATGGGAAACCAGGGCGCGCCGATAAATCCCGACTTCGCCTGCTACAACCACCCTGACAGGCAGGCTACCCGCGGTTGCTGGCGCTGCCAGCAGCTTATCTGCGACGAATGCAGCGAAACTATCCTGGGCAAGACCTACTGTAGAAAATGCGCCGAAGATGTGGAGCAACTTTCGTCAGAGCCGGATCAACCCCATATCCTTAAGCGGGAGGTCAATTCCCCGGCCCTGATGATCTTCATCATCGTCATTACATTGCTGGTAGCCGCCGTCGAGATCTGGGTGATGACCAGGTAAACAGGCGTTGGCCCGGAGCGCCCCGGAGTCCGGCGCATCCGCCTCGTGGAGAGCTTCAAAAGCTGTTATACTTCTGCAAATGGACAATGTTCGCGGTCTGAAACCCTTCTTCGAGCCCCGCTCCATCGCCATCATAGGGCTTTCCAGGAAAACGGGCGCAGGGGCGTACAACGCCCTGGAGAACCTGGCCGGCTACGGATACAGCGGGCGTGTCTACCCGGTAAACCCCAACGCGGACGAGATCATGGGAGTGAAGTCCTACGCGTCCGTCAACGCCATACCGGACCCGGTCGACCTGGCAGTGATATCCACGCCGCGCGCAAGGGTGCCGGCCCACGTCCGGGAATGCGCCGCATGCGGCATCAGGTGCATAAGCATCGTGACTCAGGGGTTTAACGACGCAGGCGACGAGGAGGGCCAGCGCCTGTTCGGCGAGATAAGGCAAACCGCCGCCTCAACAGGCTGCAGGATACTGGGCCCCAACAGCTTCGGCAGCGCCAACGTCTTCTATAATTTCAGCTCGGCCTTCGCCAGGATATCCATGCAGCCAAACCCCATCGGGCTAATCAGTCAGACGGGCGGCATCTTCAACGGGGTCTCGGAGTTCAGGTTCGTGGGAAAGGGTATCGACGTGGGCAATATCTGCAACGTAGATTTCGCCGACTGCCTGGAATACTTCGAACACGATCCGCAGGTAAAGGTGATCGCCCTTCACATCGAGGGCATGCCGGACGCCAGGCGTTTTCTGCATATCGCCAGGCGCATCTCACCCTGCAAACCCATCGTCGCTCTCAAAACGGGCAGGAGCCGGCAGGCGGTGAAAGCTGCTCAATCGCACACAGGCTCACTGGCCGGCAGCAACGAGGTTTGGGAGGCGGCCTTGAGACAGGCCGGGGTCATCAGCGCAAGCAGCCTTGAGGAGATGGTGGACTTTACCCGCGCATTTTGCCTGCTGCCGCCGCTCAGCAACCCCAATATCTGCGTCGCCACCTTCAGCGGCGGCACCGCCATTATGGCGCTGGACGCCATGCAGGGATCCGACCTGCTGGCCGCGGACCCTGCGCCCGGCGCCATGGAGAAAATATCAAGCCTGGCGCCATCCTGGCTGGGTGTGGGAAATCCCGTGGACTACTGGCCCATGGTGATGGGCACTGAATCCGTGTCACGCTCGATCAAGCGCATCATGGAGATACTGCTGGCGGATGAGACATTCGGCGGCTGGATGTTCATCCAGATCGTGCCGGACAGCGGGGTGAGCGCGGCGACAAGGGACATGTTAAAGGATCTGGCCTCCGGCCACCCCGGAAAGCCGCTGGCATGTGTGCTGCCCGGCGCTTACGGTTCAGAGCTGATCAAGGAATTGCAGGAAGACGGCGGCGTACTGGCTTTTCCCACACCGGAAAGGGCGTCCCGCGCACTGGCCTGCCTCTACCGCTACCACCGCTATCACAGCGCCCCCTGATCAGCGCGGTACGCACCTGATCACGATCACATCGCTCAGCATGGGAAAGACGCGCGACAGGCCATCCAAGGAATGGACGATAAAGCGGGTAAGCCCGGACGGCAAAGCGGCCAGCATATCACCCCAGCCCGGCGTGCAGCAGAGCATGGAAACGCCCGTGACCTTCTCCACCTTCATGTATCGCCTGGCCATACCCACCAGCGTGTAATAGTCGAATTTAAAGGTGTGGTCGGGCGGCAGTTCCCAGGGCAACCGCTTGTAGGGGTTTTTAATGCCGAGCAGTTTCCTGAAGCCGAAAATCAGCTTGCCTATCTTGAATCCCAGGCTCTCGAAGTTGGCGATGGCTATGACTGCCTTGCCCCCCGGCTTTATGGCCGTGGCTATCTGTTCCAGTGCCCTGTCCGGGTCGGAGAAATGGTCCAGCGCGCCCTTGCAGAGGATCTTATCGATGGAGCCGGGTACGACGGGGATGCTCTCCCCGATAGCCTGCAGCACCGCGGTATTGTAACCGTCCAGTTTGAGGGACTCCCGTGCATGCGACAGCATGACGAACGAGGGCTCCACGCCGATCAGTTCCGCGCCCGACACCGACATGTTGACGATGTCGATGGCCCGGCCGCACCCGATATCAAGTATGAGCTCGCCGGGTTGGGGGTCTACCATCTCCACCGTAGCGCTGCTCATGCGTCCGAAGAGGAACTCCACGTCCGGCCTCAGCCTGTCAGGCAGGACCTCATTGTCGTCCCAGTTCAGATCAATCCTGTACATCGGCATGCGCAGAGAAACAAAGAATTCATGGCTGCTAAAGTATATCAGATTAATACGCCGGCATGCCGGACTTACGGCGCTGCCGAAGACGCTGACCATCAGCGCGGCAGCTCATCCACAGCCTGCTCCAGTTCAGCGTAAACGGTCATAGCGGATACGCGGTCAACAAACCCTGCAAGCGAGGAGGAGGCGTCGCGCAGCTTTCGCATCTGCCCGTATACGGGACTGGCTGAGCCGGGGTCCTGCCCATAGATGCCGTGAAAGGCAAAATAGGCCTGGTTCAGCTTCCTGATGGGGAAGTCATGGCTGTTGAAAAAGATCCTCCTCTGCTCCATGTACACTTCCGCTTCGTCAACCCTGCCTGCTGCCAGCAGCTCGTCCACGTGTCGCCGGGTGAGGCCCATCTCCGCACTGAAATCAAAACCGTCAGCGGTCCCTCCGGCCTGCTGCGGGAGCGGGCTTTCCCCGTATCGCCGGTAGACCATGTCCCCGATCTCTTGGGCAATCATACCGGCCAGCGTCTCGTTCATGGTTATCACACCGGCGTCCTGGCTGAAGCCCAAACAATCCAGGAGATAGAGGAAGCCCAGCGGCCGCAGGGCTAAATACTGGTGCGCCCATTCCTCCACAGCCGCCTCCACGATGTTTTTCAGCGGCATGGAAGGCGATACGATGGCCGGGTAAGCGGCACCGAAGCCGCCGATCTTCACCACCAGCGAGGACAGCCCGATCGCGTCGATTGCGCTCTCGACTTCCTCAATCCGGCTGATTTCCAGTCCGGGCTGCAACAGCAGGCGGTCTGAATATAGAATACGCTCCCTGGGCGATACCACCAGCAGCAGGGGCGGGGGCTGGAGCCTGGTCCTGACAGGTGGTGCGGCTGCAATCTTTTGCTCTGCCAGGGCCTGCTCGATATCCCGGCTCAGCGACTCGGGTGAGACGGGCAGGACGGACGCGTCAGAGCCCTGCGCGGCGGGAGCTAAACAATTGTGCAACTCCCATGTCAACAGTTCCAATGCGTACGGCTCCGCGATACGGCGTATCTCAGCCCCGCTATCTTTGCCCGGCAGGCAGCCGGCTGAAAAGATCAGCAGCATAAATAGCAGGTACAACTGGTTTCTATGAAGCGGGCGCAGCCTGAACATCCGGGCTAGTCCTCTACTCCCTGCCCTGCGTATAATTCCGACACTGTCGTTCCCCCTCGAAATCAAAAATACGGTTGTTATTGTGCCTTAAAATTTACTCCCGGCCAAATCCGCGCCACGCTGCAACTAAGCATTTCTGCCTAATTGTTTTCATTTATTTATGCGCTTGTGCGCAAATTTAAATTAAGCGTCACGACGGATGCCCCGGCGCTTCCTGCATGTTAAATTTAAAGCGTAAGAAACAAGGATACGGAATAGACAAGGAGGTAACGACAATGGCAGAAGTAATGGAAAAGGTACATACCACTGAAACGGCACAGGAGGTTTCGAGGTTCAATTTCTGGGTTGACAGGCAGCCCTGCTGGGAGAAGTGCCATTGTCCCGAGATGATAAAAGCGGAGTGCCCGGCCACAAAATATCAGTTCGTGCCCTGCTGGGAGATCGAAGGGACGTACTGCAAGCTGGACGACCAGGGGGCGACTGGCAAGGACACCAGCATCTGCGAGGTCTGCCGGGTGTACAAGAAGTACGGCAACGGCGAACCCATCAGGATCAAGGTCTTCGGCAAGGGCATGGACACCCAGCTGAAAGCCCTGGAAAAGATAGCCCGCTGAGCGATCCCCTCATCAGTACCCATCAAGGCTGGCCTGTAAAAGGCCAGCCTTTCTTATTTACCGGCATCAATCTTTATCAAATGTGACTTTTATTACTTGCGCAAGCTAAAAAATTGATATAATTGGCTTGCTGGCTAACGGAGGATGCAAATGAAAGACGGGCAGAATGCCATTATAGATGCGCTGAAGTATGCGCTGCAGATGGAGATAGACGGCAAGAAGTTCTATACGCTGGCGGCACAGGAGAGCACCAACAGGGTGGGAAGGGACCTTTACTCGTGGCTGGCCGACCAGGAGGGGCTGCACTACAAGCGCTTCGAAGAGATCTATGCAGCCCTAACAGCCGACAGGGGCTGGCCTTCCGCGAGCGCCGGTGCGGCAAAACCGGTCAGGCTGGGAACTCTTTTCTCAAAACTTATCAACGAGGCGTCCAAGCCGTCCGGCACGGGGCCGGCGGAGATAGGCTCGGCCGATAGGGCTATTGATTTAGAGATAAAATCCCGCGATTATTACAGGCAGCGGGAAAATCAAGCTTCCTCGGATGCGGAAAGGAAGTTTTTCCAGGCCGTCGCCGCAGAAGAGCAGGGGCACTACCTGGCGCTGATCGACTACAAGGAATATATCACCGATCCCACCGGCTGGTTTACCCGCACCGAACACCATCTCCTGGACGGCGGATAACTACTAATTTTAGGAGGGGGACTGCATAGCATGAACTCGAAAGCCCTGTACTCTCTTAGCTACGGCCTTTTCGTCGTGTCATCCGTAAAGGGTGACAAGATCAACGGGCAGATCGCCAACACGGTCATCCAGGTGTGCTCTGAGCCGCAGGTGGTCCAGGCCGTGATCAACCGCAGCAATCTCACGCATGAATATATATCCGGCAGCAAGGTCTTCACCGTATCCATACTGGCTAAAGAGACGCCTCTCAACTTCATCGGCGGTTTCGGCTTCAAGAGCGGCCGCGATGTCGACAAGTTTAATGGAATAGGCTATAAAACCGGCCGGAGCGGCGCGCCGGTGGTGCTGGACAACTCCCTGGCATATCTCGAGGCCGAAGTGATAATGCAGACGGACGTTCATACCCATACCATTTTTGTGGGTCAGCTTATCGACGCCGACGTCATCAAGGAAGGCGAACCGATGACTTACGCCTATTATCAGCAGGTCAAGCGGGGCACCACGCCCAAAACGGCGCCAAGCTATATTGCAGACAAAAAGGAGGAGAAAGTCAGCATGGACAAGTATGAGTGCAGTGTTTGCGGGTATATCTATGATCCTGAGAAGGGCGATCCCGACGGCGGTATCAAGCCCGGCACCAGGTTCGAAGATATTCCGGACGACTGGACCTGCCCTGTTTGCGGCGCGGAAAAAAGCCAGTTTAAAAAACTCTAAGCGGAGGTTGTTATGACAAGGCTGCAAATTAAGCCCGGCATCGACGCCGTGGGCGCCATCGATTGGGACCGCCGGCTGTTTGACTCACTCATACCCCTGCCCGACGGCACCAGCTACAACTCTTACCTCATCCGCGGCAGCGAAAAAACCGCGCTGATCGACACGGTCGACCCTCCGATGGACATGGTCCTTACGGGAAACCTCGACGACCTCAAAGTCGAGCAGATTGATTATGTCATCTGCAACCATGCGGAACAGGACCACGCCGGCAGCATCCCCCTGATACTGGATCTCTACCCGGAGGCGAAAGTTGTCTGCACGCCCAAATGCAAAGGAATGCTGATCGACCTTTTACACCTCGACGAGGGCGTCTTCATGACTGTCGACGACGGCGACACGCTGTCACTGGGCAATAAGACCCTGGAATTCATCCACGCGCCCTGGGTGCACTGGCCCGAGACCATGGTCTGCTACCTGCGCGAGGATAAAATCCTCTTCTCCTGCGACTTCTTCGGCTCCCACCTGGCGCAGTCCGCCCTCTATGTACAGGATGAATGCCAGGTATATGAATCTGCCAAGAGGTACTTCGGCGAGATCATGATGCCCTTCAGGGCCAACATCAAAAAGAACATGGAGCGGCTGAAGTCTTACTCCATCGAACTGATCGCTCCCAGCCACGGTCCGGTCTACGACAGGCCGCAGTTCATCCTGGACGCCTACAGGAGCTGGGTTTACGATGAACCGCGCAACATGGTGCTGCTGCCTTACGTCTCCATGCACGGCAGCACCAAAGAAATGGTAGACCACCTGGTGGGAGCGCTGATTGAGCGTGGCGTGAACGTCAGGCAGTTCGACCTCACGGTAGCCGACCCCGGCAAGATAGCCATTGCGCTGGTGGATTCGGCCACGCTGGTGCTGGGCACCTGCACGGTGCTGGGCGGGGCGCACCCGCTGGCAGCCAACGCCGTTTTTCTGGCAAACGCCCTGCGTCCCAATCTAAAATTCGCCAGCATTATCGGCTCGTTCGGCTGGGGCGGCCGCACCATAGAGCAGATCACCGGCATGCTGACCAATATAAAACCCGAGGTATTGCCGCCCGTTTATATCAAGGGCAATCCGGCGGAAGCCGACTTCGCCTCCCTCGATTCGCTGGCGGAAACCATCGCTCAGAAACACCGGGAGAACGGCTACAAATAATCGTTGAGAGGAGTACCGGCTATGACTTACTGGATGTGTGAAAAATGCAGTTTCGTGATCGAATCGCCCAAACCACCCGACCCCTGCCCCAATTGCCAGGTTAAATGCGCCTTCAACGATGTCACCTGCTACACACCTGAATGCGGGGGCCTGGGCACGATGGATTCCAGGCTGGTGGCCCAGCGCGTAATGAAAAAAGAGAAGCCGGGAAAGGTCGTACATTTCAGCGACCTGGCCAGGGGACGCAGCTCCGAAGGCAGGGAGAAACACATCCCCAGCATCGAGCTGATCAAGGGACAGGGTAAAATGGGCAGGGACCTGGTGGAGATCGTGGTAGGCAGGGAATCGCCCCATCCCAATACGGCGGAACACTACGTAGTCTGGATCCAGGCTTTCGGCGTTAAAAAAGACGGCCATATTTTGGACCTGGGAAGAGAGGTGTTCAAGCCCGAAAGAAGCACGCCTGTTTATGCATTCGAGATCGATTCATCCGAGTATAAACATCTCTTCTCCTTCAGCTACTGTACCCAGCACGGTGTCTGGGAACAGCACCTGGAGCTGTAATGTCCCGGCAGGCTAAGGCTGCAACACTTAAAACCAGCTTTACCGTAAGCGGAATGTCGTGCGCGTCCTGCGTCTCCCGTGTTGAAAAATCGCTGCAGGGACTGCCGGGCGTAATCTCGGTAAGCGTCAACCTTGCCTCAAACAGGGCTGTTGTAGAGCACACCGCGAATGCAGAAATCCCCGCCATGCTGCGCGCTGTAGCCGATGCCGGCTATCAGATAGAGACGGCGGCGGCCGAAGAGGGCAGGGCGGACATTTTCTCTCAGCGCGAGATGTTGGAGCTCAGGAACCAGTTCGTATTCTCATTATGCGTGGCCGCAGTGGTCATGGCACTTAGCATGACCGGCGCTCTCGATTACGCCTGGAAACCGTATTTGCTGTGGGCGCTGGCCACGCCGGTACAGTTCCGGGCCGGCCTGCGTTTCTACAGGGGCGCCTGGGGCGCGCTCAAGCACGGGGCGGCGGACATGAACACGCTTATCGCCGTGGGCACCTCGGCGGCCTATTTATACAGCGTGGCGGTGGTGCTCTTCCCGCATTTCTTTGCAGCAGCAGGCATGGGCCACGGCCTGTACTTTGACACCTCCTGCATGATCATAGCCCTCATACTGATGGGACGCTTCCTGGAGTCACGCGCCAAGGGCCAGACTTCCGAGTCTATTAAAAAATTAATCGGCCTGCGCCCCGACAGGGCCACAGCCATACGCGGGGGGAAAGAGGTTGACCTGCCGGTGGAGGAGGTTGTAGCGGGTGATATTTTACTGGTGAAACCGGGAGAGAAGCTGCCGGTCGACGGCATTGTCAGCGAGGGATTTTCAACCGTGGACGAGTCGATGCTGACCGGTGAGAGCATGCCCGTCGAAAAAAAAGCGGGGGACGGTGTGACCGGCGCCACGCTGAATATGACAGGCAGCTTCAGGTTCAGGGCGACCAGGGTCGGCAGGGACACGGTACTGGCACAGATCATCCGGCTGGTCGACGAGGCGCAGGGAAGCAAGGCGCCCATCCAGAGGCTGGCGGATATCATCGCCGGCTATTTTGTGCCTGCGGTCATCGCCATCGCCGTCATCACCTTTTTTATCTGGCTGATAATCGGGCCCCAGCCATCCTTCACCTACGCCCTGCTCAATTTCGTAGCCGTGCTGATCATCGCCTGCCCCTGCGCGCTGGGGCTGGCCACACCCACGGCAATCATAGTGGGGACGGGCAAGGGGGCCGAATACGGCATACTTATCAGGAACGGAGAGTCGCTGGAGCACACGCACAAAATAACCGCGGTCATGCTGGATAAAACCGGGACCCTCACCCCGGGCAAGCCTTTGCTGACAGATATAATAGTCATACCGCCCTTCTCCCGGGAAGAGGCCCTGCGCATGGCGGCGGCGGCTGAGCGGAACTCCGAACATCCTCTGGCGCAGACTATTGTAAGATTCGCCCAGGAAAAGGGACTGGCCGTGCCGCAGGCGGAGTCTTTTCAAGCCCTGCCCGGACTGGGAATCAGGGCCGGCGTCGAAGGCCATGCGGTCCTGGTGGGCAACAGCGCGCTGATGCAGGATAACGGCATTGAGACGGTCGCGGCGGACCGGGCAGCCGAGGACCTGTGGAACCAGGGAAAAACGGTGCTCTTCCTGAGCGTGGATAAACGGCTACTGGGTTTATTCGCGCTTTCGGATACGCTCAAGCCCGATGCGGCGGCGGCAGTCTCCGCCATGAAAAAAATGGGGCTCCGCATAGCGATGCTCACAGGTGACAACGCGCGCGCGGCCAATTTTATCGCCGGCCAGGCCGGGATTGATACTGTAATCGCGGAGGTGCTGCCTGAAAACAAGGCGTCGGAAGTGTTAAAATTACAGCAAACCGGCCAGGTAGTAGCGATGGTAGGGGACGGCATAAACGATGCGCCGGCGCTGGCCCAGGCCGATATAGGCATAGCCATGGGCACAGGTACGGATGTGGCAGTCGAAACGGGCGACATCACCCTTATGAGGGGAGAGCTCGGCGGGGTAGTCACGGCCATCTCGCTGAGCAGGCAATCGATGCGCACCATCAAGCAGAACCTGTTCTGGGCCTTCGCCTACAACGTTATCCTCATACCTGTGGCGGCGGGCATACTGTATCCATTCTTTTCCGCCGGGAACGTCCCGTCCGGGCTCCAGTTCATATTCGGCCGGTACGGTTTCCTCAACCCCATGCTGGCTGCGCTGGCCATGGCAGCCAGCTCGGTTACGGTGGTATCCAACTCCCTGCGCTTGAAGGGATTCAAACCTGTGGAGCTGTCCCGTGCAAAATAATGACTTACGTCACATATTAAGGTAATAAAACCCTGCTAGCATGCGATAGACGCTTGTCGACGCGTGTAAGTAAATGGAGGTGGAATTGAAAAAATCAGAGATCGTCGAACTGCTCAACATGGACATAGAGGGGGAGCATGCCGCCATCATCCAGTACCTGGGGCATGCCTACGCCATGGGTGAAGGTGAGCTATCCTGCGAGATCGAGGCCATCGCGCGCGAGGAGATGCGCCACCTCGACTGGCTGGCTGAGACGGTAACCGGACTGGGAGGCATCCCCAGCTTCACGCGCGGCAAAATGCGCCAGGGCGGCAAGACCGTGACCGCCTGGATGAAAAACGATGTGCTGGCCGAGCAAGATGCCATTGCCATGTACCGGGAGCACATCGGGCTGATCAAGGACGCCGGGATTAAGAGATTGCTGGAGCGCATTCTCTCCGATGAACTGTCGCATCACGGCGACTTTGTGGGCTTCGCCAAGGAGGCCGCCGAGGAAAAGCTGAAGGACCAGCGCGGCAAGCGCGACGACAAGCTCACACGCGTACTCGACTGGGGCATCGAGCACGAGTACACCGTGATAATCCAGTATATGCTCCACTCTTACCTGGCCCCCGATGAGGAGATGAAGAAGCAGATGGAGGACCAGGCCATCAACGAGATGCAGCACCTGGGGTGGCTGGCGGAAAAAATGGTGAGCAGGGGCGGGCACCCTCATTTAGAACACTCCAGGATCGACAGGTCGAAGATGCCCGCTAAGATGCTCGATGCTGATATCAAGATAGAGAAAGAGGTCGCGGCCAGGTACGACAAGGCGGCCCGTGAGATAGACGACAGAAAGCTCAAGAAGCTATTGACCAGGATTCGCGACCACGAGCTGTACCACGTAAAAATATTCAATGACCTGAAAAAAAAGGTCGAGTAACAATCAGGAGGGACGGTAATGGCATACGAGGCAAAGGATTACGCAAGGCTGCTGGGAATGGAGGGGTTCAGCGACGGGCTGCTGAACACGCATTTCACGCTTTACAAGGGCTATGTCGCCAATACCAACAAGCTGTTTGACAGCCTATCGGGAATGCTCAGGGACGGCAAGGCGGCGACCCCTGAGTATGCCGAGCTTAAGCGCAGGCTGGGCTGGGAATTCAACGGCATGAGGCTGCACGAGTACTACTTCGAAAACCTGGGCGGAAAAGCCGCGCTCAACCAGGACGGGAAGCTGGGCAGGCTGCTGTCGGCCAGCTTCGGCAGCCATGACGCCTGGCTGCAGGATCTGAAGGGCACGGCAACCATGCGCGGCATCGGCTGGGCCATACTTTACCAGGACGTGAGCGGGGTCAGGCTCTTCAACCAGTGGATCAACGAGCACGACGTCGGCCACCCGGCCGGGTGCCAGCCGCTGCTTGTGCTGGATGTCTTCGAACACGCCTTCATAACCGATTACGGTCTCAAGCGGGCCGATTACATCGAGGCTTTCCTTAAAAATATCGACTGGAAGGCCGTTGAAGCACGCGTCCGCTGACCGCAGCCGGGCAAAAATAAAGACTGCGAAAAAGGCAGGTGGTTTTATGTTTAACCCACACACTGCACGTACGGTGGCCCTGGTGCTTGCAATCCTGTTCACCTGGGCGCCGGCCGGGTGCCAGGCGCCTGCCCCGCAGGCTGAGCCCATTCCCCAACCGCCCGCACCGGCAGCCGGCATAGAGCCCGCGGACCAGCAGGCAGCGACGGACGGCGGCGTAATTGCCTGGGCTGCAGACGGCGTGATTACGCCGGGCGAGTATCAGAAAAATAAATCCTTCGGTGACTTCGAGCTGCACTGGACGACCGATGACCTCTACCTTTACATGGGTATGAAGGCTAAAACGGCGGGCTGGGTCGCCGTGGGCTTCGACCCATCATCCCTGATGAAAGACGCGGATATCGTCCAGGGCTTCGTTAAGGACGGGGCATTGTCGATTGCAGACCAGTACAGCACGGGCCAGTTCGGTCCGCATCCTGCCGATACGCAACTGGGCGGCACGGACGATATGCTGGCATCGGGGGGTAAATCGGACAGCGGCTATACAACGATTGAATTCAAACGCAAACTCGACACCGGCGACAAGTATGACAAGCCGCTGCATAAAGGATCAAACAAGATCATCTGGGCCTACGGCAGCGATCCGCAATTTACCATTAAACATTTTGCACGCGGATCAGGCCAGATCGGCCTGTAGTGGAGAATACTCATCTGAATCGTTAATGCCGAGGTGCGCCGTGGATACATTTTTTCATTCTCAAATAGCCAGGGACATCATACTGATTTTCGCCATATCCAATATCATACTGGGCGTGCTGGTCTTTTTCACCTGCCGCTGCATGCCGGGGTTCCGGCTCACACGCGGACTGATGCAGAATAAAGATTATTTAAAGTTCTATAAATACCATTGCCTCCTGTGGCTGCTCTTCCTGGTATCGGTCATGATACACGCGGTATTTGCCATCAACTTCATGATGTAAAAGTGATAGCGTGAAAGGGCCGGCTACTTTAACGGCGCCGGCCTGGACAAATCGTTCTTCGACAGGTGATCCGACTCCGCAAACCGGGGTGCTAACCGGAATTTTTGCTGACGGTCAGCGAAAGGTTATTGACGTCGATGGCCGTGACCGTCACCTCGTCTCCCACC
>Ga0265595_1000883_pt1 | contig 24932 bp, 23 predicted proteins | sample saktaG_15_FD_190148 | JGI IMG/M metagenome (GOLD analysis project Ga0265595, IMG submission 190148) | Saline water microbial communities from Sakinaw Lake, British Columbia, Canada - sak_2013_06_06_50m | ecosystem: Environmental > Aquatic > Non-marine Saline and Alkaline > Saline ...
GGCAGACCAGTTGAAAAATATTCTAGACGTTCTGGAAAATCGTTTTGGCAGTATTCTGTCCGCTGGACCAAGCTACCGGGTCTCTGATTTTTCTGACTATTATGAAACGGATTTCGGCAACCAATTACAGAAACAGTTTTTTGTTTTCAAAAAACCGATCTGTCTAGAAAATTTCTTCCAGGTAAAAGTATGGACAAACAATCTTGAGTTCGATCCAAATACTAAAACGCCCCGGCGAATTCTGAACATTGATCCCGGCTATCTTGAACCGTCAAAGCTGGTGTTGTACTCCAGTAAAAACTTTTCTCACAGAACATACTGTGGCGCGGGAATCTTTGCAGAAGTTACCATGTCGTTTGTCCATGGTGACTTTGTCCGTTTGCCCTGGACGTATAACGATTATTACTGGGAAAAAAACCGGGATTTTTTATTGGATGCACGAACACAAATCGTGCAAATGGCCCGCCATCAATTATAGAAATGCCAGCGCTCTTACCGGTGCTCCTTCCGTGTTCATCTTTAACGGCAGTGCACAAAAATCAAATGCCTCTTTTCCCGGCAGGGACTGTAGATCGCACAGGTTTTCAACGGCCAGACGGCCGTCCCCAAGCCATACATGATGAACCGGGTAATTGTCGTCCTTAGCGTCAGCCGCATCGATACTGGGAAAATCTACTCCAATGCCCATTGTTTTTGTTTCTGTTAATATTTTTACCATTTGTTCGGATAAATACGGATGCTCGGTAAAATAGTTCGGCTTGCCCCAATACTTATCAAAACCAGTATATACTAAAATCCATTCCGGTTGTTCATTTTGAATCGTCTCAATATCCTGATCTGACATCATTATCTCGCCGGATGTTTGCTCGTTTTTCCGTAAACAAATCGCTTTTCCAAAAAATTCTCCGACCGAAATATCCAGCAATGCCTTCCCGTCTGGGAAAAAATGTCGTGGTGCATCAATATGAGTACCATAATGTGAACCAAGCCGGATAGACGAGATGGTAATTCCGGAGTCATTCCTATTCGTAAGTGTTGTGATTTTCGGTCTTGGGCAATCGCCGGGATACGTCGGCATCTTGGTATGAAGTTCATGACTCAAATCAATGATTCGTTTATATACCATATCAAAGCCAGCTTTATTTTATGAATCCAACTGTCTGGGCCAGCGTGATGTGTTGTTCCGGGCGCAATTTCATTTCAGGCGCCAGTTTATCTTTATCTACCCATCCCCGGACAACCGTGCCCAGTCCTTCGGCCGCACAATATAAATAGACATTCTGACTAATAAAGCCCGTATCGGTAGCCGAATAGAACTTTTTCGATTCTTCATCACCTTTCATTTTATCGTAATCGGCAACATATACGAGGTTAACCGGCGCTATCTCTGTCAGTTTTTGCTTGCCTGTCTTTCTGCGAATATCATTGCCATGAACCAATACCAGTACATGATCGATGGCATTATACAGATACAGCCCTTTTTGCATGGCAACATAAACGTCGATTTCCTGATCATTCCTGGCCGTCGGAGCGGTACGTTTTTTATTATCCGGCCGGTTTGTGCCAACAGCCGCCCAGAGTAAATTCGATAATTGCTCCAAGGACAGCTCCTTTTCCGAAAATGAGCGCTCTGTACGACGGTTTTTTAGTGCACCAAAAAGGGTCGCACTTTTTTCAAATTGCGGTGGTAAAAGCTGAATATCCTGTGCAAATATTGGCGTACATAACAGCAAAATAAATCCTACATTAAATACTTTTTGTCTCAATCGTTTCATGAGTCCTCCTGTACTGTTTTTTGATCAATGTGAATGAAATAGATAGTGTTGAATATTATGAATATATGTCAAAAACTCTTTGCCGGTTCGCCAAACAGCCTGTCGATATCTGATTAATAACGCCGTCGATGCAGATATTACAATTAATTCCCCCGTGCCAAATACAAACCAGTTGAATATCTCCGGAGTATAACTATAAACGTCTTTCAGAAATTCCTGGTTTTGCGACAGCGTTAAAATTTTTGGCAGATAATTACCTTGCACGATAAGCGCTGAATAATTCCAGATAAAACTGGTGAATATCAAACCGATACCCAACAGTAACAATAGCCACTCTTCTGACTTCAGAAAAACCGGGCCGTTTGACTCTTCAAGCATCAGCAGGCTGGCGCCAAACCAAATCATCGTCAGCGATACAATTATCGGGGCTAATACCGGCCCCAGCCATGGCAGAGGTATTAAAAACAGGACATCCCAGGTCAATAATGACTGCGGCCAGTTCAGAAAAAGTTTCAGGGCAACATAATAGACAATATCCCAGACTGCAAAACTGATCAGGAAGTAGGCCAACTTTTGAATTGCGTTTTTCCCGACTAAAAATCCCAGGGCAAGAAGCATTAATACTGTTGCAACTTCCCGCACCAATTCTACAAAATACATTTGGGGCGAAACGGGACTCATTGGAAACCCAAAACCCGCCGGGTAATAAATATCCCTCAGGTAAACGACTACAATCGCCTCCAGAAAACCCATCGCCAGGCCGAAAACACCGACCCAAAATAATCTCTCAATAAGGTTTTTTGATAAGGTTTTCATCTGATTTACTTCTGAAGCTTAATCATAGCACATTATTTTATCACAAAAGATGAAATTTTTCACACTGGATTTGGAACATCAACAAACTCTACTTTTAGACCAAATTTTTCCGCCAAGTGATTACCCAGGGCCATGACTCCACGTTTTTCAGTGGCATAATGACCGGCTGCAACAAAATGAATACCTTCTTCCTTCGCCATGTGCATCACAAACTCCGATGCTTCACCGGTGATATACATGTCCAGGTCCGCCGCAATGGCCTGTTTCAGTTCTTTTTGGGCGCCGCCTGAAATAATTCCAATCTGCTCAACCTGTTTCGGTCCAAAAGGGAAGAGCAGTGCTCCTTGATTGATGGTTCGTTTTATCACTTCAAAGATATTTGCATAAGGCACTGCCGATACTCTACCCCGGACACCAACCAGATTGCCGTCATGTTCACCAAAAGGCTGAATATTAACCAAGCCCAGACAATTGGCAATTTGTGCGGCGTTGCCATATTTTATATGGGCATCCAAAGGCAGATGGTATGCAAGCAGGTTAATATCATTTTCAAGCAGCATTTTAACACGCTGTTTATAACCGCCCTGATAGACCGGCCTTTCAAAATTCCAAATAATTCCGTGGTGCACCAAAACCGTATCGGCATGAATTTCAACGGCTTTTTCAAACAACTCAACCGAAGCGCTGACAGCTGTAACAATCGTATTAATTTCCTCAGATCCTTCAACCTGCAACCCGTTGGGGCCATAATCCGAAAATTGTGAAGATTCTAACAATTCATCCAGATACTTTACTAATTTGCTGCATTGCATATTGATCTCCGTTTTGAAACACTGAACTTAAAAATTAATATACACAATCAAGATCATAAATGGAATGCCTGGGAATTTGTTTCATAGACATTCTGAGGATTCTCTCTGATTTTCTGTCTGTTTTCTAATGGGGAAATTTATTACATTAACGCCGATGGTAATTAAAAAACGTCATACCAAACCATCGTTTACTGAACAGCTACAAGGAGCTCTTTTTTTATGGAAGACATTCCCATTATTGAATCGGCAAAAGACCGCGACGAAGAACTCGTCACCAGAATTCGTACACGAATTAATGAAGTTGAAAAACTGATCGAGGCTATGAAATCAAAATTACCCGGTGACTCTTAATAGATCATACAATTCCGTGAAATGAAATAATAAACCGATAAACGACCCTGAAAAAATGTTTAGAACAGTTTCTTCACTTGACGACCTGATAAAAGTATTTATCGTCCGTGGAATCGTCTTTATTGATGAGCAAAACGTCCCCTATGATACCGAAATGGATGAGTACGAATATAGTTCTCTTCATATATTAGGGGAGATTGACGGCGAACCGGTAGCGGCCGCTCGTCTGCGGTTTATTAACGATTGGGCCAAACTGGAACGAATTGCCGTCCGGAAAGAATACCGCAATCGTGGATATGGACACGATATCGTTGAGTTCATGTTGGCCCTTGCACGGCAAAAAGGCTGCCGTAAATTTAGAATGCACGCCCAGGCACATCTTTGTGAGTATTACGCCCGACACGGTTTTGTGGCCCAGGGAGAAAAATTTAAAGAGGCGGATATCGATCACTATTTGATGACCTTGGAAGACAACGATCATAATATTCCAAAATAGCGACAACAAAACAGCATACATTATCGTCTCAACGTGTGACAGATAAATAATCATGACCGCCATAACTAAACAAAGCAAACCAACATTTTTCCGAGATTTGTTTGATCGTCGATTTCCTCAAATTATTTTTATTTATTTCGGTGTTTGTTGGACAATTCTGGAATTTGTCAGCTGGATCGTTGAGCATTACACTATATCGCCTTCCCTGACCGACCTGAGTTTCATCACCCTGGTTTCCATGGTTCCGACGGTTGGGATGCTGGCCTATTTTCACGGACGCCCCGGACGGGATGAGTGGACTAAAACAGAGAAAATCGGTATACCAATCAATGTCATTATTACGGGCTGTTTGCTGGTTTACTTTTTCGGGGGTCGGGAACTCGGCTCGGCAACGACTGAGATTAATATAAAAAACGAAGCCGGTCAGACGATTCGAAGGCAAATTCCAAAAAGTGAACTAATGAAACGTCTGGCAATTTTCTTTTTCGAAAACGAATCGGAAAACACGGATCTTGACTGGCTTCAGTACGCGTTTATGGCGGGTTGTCATTATGATTTGAACCAAGATCCGATATTTTCTGTTTATTCCGGGTATGATAACGCGATTTATCAGAAAATCACCAGTGCCGGCTTTGCTGAAAATCTCGGCATGCCCATGGTGCTGGAACAAAAAATCGCCCGGGAAATCGAGCGGGAATATTTTCTGGGAGGCAGTTTCACAACGAAAAACGACTCTTTGGTCGTGAAAACCTATTTATATGAAACAAATCATGGAAAGCTGCTTTATGAACATGAATTTTCCGGCACCAATGTCTTCCGGATTATGGACCAAATCAACGATCAGCTAAAAAAAGATCTGGATGTGCCGGTATGGCACCGGGAAGACATTCAGGATTTGCCTGTCGCTGAGATGACCACCTCATCAGAAGAAGCCTTTCAACAGTACATTATCGGTTCGAACCTGACGAATCTGAAAAATGACCCTGTTGCAGCTCGGCCTCACCTTGAAAGCGCCGTTCAGCTAGACCCCACTTTTGCCCTGGCCCATTACGGGCTATACCAGCTTTATATCAATCTGAATCTTTTCGATAATGCTGTCTTGGCGCTGAACACAGCCATGCAATATATTTATAAATTTCCCGAGTCGATTCAGTTCGCAATTAAAGAAGAATATTATCTGATATCTGAAGATCCTGAAAAACGGACAGCAATTATCGACATGTGGGTCAAACTCTATCCTGATGATATTCGCGGTCATTTCCGCTTGGCCGGAGAATACTTTAAGCAATTTAAAATCGATGATGCCATTGCTGAATACAATAAAATTCTGACGATTGATCCTGCCCGCCAATATTATCTCCGATACATTGGTAACGCCTATCTCTTAAAAGGTGATTTTAAAAACGCTTTAAGTTACTTCGAACAGTATCGCCGCGCGTTTCCAAAAGATTACCGATCCTTTGTGTCTTTTGGCGACCTGTTTCTGATAATGGGCGATTATGATAAAGCTCGCGACTATTATACTGACGCTCAGATACTGGAACCCAATGAAATATCGATTACAATCATGCTGGCCCGGATTAATCTCCTGACAGGAAACTACACGACCGCATTGACCCAACTACACAACGCAGAAAACATGGCTGACACCCCAATGGAAAAACAGTTGGTGTACTCCGTCTTCTACGAATATTATCGTCAGCGGGGCGAGATTCGAAAGGCTCTTGATTATTCAGCGAAGACAACCGACGAGGCCGAAAAATATTTGAAACCACTGGATATCGTTATGGGACGTATGAACAACCAATGTTTTGGTTTACATGTCATGCTGGGCAAGGAACGTGAGGCCGTCTCTCAGTTGAATTCCTATAAACACACGTTGCCAAAACCCTGGTCCCGTTTATTGGCGTTTGGATATTTGCAAATAGCTCTTGAAAAAGAAGATACAACCCTGATCAAAACAACTATTGCCGACGCAGAGAAAGTTCTGCGGATTTTTGGCGAAGATGCCCGGTATAATATTTTACACAATGCACGGGGCCATCTTTATGAAATCGATCACGACTATATCAATGCCATCATGGAATATCAAAAAGAATCCCATTATACACCAACCGATGTCACGGTCCTCACCCGTATCGCCCGTTGTTACCGATATCTGGGCGATTATTCAAAAGCAAAAAAATTCCTCGAAAACACATTAAGTATTTTACCTATGTATGCCGAAGCCCATTTTGAAATCGCCCGGGTCTATGCCGCCGAGAACGATTTGGTAAATGCCCGAAAACATATGGACATCGTTCAAACCATCTGGAAAAATGCAGACTGTGAATACCCACCCGCAATAGAAGCCAAACTTTTTTACAACTCAATAAATCAACTTCCAATATAAAAACGCCCCCCAAATTCTCTTCGGAGGGCGTCCCGTAATATTGTAATGACTCGTTACTTTACTATATTGGGCTGTTCCAGGCCATACCCTTTTTTCTTATCTTCCGCTTTTAGCATAAATGAAACTACAATTGCTAATACACTGCAGGCAATGAAAATCAGCCATGTGGTTGCATAATCATATTTCACATTCTCACCAGCGTATTTGGCAGCTGCCACTCCGGGATTGGTTTTGTCCAAGACAACACCGAGTAAAAAAGGAATGCCCATCAGGCCCCAGTTTTGAACCCAGAAAATGAGCGCGTAAGCAGTTCCCAACTGTTTCTCGGGAATGATTTTCGGTACAGACGGCCACATGGCAGACGGCACGAGCGAAAACGCCATACCCAAAACAACAACCAGCAACACCGCCAGAACAACGCTGTTTAGCCCTGGTATCCATAAAACAACATGAACACACAAAAGCATCACCGACCCAAGAATCATAATGCTTGCCCCTTTGCCAATGTGATCATATATGCTGCCAAAAACTGGTGTCAGGAACATCGTCCCAAAGGGTACCAGGCTGGGAATAATACCGGCGTGCTCCGGGTTAATGCCGAACTTGTTAACCATTAAATCGGGACCGAATTTATAAAACGGAAATACTGCCGAGTAAAACAAAACACAGAGAAGCGCAATGTACCAAAAGCCGCGATTGGTCACAATCATCGCAATATCTTTCATGCGGAAAGGCTCTTCCTGTTCGAGCTCCAGGCGAATCTGATGATCGAGCTTACGATCCATAAAATTATAGATAATAAAGGTAATCAACCCAACACACAAAAGAACCGCACCCAACAATGCCGGGGCTGCGACATTAAATGACTTGGCAATATAAGGTGCAAAAAACAGGGAACCAAAACTACCCATACGGGCCAGGGCAACCTGCAGTCCCATCGCCAGAGCAATTTCTTTGCCTTTGAACCATTTGACCAGGATTTTTGAAACGGTGATACCGGCTGTTTCAACGCCAACCCCAAAAACAGCAAAGCCTATAGACGCCATCCATATCGAGGCACTGACTCCCAGCTTATGGGCCATGGATAATCCTAAAAATTTAATAACAGCGCCAACCACCATAACCAATGCCGACCCAATTGCGGTAAACCGAATCCCCATTTTATCCAGAATGATACCGCCAAATATCAGCATCAGCAGAAACACATTAAACCAACCATAGGCGCTGGTGACAGTTCCGAACGCGGTACTATCCCAGCCCAGCTGGGCTTCCAGCATTGGTTTTAAGGGTGAAATAACTTCTGTGAAAAAATATCCGAACATCATTGTAAAGGAAACAATGCCCAATGCCGTCCAGCGTGCGACTTTGCTTTCCCGAAGTGTTTCTCTGATCTTGTCTACCATAGTTTTCCTCTGTTTTAGATAATGCCTTTTCAATTAATCGTCCGTAATCTACAGAAATCATTTCAATTTATAAAAACTATTGTCTTTGATCTGTTGTCTATCCTTTATAATATGATTAAATTCTAAAGATTTTTGTCAATCAACCAACAAGGAGATTCTATCGATGGCTCATGTAATTAGTGACGAATGTATTGCTTGCGGTGCCTGCCTGCCTGAATGCCCGGAAAACGCGATCAGTGAAGGCGATATTTATGTAATCGATGCCGAGATATGTACCGATTGCGGAACCTGCGTTGACGTTTGTCCAACTGAATCAATCAGTCCGGCATAATGGTTTAGCCCAACTGGAAGAAATATCCGGTTGGGCTATTGCTTTTAATAACTCCATAAATAACAATTATTATGAAATTAAATCTATATTTTTTTAGTCTGTTTGTTTGCTTTTTTATTATACCGCAAAGCGCGTGTCAGTCACATCCTTCGGTTACCACTGTAAAAACCGGCCTGGATGTTCTCCGCGAACAGAACTTCGAACAATTTGCCGGGAGGCGCGTCGGAATTATTTGCAATCACACCGCCTGTGATAAAACCGGAAAACACATTGTCGACCTGTTTTATGACAGTGGCAAATGTCAGGTTACGGCAATCTTTGGTCCCGAGCATGGTTTTCGGGGAATACATACAGACGGCCAAACGATTCACGACGAAACGGACCCTAAAACCGGTGCAATGATTTATAGCCTTTACGGAAAAACGAAACAGCCAACGGCAAAAATGCTGGAAAATGTCGATGTTCTTATTTACGACATTCAGGATGTGGGCGCCCGGTTTTATACATATATAACCACGATGTCCCTGGCCATGGAAAGCGCCGCCAAACATGGTGTTCCTTTCTTTGTGATTGATCGCCCAAATCCAATCCGCGGAGATATAGCCGAAGGCCCGATTCTGGATATGAACTTTCAGTCCTTCGTCGGACCGCATCCGATTCCCATCCGTTACGGTCTCACTATCGGCGAACTGGCCGGCTGGATCAATGGCGAGATACTCAATAAAAACGACGTTGCTGCCGATTTAACTGTTATTAAAATGGAGGGGTGGACACGGTCCTTTTGGTACAATCAGACCGATCTGCCCTGGATTTCTCCCTCGCCAAATATGACGACTTTAGAAACCGCGATTGTATATCCCGGATTTTGCCTGCTTGAGGGAACCAACCTGTCTGAAGGACGGGGAACCGACGCGCCATTTTTAAAATTCGGTGCGCCCTGGATTGATTCTCATCAATATGCCGATGATCTTAATGCTTTAAAATTAAAGGGAATTCGGTTCATGCCAATATCGTTTACTCCGGCTTCAATTCCCAACGTCGCCTATAGACCAAAATATGAAAATCAGTTATGTGGTGGCGTTGAAATAGAAATTACCAATCGGGATAAACTAAAATCAGTCGCAGCGATGCTCATTATACTGGAGAAAACCCGTGAAATGTATCCGGATAACTTTTCAATCCGGGGTTCATCAAATCGCCTGTACGGGAGCGATAAACTCGGAAACACCCTGACTGCTGGTACACCATCGGTTCAATCGCTAATAGATGGATGGCAAAAGGATTTGGACAATTTCACAAAAACATCGGAAAAATATTATTTATATCACTAGCCACTATCATAATTTTCGATTGCGATAATATTCTGTGCTTCCATTTTTAAAAGAAATTCCCGGGCTTATAAAATCTTTTAAGCAGAAACGTACAAATTGTTTCCTGTTTAATTATGACGAACTACAGCGATCGATGAAAGTTGTTTCGGGACTGATCAATCAAATCGCCAACCTTTCAAGACCGCCAATAATTTTCGCCGGGTTAATCAGCGCTCGTTCATTGCCGGAATTCAAATCGGAAATAAAGAATCACTTAATACTGGCCGGCAGTAATGGTTTTGAAATTGATGGCCCCGGCTTTTCGTGGGCATTCCCTCAACTGAGTCTTATTCGCCATCAGATGGAACATCTGGTCGACACGATTTCCCTGGAAATTGGCCCCGCGTGGACAAACCAAAACACCCGAATTACCGGTGCGGAATTAAATATATTGATCCCTTCCAACGATCAATATATTTTTAATATACTGAGCCCCTTGATTCGACGTGAAATTTCCGGGTCTCTACTCAGTGCAAAACAGACAACCGAGAAAATCCAGGTATTGCCCACGGTTCATTGGGATAAACAAATGTTGGTTCGAAAAATTGTGGATCTTTTACCACACGAAAGCGGTCTGAGTCCGGCGATATATTACTTTGGCTCCGAAATCAGTGACGAGCCCGCTTTCCGGGAAGCGAATCTATATGGATATTCAGTATTACTTCGGGAAAATATAGGCCGGAAAACAAACGCCCTGTACTATCTGCGCAATATCCAGGAAATAAGCAAAATGCTGATTTGGTTTAATGCTCTTTAGCGTTTCTTATTGAAGATCTTCCCAAAATGAAACTGCCCGGCGAATATGGGGAATCGTAATCGAACCACCAACAATTAGTGTAATAGACAATATTTCTTCCAGTTCCTTGCTGGAGACTCCCTGATCATGACATTGAATCAAGTGGTATTTAATACAGTCCTCACAGCGTAAAACCAGAGAAGCTACCAAGCCCATCATTTCTTTTATTTTGCGATCCAATGTGCCGTCCTAGTAGACCTGCGTGTCCAGATTCAAGAAGCGCCTGGTGATTTTATCACTGTATTTCATCACCAGTTCATTAAGAATCTGGCGCTCTTCATTAAATCTGTCTTTAGTCTGTTTTGTCATATCCGGCTCCTCTGTTTTGTTCTGATAATAAAACAGTTTAAGAAAACCGGACTATATTTGGAATAAAAATAATAATCCCGCAATCGCCAGGGTAAAATGGGTTAACCCCAATAAGGAGAATTGCGGGATTTGAATTAATTTAAAACGCTGACGATCTTTTTATCGCGGCCTTTTCGTTCGAAGGTTACGACACCATCAATTGTCGCAAACAGAGTATCATCATTACCCCGGCCAACATTCTTACCAGGATGAATTCGGGTACCGCGCTGCCGGATAATGATTGAACCGGCGGTCACGGTCTCGCCGCCAAAACGTTTGACGCCCAATCGTTGCGACTGGCTGTCGCGACCGTTTTTTGAACTACCTACACCTTTTTTATGTGCCATTGTATTGTGCTCCTATTCTTTCTGGGCCGCTTCTTCCGGTTTGGTCTCTTGCGGACGGCTCACTTTTTTCGGGGCCGCTTTCGGTTTCGCCGCCGCCTTTTTCTCGACATGTAGTCCTTTTACTTCTATTAAAGTATAAGGCTGGCGGTGACCATTTTTAACTCGATAGCCTTTGCGGCGTTTCTTTTTAAATACGATAACTTTCGGCAAACGTTTATGTTCCACAACGACCGTAGAAATCTGGATCCCCTTTACGGTCGGATTGCCTATTTTGACATCGTTACCATCCCGGTAATAAAGAACCGAATCAACGATAAATTCTTTTCCCTCTTCAACGTCTAATCGGGGAACAGAAATCTTTTTCCCTGTTTCAAGGACAACCTGATCGCCGGCGATTTCGGCTATTACATACATTTCACTCTTCATAAATCTCTCTAAAATTAGTTTTCAACACGGCCTGCAAATTTAGATATTCCCGGTAGATTTGTCAAGTCTAATATTGATCCGTAATATCTTCCCCGTTTTTTGCAAGATACACTTTAAAATCATCCACGGGGACCGAAACGTCATCGACAATTTTAATTCTCAGGAAATTTCTCCATTGAATTTTCCGCATCAGATTATTGGTGGATTTCTGAATGTACTCCAACATCTCAGGATGTAAGTGAATCTCCAGGCGTTTTGTTCTTGATTTCACTTTGAACCGTCGAAACCACCCTTCGATTTTTGTAACCACCGATTCCTTTGATGATATTCTTCCGGAACCATGGCAGAGAGGACATTCCTCGCTGACACTATACAGCAAATTTACCCGGGTACGCTGACGCGTCATTTCCAGCAATCCGAAACTTGATATTGGCGAAAGGGCAACTTTCGCCCGATCAAGATAAAGAGCGTGTTTTAGTTCGTGATATACTTTTTGTCTGTTCTCGGCCTCTTCCATGTCGATATAGTCAATCACCACCAAACCGCCAATATCACGCAATCTTAGCTGTCTTGCAATTTCTTTTGAGGCCTGTAGGTCGATTTTTAGGGAGTTTTTCTCGTGGTCTTTTTTCCCAATAAATTTACCGCTATTGACATCAATTGTAGTCATTGCCTCGGTGTGTTCGATCACAATAAACCCACCGCTTTTCAGCCAGACTTTTTTGTTCAGCGTTTTCTCAAATTCTTTTTCTACATTGTATTCTGTAAACAACGGATTGCGGGAGCTGTGATAATTGATCTTCTTGACTAATGCCGGAGACACACTTTTTATATATGCATGGAGTTTTTTATACAAGGATTTTGAATCAACAATGATTTGGTCGATATCCGGTGTAAACAGATCCCTGATAACCATCGAAGTAATTTCCATATCCCGGTACACACAGGTCGGAGCGTAATTGTTTTTAACGTTTGATTCCAGCTCTGTCCATTTTTGGAGTAAATCCTGCAGATCGTTTTTTATTGCTTTCTCGTCCTGACCATCGGCGACTGTCCTGATAATAAATCCAAAGCCTTTCGGTTTTAAATCATGAACAATTTTACGCAGGCGCTTTTTCTCATCGCGCCGTGTGATTTTCTTGGAAATACCCACATACTCTTCATTGGGCACCAACACCAGAAACCGTCCCGGAATCGAGAGGTCGGTTGTAACCCGCGGACCTTTTTGGGCAAAGGGTTCTTTGATCACCTGAACAAGAATTTCCTGGCCGGTTTTTAAACCTGTCGGATGTGGCTTATTCGGTTTTTTTCGCCGGGTTCGGGGAGCTTCTTCTTCATCGCTGTCACCAACAATGCTTTCGATCATCGATACGACAGTCGTCGGATCGTCCATTTCAGAGAATGGTAAAAATGCGTTGAGACGATATCCGATTTCAACAAATGCCGCGTGGATGGCGTCAATGACATTTTCCACTTTACCTTTATAAATATTACCGACCATGCGGGACTGCTCGGGTTTCTCAACAAAGAATTCTACCAGTTCATCGTCTTCCAAAATTGCGATGCGGGTTTCTTTGCTGGTTTCACTGATTAAAATCTGTTTTTTCATAATTGTTTTTTCAACCTGATTCTTTGATTAAAAATGAGTTTTCAGCCGGCAAATTATAGGGGTATTTGAAATTTCCAGCTGTTTTAAAATTTCTTCCGGACGGACTGTTTGTCCGTCAATAACTTTAGTAGACAATATTATGTCGTGTTCATCACGCGGGATAATATTGTCAATAAATGGCCGAATATTAACACAACGAATTCGATCATTCCGCTGTTTTTCGATTATTATTTCCGGTTGTTTTAATAATTCATCAATGGTTTGTGACACATTCTTCGGCAATATTTCACAAAACCGGATTCCATATTCAAAACCGGTGGTGCCGGAAAAAAGGGAAGCAGATTTTATTGGGACCTCGTTCGCTGATTCGATAAAAATACCATCCGGCAATTCCTGGTTAATGTGTTCCGCAAGACTTTGATCTGTCTCCGTAAGCACGATATCCAGGTATTCATCTTTTGAGCTATATCCAAGGGGCAGTGGAAAACCCGAAGACATTTTAGGACGGCGATTGAATCCCTGTGTAAACGACAATTTCAGGCCGGCCCGGCGAAAGGCCTGCTGAAATACACGCATAGTGTCAAGATGAGAGATAAATTTTGATACGTCCTTTTTCTGGTATCGCAGACGAAATTTCATTTCATCGAAATCAGATTCCTCTTTTTCCTTAATCTCCTGATTTTCCTGGGGAAATGTTTGTTTGTTATCGACGATTTTCATCGACAGTGTTTCAAAATCACAAACGCCACAAGCGATACATCCGTTCCGACAATCCGGCGTTGATTCTGTCCTGTATGCTTTTTTTCGTTCTTTATCTAAAAACGCTTTCAAAACGCGGGCATCAATATGGTCCCAGGGCAACGTATCCGAAGTTTTGATTTTTCCCGTAAACATCTGCGGCGTTACCCCACATTCTGCCATGGCCAATTCCCATGCTTCCGGATTAAACAACTCTTTCCACGAATCAAATTTTGCACCATGTTTCCAGGCGCTGTAAATTACTCTCGCCATCCGGCGATCTCCTCTGGAAACCGATCCCTCCAGTTGCGAATAATAGGGGTCACGAGCCATTATTTTGATCCGCTTGTACGATGCAAGTCCCCTTTTAATCATGTCCAATTTACGCTGGATTTCAACCGGCTCATCCTGAGCTTCCCACTGAAACGGCGTAAAGGGTTTCGGGATAAACGTAGACAGGGTAATATTGATTGAAAGTCGTTTCTTTCCACGTTCATAAACGGTTCTTGTCAGCCGGATAATTTCAGTGATATCTTCATCGGTCTCCGTCGGTAAACCCAGCATAAAATACAGTTTTACAGACCGCCAGCCAAATTTTAACGCAATATCGACAGAATTCATCAAATCTTCTTCGGAAATGTTTTTATTGACAACATTTCTCAAGCGCGCCGATCCCGCTTCCGGCGCAAAGGTCAGGCCAGACTTTCTGGTTTTCTGAGCAATTAGCGCCATTGATTCTGTAAAACTGTCTAACCGCAACGACGGTAGTGATAGGCCAACCCTGTTTTTTTCCAGAAAATCAGATATTCCATGAATTAATTCGCCCATACCGCAATAATCGGAAGATGACAATGAGAGCAGGGAGACATCATTATGCCCGGTCAACTCCAGGGATTTTTCAATTTGCCTGGCGATGTCTTGGGGCAATCTTTCGCGAACAGGGCGATAGATCATACCCGCCTGACAAAACCGACAGCCCTGGGTGCACCCCCGCATAATCTCAGCCACGAGACGATCCTGGGCAATTTCAACAACGGGTATTAATGGTTTGTCCGGAAAATAATCCCCTTTCAATTCAGGAACCCGGTGTGCCAGGATTTTATCGGGTGAATTATCTTCATCAGGTCTGGGAATCATAAACCCACTTATCGGATCTTGCTCGGTACTGTAAAAAAGCGGTATATACAAACCCCGAAAGTCGCTCTGAACTGATTTCAATATATCAGAACGGGACAATTGCTTCCGTTTTCGTTCTGCAATAAACCGGACAAGCGGCACAATTATTTCTTCGCCGTCGCCGATAACAAACAAGTCTATAAAATCTGCCAAAGGTTCAGGATTGTATATGCTGCTTCCACCGGCAATTATAATCGGATCGGTGTCTCTGCGCTCCTTAGAAAGCACCGGAATTTGAGATAAATCCAGAACGTTTAATATATTGGTGAATGTCAATTCGTAGGGCAGTGTAAATCCCAGTATATCAAAATCGCCAAGAGGAATTTTCGACTCCAGTCCATAAAGTGGCACAGTATGTTTCCGTAACTGTTCTTCAAAATCTGTCCAGGGTGCATACGCCCGGTCAGCAACGATATTCGGCTCCCGGTTTAACAGATGATACAATATCTGAAAACCGTAATAGGACATTCCCACATCGTACAGATCAGGATAGATAAGCGCAACAGAGGCTTCGGCCTTCGCAAAATCCTTATGGTGAACATTAATTTCGTTGCCTGTATATCGCCCCGGCTTTTCGACAACCGGAAGTATTTCCCGCTCAATAAATGAGTAGCAGTTCTCGGCCTGCTTCTTAAAAACCAGTTTCTCTCCTAACTAGAGAAAAAATTTATATCACTCGCTCTGTGTTCTCACCGTTTCTTCAAGCGAGGGTTTACCTGCCCCTAAATTACTCATAATTATTGGGTTTATCAAATGACAGTGAAATCACGATGCCGGAGACCCGCTCAGACCAATATCGGCCGCCACAACTTTCAGCGCATCTATCACCCGTTGAATATGCTCCGTTTCCTCCACGCCCAACTCCCGGATTCCCTGGGATATTTCTTCACGGCTGACCTTGGCAGCAAATGCCCGGGTTTTAAATTTCTTTTTAACCGATTTTGGTGTAAGATCGTGAACACTTTTCGACGGCCGGACCAGTGTTACGGCCATAATAAAACCGGCCAATTCATCTACCGCAAAGAGTGTTTTGGCAAGAAGCGTATCCCGCGCAACACCGGTATAACTGGCGTGTCCCATAATAGCCTTGCACATTTCTTCGGGATAGCCCTCTTTTTTCAGGATCTCATTGCCCCGATAAGGATGGTTGGCTTCGTCCGGAAATGTCTCATAATCAAAATCATGCAACAAACCGGTAATTCCCCAATAGTCTTCATTTTTATCATAGACTTTCGCATAAAACCGCATTGCGGCTTCCACGGCCAGCGCGTGCCGAATCAGGCTTTCGGTTTTTGTATAAGTCGTCAGCAACATCCAGGCTTTTTCTCTGTCCATTGTATCCTCTTAATTTTCTTTCAGAATATAACTAATATTCCTGTTTTTTAAATAATCAAAAATGTATTTCACATTTTCGGGATTTTCACCAATGTATTCGGGCGGACAAATGCCCTTGCGATGAAAATTACCGTCCAGTACAAGGTTCGCGACTGCCGTACAGGTATAGCCCGTTGTCCGTGCCATCGACGATATTTTTGTCACCGGATCAAAGTAATCCAGCATGTCGTAAATATATGTTTTCTGGTTGTCGTTTTCCTTCCCAACGATGGTAATCCGCATCACCGTAAATTCCTCTTCTGTATCGCCCAGCTTCCACTGCTTAAATAATAGCTGTGAGCTTATGTTCAGAGGAATCACTTGAGCTCCGTCAACAATAATCGCATCCGAACTGAAAAAACCGGATTCTTTTAAAACCCTGATTTTTTCGATATGGCCGGGATACCGGAGTGTCTTTTCAATCATATTGGGCACATTAATGGTTTTAATTAAGCTACGCAGCCCGTCTGTATTAAACGCTTCAAGCGTTCCGATCTGTTTAAAATCAACCAATTCCGGATCTGAGAGCGCTTCCTTGACGACAATTTTACCGTGTTCAACAAACCTAGCCGGGCGGATATATTCCTCAATCACATCGGCCGGCGAAAACGGCGCTTTATATTCATAGGGCCACCTCCGCTCAACCGGCAGGCCGCCGACAAGACATATGAATCGATCAACCTGCATTTTTTGGTTATGATAGCCCAGCAACAGGTTGCTCATTCCCGGTGCCACGCCACAATCAACAACTGCCGTTACATTGTTCTTGCTGGCCTTTTCGTTCAATTCGAAAGCATCCTCCGGAAAAAATGCGATATCCACAACATTTTTGCCGTTCTCGATAATCCGTCTCAATGTCTCGAAGCCAATTGATCCTGGAACAGCCGAAATCACCAGATCCGCACCGGAAATTATCCTGTCCAGCATGGGTTTTTCAGTAAGATTCTGCTCTATCGTAATCAATTGAGAATCTTGTTCAAGCTTATTCAAATTGCCTTGGTTAAAATCCACAACCGTTACGTTGCAACGCTTCTTCATATCCAGAGCAATGGCCCTTCCAACCATTCCCGCCCCCAAAACAACAATCTTCTTCATATCAGTACACCTGTTTTTAGATTGCTCAAAAAAATCAATGGGTACACATGCATTATCCTGTTATTGGATAATAAGCCCACAATCACCCGGCAAAATATATTAGATAAAATGAAAAACAATATTGGAAATGAAGAATCCATAAATTAAAAGTAATATCATGCCTTCAAGCCGTGATAAACTTCGGCCAATAAACAAAAATATTGAAAACAGCACGGTTACAAATAGCATTAGTAAATTTTCAAAACGAATCACACCGTAGTCAATATTCAGGGGATGAATCATGGGCACAATTCCTAACACAAATGCTGTATTAAACAGGTTGCTCCCGATAATATTTCCGATAGAAATTTCATCTTCTTTTTTTATCACCGCCACTACGCTGGTAAATAGTTCGGGCAAAGATGTTCCAATCGCCACAACGGTCAGTCCGATAACGACCTCGGATATTCCAAATGTCCTTGCCAGACCAATGGCCCCGCGAACCGTTAATTGCCCTCCAACAATAAGTCCAACCAGCCCCAATACCGTCAGAAATACATTTTTAATCAGGTGCCCTTTTTCCATGGGTATAAATTCAATGTCTGAGCTTTCACGCACCTTTCGGTTTGCAATTATAAACGTCATATAGGCAGTAAAGACCACCAACATAATAGCGCCTTCAAAACCTTTTAACACACCATCCGTGCAAAAAACCACAAACATCCCGGTAATCAGCAATAGAACCGGCAATTCAAGCAAAAACACTCTTCTTTTTACACCAATCGGACGGATTATCGATGCCAGACCGAGAACCAGCAGGATATTGGCTAAGTTGCTGCCGACAATATTACCCACACTGACACCGTCTACTTTCTCAACGGCCGCAAAAAAACTGACCACAAATTCCGGCATTGAGGTACCGAGGGCAACTATTGTCAGCCCTACAACAATTTTTTTTACTCCGAAAGAAACGGCCACGGATGAGCTGCCGCGAACCAAAAAATCCGCACCATAATACAACAGAATAAAACCGGCTAAAAAGTAAAGAAGATACATAATGGTCGAGGCCCTCGGATTATTTGTTATCGCTACCCGGCGATGGAATTATCGACTGCTATGTTTTGAAGATCGTTTATTTTTTCTCGAATGGTCTGAATATCAGTATGTTTTGAAGACATTGATTTTTTCATAATCGCATAAGCTCTTTTATAGTAAAATTCGGCTCTCAGAAACTTACCCATTTGTTTATAAAAATCTGCAATGTTGGCGAAGGCCCTGCCCAGATTGGGGTGGTCGGCGGGCATTGATCGTTCAACGAAAGCAACACATCCGTGATAAATGGCTTCGGCTTCGTTTATTCTGCCAAGCCTAACATTTATTTCGGCCATCTTTGTCAGATATACGGCTTCGCGAAAACACCATGGTTCGGGATGACTTCGTGCGATACCAACCAATTCTCTGAACAGTTTTTCGGATTGCTGGTATTTTCCATTCAATAAATACAATGAGGCTAAATTTTCCAGACTTGGGATCAGCTCGATGCTTTTATATCCGCAGGCTGATTTTTTTAATTCAATTGTTCTTTTGTAACAAATCTCCGCGGCCCCATAATCGCCAAGAAGATCATAAATCCAGGCCAGATTATTTAGTGTTTTGGCTGTTTCGAGGTGTGAATCGCCGTATGTAATTTTCGAATATTCATAGGATTCTTCCGCCACCCAGCGGGCTTGATCGAAATCACCGGATTTGACCAAATCCAAAATTTTCTGGTCATAAACAGATAAAAAACTGGCACTGCTTTGTTTTTCCAAAATCACATCTTAAATCTATTGAAACCATCAACACATTGCAATCAGCAAAGTAGTTTTTTTAAAGAAATCTATCAATAAAAACCATTCAGATTTTTCGTTTCTTGTCGTATCTTCTGATATGAACGTCTACGACCTTCTTTCCGACAGTCATCTGAACCCCGAACACCTGCAAGGGATTGTGTCGGGAACTTTATCTCTGAAAAATGAGATTGTTTATTTTAAACACTGGAAAGAGTGTTCCGCATGCCGCAAGAAATTATTGCAGGAAATGTCAACGACGGGATTTAATCTGCCTGTCGATGTTCCTCGCACCGTACATGTCTGTTCTGTTGAATCGGTAATATCGCTCCATTTTGCATGTACCGAATCCGGCGTACTGGCCGCGTCATTTACATTGTCGGGGCTTCTGGAGATGATCGGACGGAATTTGAATATTAATATTGATTTAAAATCAACCGAATCTCAAACAAAAATATCTGAGCAAATCGATAGATGGCTTCGCACCGGCGCTCCATTCAACCGAACATGCATTAACACGGCGCTTATTGGAACCGCATTTATGTTGTCGGTACTGTTCTGGACCTGGTTGATTCCCTTTGGGCAAATTGTTAGCTACGGAGACATTGCCCGGTGGATAGATAAACCGAGGGCTTCGCGAGCCGTCGGGGGAGCGCTTCACAACAACCCCGTTCCGGTTTTTATTCCCTGTCATCGGGTCGTCGGCAAAAATGGAAATTTAACCGGTTTTAGTGCGGGGCTCGGTTTAAAAAAACAACTTTTGCGCCTGGAAGGCTATAGTATCGAATAATGAATTACTTTTTTGACGTTTTCAGGAAATTGATGTAATTTTATGACGATGAAAACCACTAAATTGTATTCACTGGTCGTTTTGCTGATTTCAATCGCCTTTGCTGATGTTCCTCTGGATGGTGACTGGATGTTCAACATCGGTGACGATTCCAGCTGGGCAAAAATTGAACTTAGCGATTCCGCCTGGTATTCAATCACCGTTCCAGGGTCATGGGAAAGCCAGGGGTTTGTCAACTATGATGGGATTGCCTGGTATCGGGTTCCTTTTCATCTTGACAGCAGCTATTTGGAAAAGGACACTCTTTTCCTTCACCTTGGAAAAATTGGCACGATCGCCAGCCCCTTTATAAACGGTGTGGCGCTGGCCGACACCATGACGGTTTTTGACTCGTCGGAAACCGCTTATTATAAAATACCGGCGGCCCTGGCACACTCAGAAAATTTGCTGGCCATTAAAATAGACAATAAATCCGGGAATGGTGGTATTATCAGCGGGCCCGTGCTTATATCGATATATGGGCCACAACGAATCGTCAAGGCCGCCGAGCACAGGGCCCACAGGTCATGGTATAATCTTCCTTTCAGCAACGGAATTTCTACGGCAACATACAACGTGAAAAGCCGTGATTATACGAATTTTACACCCCATATATTTATGCGATATAGCGGTACGGAATACACAAACATTGTTGCGTCATCGGCCCGTACAATCCTCTTTAAAAACCGCCGTGAAATTGCTTTGACCGAAATGGAAACGGTTTCATCGGGTTATATAAACGGAACGGGAATTATTCATCACAAGCTTCGGAATAACGATTGTGTTCTTGATCAGTATGCATTCTCCCCGTTTACATCGGACAGTCCATTCTGGGTCTTTTTTATGGTTTTAAGCGGCGATTCTATTGGTGATTATGCGCTCAATTTTGAAATTGACGATCTGGTACAGGGCATGAATGTTGGCAAGTGGTCCTTTCAGGAAAATAACCGCAAATGGTTGTTTGTCGTGTGTAACTATGATCAAAGTCTCAATCCAAAATCATACAATATCATTCGAAAATACAAAAATGAACACCCGGGTTTTTCCGCACTATTAAAAGAAATCGGCTGGTGGAAAAACTGGCAGCAAACCACAATTCTTCCTCAAAATCTTTCCAATACTGAACACTCCGTATATCTCCAATCGCTGGCCCTGTTAAAAATGGCTCAATCTCGCGAGAAATTTCCTTCTCGCGGTTTGGTTGTGCACACCTTTCCGCCAGATCAAATGGCGGTTGCAGCGGTTCCCGGAATGAGTTTTTCAATTGATGCTTTTCTAAAATCCGGGCATTTTGAAGAGGCGTTGGCGACATTACAATTTATCATGAACGGCAACAGTGGGTCACTGAAACATTATACCTGGTCAGGCGAAAACCGTGGTCTGGGTCAAAATTATACCGTTTCCGTCAATTATTATCACGGCAATGGGGACGAGGCAACTGACACCGGTGAATTTGGCCCCATTGTTCAATTGGGTAACTTTGGTCTATTGCTTGGTAATTTAAAACAGTATATCGAGACCACCGACGATATCCGTTTCCTGGAGTACTACTGGCCCAAAATATCCTCCGAAATCGCCGATGTAATGATTAACAATATCGATGCGAGCGGTCTGGTCCGGGCCGATAATGGATTTTACAACTTGGGCGCTCCAAAGCATTACTTTTACACTTCGGCGTCTGCATACCGCGGACTGGTTGCTGCCGTCTGGCTTGCCCGAATGGTCAACGATGAATCCCGGGCCCAACAGTATGAGATTGCCGCCGTTGCGCTGCAGAACGCCATCGAGATGAATTTTATAAACGAATCCGGCGCGGTGAAATCATTCCTCGAGGGTGGCGAAACAAACCTTGATGCCGCAACTGCACTCGGATTATTATGGGTTTTCACTCCACAGGATATCAGCAGCAAAGAAACATTTGCCGCCTTTGAAAAGCACCTGAAATTTAATAACGGATTTGTTCGCTTTCCGCCCGAAGGCAGACGAATTGGTGACGAGTGGGTTGCGGGCAATATAATTATTGCCAACCTCAATCAATATATGACCAATTTCAAAAAAGCAACATCGCTTAAAAGTTGGGTGAGCTCACAGGCGTTTAATAATTATGGTCTTCTGCCCGGATATTTCAGTAATACTAACTCAAATTATACCGGGACCGTCCCTCTTTGCGGTCTCGGCGCCGGAATTTATGTGACTTCTTTTGGGGGAGAATAAATTATTTCCACCAAATCTTTTTTTGTTATTCCAACATTTATATTTATCGCTCAGTTTTTCAGTGCCTGTTCAGGAGATGTATTTTCCGAAAACGAACGGTTGATTCTCGATTACCAAAACAATCGGCAGGTTCGCCAATTACTGGCTGTAAATGAACCGTTTGACATCCCGAAAGATCGTTTCCGGCTTTGTTTGGCCATCGGAAACAATCAGGATACTTCTCTTGTGGCCGCCGTTGAACCTTTCTTAACTGATCCATCGCCACTGGTCAGAGCCGGGGCTGCATTTGCTCTTGGCCTTCTGCCGTCCCGTGAATCATCCCGATTACTAACTGGCAGGCTTCAAATCGAAACAGACCGCGAGGTCGTACGACAAATCGCCATCTCTCTTGGCCGAACCGGATCGATTGAGCAGTTCCAATTACTTCAAGATTATACAAATAAAAATTTATCAAAAACCACGCTTTATAAAGCCGCAGTCCACTTCTTTTCACGTGGTATCCTGTCCCGCTCAATGGTTTCTGAATGTTGCCTGGCATTAATGTCGGGCAACCAATCGGAGCGGCAAACCGCCGCCGTGGCGCTATTGCGAATGCGGCAACCGGAAGCTATTTTACCACATATAACTGTTTTACTTTCTGCTTCGGATAGTCCCGATCCAGAGATTCGATCTGCCGTTACCCGGTTACTTAAAGAACCGTCCTTTTTACAGAAAAGTTATCTGTACCACCGTTTTATGGAGGACGCCGACTGGCATGTCCGGTATGAAGCCGCAATGACGGTACCATTTCTGACAATTGCGGATAGTTACTGGCTGTCACTGCTAAACGATCAAAATCCCTATGTTGTTGCGACGGCCTTACAGAATCCGCCGGCAAATATTACCTGGACCAATACGATTTTGGACACTGTTAGCGCTCGTTTAGCATCTAACTCTCGTTCTGTTGCAGGAGCTGCGACCCGGCTTGTTTACGCACATAGCGATTCGTTATTTCGGGAAATTCAACGCTCCCATTTATTTAATGAAGAATTATTGACCGACAAAATCGCCGGCATCGATCGACGCCCATTTTCCCGAGAGACCTTTGATCTCATTTTACCTTATATTAACCACCGGGAAAAGTCAATTTCCACCGCAGCTTATTCCGGTATTTTAAATCATATTGATTCACTGATTCATTACGAAATAGTTACGGACAATGAATGGCACGGATTTATTATTTCCGGACTAAGCGTGGGCAATCTGGTAAATATGTACCTGGCTGCAAATTATGTCTTTTCCTCTCAAAATCAATTCCCGGGCATTGAAGAGCAACTATATCATTGTCTGGAAAAATATCGTGGTTTTCCATATCTTGAACCACAATTAATGATAATCCGGGCGATCGAAAAAATCCATCCCGAAGATGCGCCCATCCATCTATTTCCGCTTCTTCGTTCAAAACATCATCAGCTTCGGGATGAAGTGTATAGACTTCTGGTCAATTCATATGCTGAGAAAATTGCCGAACCGGTGCCCACAACTGATTTTTATCTATATCGTGATTTATCCAAAATACAAAAATATGGTTTGAATCCGGTTGTCGAAATTAAGACCAGCCGCGGAAAAATATCAATACAGTGTAATGCCTTTTATGCACCCTACACAGTTAATGCGTTTCTGGAGCGGGCCGAAGGTGGCTATTATGACGGACTTCGCTTTCACAGGGTAGTTCCCAATTTTGTAATTCAGACCGGTGATCCGCGGGGAGACGGATGGGGTGGGCCAAATTACCATCTACAGACCGAGCGCTCGCCGCTGAGTTATGAGACAGGATCGGTAGGCATGGCAAATGCCGGACCCGACACCGAAGGATCGCAATTTTTCATTACTACTTCGCCACAATATCATCTGGACTATATTTATACCCTTTTCGGTCAGGTAATCGAGGGATTAGACATTATTGAAACAATTGAGATCGGTGATAAAATTATATCTGCCAGAATAATTAAACGGTCAAAGTAATTTCGCAATAACAAAGCCGACTGCAAACCCCACCAGAAAAATAACCGTAACTATTCGATAGCTGACGACATCACGGCCATAGCCTTTTTTAATCGCAATAACGGAAATATAGTATCCCATGGCGTTCAGAAGCCAAAAAACCGGCAGCGATAATACTTTAATTATTAATGGACCGACAAAGGGAACCATGGCGATTATTCCGGCGATACCGGTAAAAGCGTTGGCAATTATTCCAAAAATAACAACGGCGACGGTAATAACATCCTTGTCAATGTTCAGATAAAGACCAAGCGTAATCGCCACGATTATAATTAACCACGTTGTAATGATTCGCCGGTTACGATAGAGAAAAAAGTAGATATTACGGGAAAATTCCACCGTTATTTCCCCAATATTGGAACATACTGCCGTGGAATTGTACC